>Ga0207676_10000297_pt1 | contig 42653 bp, 38 predicted proteins | sample KBSSwiS72_FD_184307 | JGI IMG/M metagenome (GOLD analysis project Ga0207676, IMG submission 184307) | Switchgrass rhizosphere microbial communities from Kellogg Biological Station, Michigan, USA - KBS Switchgrass S7-2 (SPAdes) (version 2) | ecosystem: Host-associated > Plants > Roots >...
CATCGATCGTCAACCCGACCTTGTGCGCGACATATTCGAAGAGCTTGCGCAGCCGCACCGCCTCGGCCTGGGTGCGGACCTTGGCGCTGGGGCCGACCGGAATGTCGATCACCATATGGGTGGAGCCTGCGGCGAGCTTTTTGGACAGGATCGAGGCGACCATCTGCTCGGCGGTGTCGATGCGCAAAGGCCGCTCGACCGAGATCAGCACGTCGTCGGCCGGCGACAGGTTCATCCGCCCGCCCCAGGCGAGGACCGCCTTTTCGCGCGCGACGATCGCCTGGATGCGCTCGGCGGTCAGGTCGACATGGGCGAGCACCTCCATCGTGTCGGCGGTGCCGGAGGGCGAGGTGATGGCACGCGACGAGGTCTTGGGCATGATCAGGCCGTGCGCGGCGACGATCGGCACGATGACCATCGAGGTGCGGTTGCCGGGGATGCCGCCGATGCAATGCTTGTCGACCACCAGCGGCACATGCCAATCGAGCCGGCTGCCGACATCGGCCATGGCGCGGGTCAGCGCCAGCGTCTCCTGGGTCGACATGAAGCCGGCACAGGCAACCAGAAAGGCGCCGATCTCCATCGGCGAATAGCGATAGGCGGCGATGTCGATGATGATCGCGGCGATCTCGTCGTCGCTCAGCACGTCGCCGCCGATCTTGCGACGGACCGCCTCCAGACTCTGCGGCGGCCTGGCATGGGCGATCGCAACACAGGCGCCTTCGGGCAGGCCGAGCCGGCGAAAGGCCTGTTCGCCGAGACCGATTTCGCCGGCGCCGACGATCGCCGGGTCGTCGCTGACCATCAGCGTCGCGAGGATGCTATGGCCACCTCCGGCGACCTCGATCTTGCGCAGCGCGAAGAACTGCTCCGCGCCATAGCCATCGGCCGAGCGCGGCAGGAAGGCGGTGTTCTCGGGCTGGGTATCGATCGCGACCCGCCTGATCCTCATGCCGGTCGTCACCGTGCCCGCCTCACGCGTGATGGCGCCGCGCCTTCTGCTCGGCGCGCGCGTCCTTGTAGCTTTCCAGCACGGCGCGCATTTCGGCGACCGCGCGCTCGCGCGCCTTCGCGTCGCGGATCTGTGCAAGTTCGCGTTTCAGGCCGGTGGCGAAATCGGCATAGCTGTTCTGCCAGTCCGGCCCGATCGCGTCGCGCAGCCGCGGATCGGCGGTGGTGAGGCGCGCCGCCGGCATCGCCGGCTGGAGCCGATAGACCTCGCCGATTTCGGGTGCGAGGATCGACGACGCCAGACCCTTCGCCGTCGCGAGACGCCGCAGCGCCTCGATCGCGCCCGCCTCGCCATGCGACAGGAACAGGCTGCCGGCGACCGGCCGCCGCGCCTCGATCCAGCCGAGCAGGCCATCCTGATCGGCATGGGCGGAATAGCTTTCGATGCGGCGGATGCGCGCGCGCACCACGATGTCCTCGCCCCAGATCCGCACGCGTTCGGCGCCTTCGAGGATCACCCGGCCGAGCGTGCCCTCGGCCTGGAAGCCGACGAACAGGATGGTCGCCTCGCGTTTGTACAGATTGTGGATCAGATGGTGACGGATGCGCCCCGCCTCGCACATGCCCGACGCCGCCATGATGATCGCACCCGACACGCTGTTGAGGCGGATCGATTCGGCCGTGGCATCGACGAAGTGGAAGGCGCTGTTGCGGAAGATGTTGCCGCCTTCCATGTCCTCCAGCGTGCCGGCATATCTGGCGAAGACGCGCGTCGTCTGGTTGGCGAGCGGCGAATCGACGAACACGGGCACGGCGGGGATGCGCTTCGCATCGATCAGCGTGGCGAGATCGAGCAACAATTCCTGGGTGCGTTCCAGCGCGAAGACCGGAATGACCAGGTTGCCACCGTGCGCGAGCGCTTCCTTGACCTCGGTTTCCAGCACCGCGCGGCGCTGTTCGAGCGTGAGATCATCGCGCGTGCGATCGCCATAGGTCGATTCGCAGATGACGTGATCGAACCCGGCCGGGCCTTGCGGATCGAGCTGGAACGCCTTGTGCTCGGGGCCGATGTCGCCCGAGCACAGCACATGGGTGTCGTCGGCGATCAGTTCGACCGAGGTCGAGCCGAGGATGTGCCCGGCGTTCCACAGGCGCGCGCGGAAGCCGGGCGCGGGCTCGAACCATGTTTCGAGATCGACCGGCCGGGTCTGCCGCCACGCGGCGATGGCGTCCTGTTCGGTATAGATCGGCTCGATCGCGGGCTGGTCGGCGCGATCCTTGCGGCGATTGCGGCGGGCGGCATCGCCCTCCTGGATGCGGCCGGCATCGGCGAGCATGAATTCGAGCAGCGCGGCGGTCTGTTCGGTGCACCAGATGTCGCCGGCAAAGCCCTCGGCGACGAGCCGGGGGAGCAGCCCGCTATGGTCGATATGCGCATGGGTCAGGATGACCGCGTCGACCTTGCGCGCGTCGAAGGCGAAGTCGGCGCGGTTGAGCGTCTCCAGCGTGCGCGAGCCCTGGAACAGGCCGCAATCCACCAGCACGCGCTTGCCGTCATGGCAGAATTCCATGCATGAGCCGGTCACGGTACGCGACGCGCCGCGAAAGGCGAGGGTAAGGCCGCGGGTCATGCCACCGATGCCGGCGGCGAGGATGGGCGCGCGTTGCCCGCACATATCCCGATAGGGCGAACGATCATGCCTGAACTCCTCATGAGCCCAAGCCTAGAGGCGTTGCCCCGGCACCATCATGCGTAAAAGCCCGGATGCCGGCGGCCGTGGTCCTAAAAGAAAACGGCCCGCGCTCCCCGTGGGGAGGCGAGCCGCTTCGTCGCCCCGGCGGTCGCTTAAGCGCGCGTGCCGGTCATCGGGAAGCTGCCGAACGCGCCGGCGCCGACCGAGCCGGTCAGCGTGTCGCCATCGATCGTCGCGGTGCAGTCGAGCGTCATCGGCATCGGCACGGTGATCGACATCTTCCAGCTGATCGTGTTGCCGTCGACCTTGCCGTCGGTGATCTCGGCGGTGCCCATTGCGCCGGACTGGGTGCCGGTCCAGCTGTTGCCGTCGCTCTTGACCGTCAGCACTGCCTGCTGGTCGCCGAGCGGCGATTTCACGGTGGTGTTATAGGTGCCATCGACCGACATGATGCTCTCCAATCAGTGCTGATCCGCAACGGATTCCGCCGGCACCACCTCAACCGGCAGGCCGAGGCTGTCAAGCTGTGGCCGCACCTTCGCGGCATCCCCGACCACCACCCAGATCAGTTTCGCCGGATCGATCACGCGGCGCGCGGCGGCGTCGAGCTCGGGCCGGGTGAAGCGCGCGAGGCGCGCGGCGAGCGTCTGGTAATAATCGTCGGGGCGGCGCAGCAGGTCGTTGGTCTGCATCGCGCCGAGCACGGCATTGGCGGTCTCGAAGCTGCCGGCAAGCTGGCGCGTGGCGCCGGCGATGGTGCGGTCGAACTCGGCCTGGGTGATGCCCTTGTCGGTGAGGAAATGTTTCACGTCGTCCTGCAGCGAGGCGATCGCGGCGCCGGTCTTGTCGCCCTGGACGGGCGCGAAGATCTGGTAAGGCGCGGCGTGTTCGAGCGCCACGAACCGCCCGTTCGAACCGTAGGACCAGTGCCTGGCTTCGCGCAGGTCCATGTTGATGCGCGACAGGAAATCGCCGCCCAGCACGACGTTGGCGGTACTGTAGGGCAGCAGGTCGTCGGTGCCCGTCAGGCCGGTCAGCTGCACCGCGGCGATGATCGACTGCGGCGAATCCGGCCGGTCGATCAGCATGATCTTCGGCGCGGCCTGCACGGGCGCCGCCGGGAAGGCCTTGACGCCGGCCGGGCCGGTGGCGGTCCAGTCGCCGAAATGGGCCTGCATCGCGGCCTTGATTTCGGCCAGCGGGCGATCGCTGACCACGAAGATCTTCGCCTTGTCGGGCCGGATCCACGCGCGGGTGAAGGCGAGCATCTCGTCGCGGGTCATCGTCCTGATCGCTTCGGGATCGCCGGTACCGGCAGCGAGCTTGGCATAGGGCGAGTCAGCGCCATAGAGCAGCGGCGGAATGGCGCGGCCGATGAGCGCGCTGGGGTTGGTCTTTTCCTGCGCGATCGCCGACAGCAACTGCCCGCGCACGCGCTCCATCTCGGCCGCCGGGAAGGTCGGGTGGCGCGTCACGTCGGCGAAGATGTCGAGCGCGGGCGCGAGGTTCACGCTCGGCACCGACAGGCTGAGCGAAGTGCGATCGGCCCCGGCGCCGATGCCGAGCGCCATGCCGAGCCGTTCGCGCGCGGCGCCGATCTGGTTCGAATCGAGCGTCGGCGTGCCTTCGTCCATCATCGACAGGGTGAAACCCTGGGTGCCGAGCCGCCCGGCGGGATCGGCCGCCGCCCCGGCGTCGAACACCACCACCGCGCGGGTCATCGGAACCGCGCCGCGCTGCGCATAGACCAGCTCGATGCCGTTCGACAGGCGGGTGCGCTCGACCGTCGGGAAGGACAGCGCCTCGACCTTGCCGACATCGAGCCTGACCGGCGGCGCATCGGGCGCGGCGGGGACAGCCGCCTTGGCCGGCGCGGCGGCCTGGGCATAGACGGCGCGGGGGCCGGGCGCGACGGTCAGCGCATAGACCGGGCGCGACAGCCATTTCCGCGCCGTCGCGGTGACGCGCGCCGGCGTTTCGGCGGCGAGGATCGCCAGCTCCTTCTTGTAATGATCCGGGTCGTTCGAGAACAGCGCGCCCTGCGCCAGCGCGACCGCCTTGCCGCCAAAGCCACCGACCCCTTCCAGCCCGGCGATGCGCCGCACCGCCGCGGTGGTGGCGATGCGCTGCACCTCGTCGGCGGTCGGGCCCTTCCTCAGGAAATCGGCGAGGATTTCGTCGATGCGCCGGTTGACCAGCGCCGGGTCGACCCCCGGCTTCACATCGACGGTAATCTGGAAGATGCCGACCTGCGCGAAGCTTTCGTTGCCGGCGCGGGCGGAGACGGCGAGCTTCTCCTTCTTGACCAGCTCCTGATAGAGCCGCGCGCTCGACAGCCCGCCGAGCGCCGCCGCGGCGACATCGAGCGCGACCGATTCCTTGTCGTTGATGCCGGGCACCGCCCACATGCGGTAGAGCCGGGTATTGGCGACGCGATCGGTGATCGTCTCGGCCCTGGGCGCGGCCAGGGTCGGTACGGGCGCTACCGGCAGATGGACCTGTGGGCCGCCCGCGATGGCGCCGAAATATTTCTCGACGAGCGGCCGCGCGGTGGCGACGTCGATGTCGCCGGCGAGCACCAGCACGGCATTGTTGGGGCCATAATGGTCGCGGAACCACGCCTTCACATCGTCGAGGCTGGCGGCATCGAGGTCGCTCATCGAGCCGATCGTGGTGTGGCCGTAAGGATGGGTCGCCGGGAACAGCGCCTCGATCTGCTTGTACTGCACGAGGCCATAAGGCTCATTGTCGCCCTGGCGCTTCTCGTTCTGGACCACGCCGCGCTGCTCGTCGACCAGCGCCTGCGTCATCGCCGGGAGCAGATGACCCATGCGGTCGGCCTCGAGGAACAAGGCAGCGCCAAGGCCCGGCGTCGGCACCGTTTCGAAATAGTTGGTGCGGTCGAAATAGGTCGTACCGTTATAGTCGGTCGCGCCGAGCTGCTTGAGATAGGCGAAATAGTCACCCGGCGCGTTCTGGCTGCCATTGAACATCAAATGCTCGAACAAATGCGCGAAGCCGGTCTTGCCGGTTGGCTCCATCTTCGAGCCGACATTGTACCACAGGCTGACCGCGACGATCGGCGCTTTGCGATCGGTGTGGACGATAACGCGCAGCCCGTTGGGCAAGGTGAATTGCTGCCAGGGGATATCGACCCGCGCGATCAGCGTTGATATTGGTGCGGCTGCCTGGGGCGCGGCGGATGCGGCGACAGCAGGGGTGGCGAGCATCGCGAGGACCAGGCCGGACGGCAGGAACAACTTGCGAATCATCGACTTCCCCCCGGCGCCTGACGTGTTTGGCGCGACCATAACACCGCGCCTGCCGCGCGCAATCGTGACCGGCCTGGCCGGCTACGGGCTTACGCGGATATCGATATGGTTTGCCCGATGTCATGAACGATGGACTCGTATGAGCGCAGGCCTTGTGTTGCACAATTGCAACACTACATCGTTGATCAGGTAAAGCAGGGACCGTCATGAACCTCGAAAAATTCACCGATCGCGCCAAGGGTTTCCTCCAGTCGGCGCTGACCGTCGCGATCCGCATGAGCCATCAGCGGATTTCGCCCGAACATCTGTTGAAGGCGCTGCTGGAGGACGAACAGGGCATGGCCGCCGGGCTGATCCAGGCGGCCGGCGGCGACGCGAAGCGCGCGACGGCCGAGACCGACGCCGCGCTGGCGAAGATTCCGGCGGTGTCGGGCGGTGGCGCGCAACAGCAGCCGGGGCTCGACAACGATCTGGTCCGCGTGCTCGACCAGGCCGAGCAGATCGCGCAAAAGGCCGGGGACAGCTTCGTCACGGTCGAGCGGCTGCTGGTCGCGCTGGCGCTGGCGACGACCACGGCGGCCGGCAAGGCGCTGGCGACCGCCGGCGTGAAGGCCGAGGCGCTCAACGCCGCGATCAACCAGCTGCGCCAGGGCCGCAGCGCCGACACCGCCGGGGCCGAGGACCGTTATGATGCGCTCAAGAAGTTCGCCCGCGACCTGACCCAGGCGGCGCGCGACGGCAAGCTCGATCCGGTCATCGGCCGCGACGAGGAAATCCGCCGCACGATCCAGATCCTTGCGCGGCGCACCAAGAACAACCCGGTGCTGATCGGCGAGCCCGGCGTCGGCAAGACCGCGATCGCCGAAGGGCTGGCGCTGCGCATCGCCAATGGCGACGTGCCCGACACATTGAAGGACCGCAAGCTGATGGCGCTCGACATGGGCAGCCTGATCGCGGGCGCCAAATATCGTGGCGAGTTCGAGGAGCGGCTGAAAGGCGTGCTCGACGAGGTCAAGGCCGGCGAGGGCGACATCATCCTGTTCATCGACGAGATGCACACGCTGATCGGCGCCGGGAAAAGCGACGGCGCGATGGATGCGTCGAACATGATCAAGCCGGCACTGGCGCGCGGCGAGTTGCACTGTGTCGGCGCGACGACGCTCGACGAGTACCGCAAATATGTCGAGAAGGATGCTGCGCTGCAGCGGCGCTTCCAGCCGGTGTTCGTCGGCGAGCCGACGGTCGAGGACACGATCTCGATCCTGCGCGGGCTAAAGGACCGCTACGAGTTGCACCACGGCGTACGCATCACCGATGGCGCGATCGTCGCGGCGTCGACGCTGTCGCATCGCTACATCACCGACCGTTTCCTGCCCGACAAGGCGATCGACCTGATGGACGAGGCGGCGAGCCGCATCCGCATGGAGGTCGAGTCCAAGCCCGAGGAGATCGAGATCCTCGACCGCCGCATCATGCAGCTGAAGATCGAGCGCGAGGCATTGAAGCGCGAGACCGACGCGGCGTCGATCGAGCGGCTCGGCAATCTCGATGGCGAGTTGGCCAATCTCGAACAGCAATCGGCCGAGCTGACCACGCGCTGGCAGGCCGAGAAGGACAAGATCTCAGCCGAGGCGCGGCTGAAGGAGCAGCTCGACGCGGCACGGCTCGAACTGGAGCAGGCACAGCGCGCCGGCGACCTCGCCAAGGCGGGCGAGCTCAGCTACGGGCTGATCCCCGAGCTGACGCGGAAGCTGGAAGAGGCACAGGGCGCGACCAAGGGCGCGATGCTGCGCGAGGAAGTGACCGCCGACGACATCGCCGCGGTGGTCAGCCGCTGGACCGGCATCCCGGTCGAACGGATGCTGGCGGGCGAGCGCGACAAGCTGCTCAAGATGGAAGAGACGATCGGCAAGCGCGTGATCGGCCAGGCCGATGCGGTGCGCGCCGTGTCGACCGCGGTGCGGCGCGCGCGCGCCGGCTTGCAGGACCCCAACCGGCCGCTGGGCAGCTTCCTGTTCCTCGGGCCGACCGGGGTCGGCAAGACCGAGCTGACCAAGGCGCTGGCCGAATTCCTGTTTGACGACCCCGCCGCGATGGTGCGCATCGACATGAGCGAGTTCATGGAGAAGCACAGCGTCGCGCGACTGATCGGTGCCCCGCCGGGCTATGTCGGCTATGAGGAAGGCGGCGTGCTGACCGAGGCGGTGCGCCGGCGGCCCTATCAGGTCGTGTTGTTCGACGAGGTCGAGAAGGCGCATGGCGACGTGTTCAACGTGCTGCTGCAGGTGCTCGACGACGGGCGGCTGACCGACGGGCAAGGCCGCACGGTCGACTTTACCAACACGCTGATCGTACTGACCTCCAACCTGGGCAGCCAGTATCTCGCCAACCAGCCCGATGGCGAGCCGGTTAGCGCGGTCGAGCCGCAAGTGATGGAAATCGTGCGCGGCCATTTCCGGCCCGAATTCCTCAACCGGCTGGACGAGATCATCCTGTTCCACCGTCTGGGACAGAGCGAGATGGCGCCGATCGTCGACATCCAGGTGGCGCGGGTCGGCAAGCTGCTCGCCGATCGCAAGGTGACGCTCGACCTGACCGAGGGCGCGCGGAACTGGCTGGGGCGGGTTGGGTACGACCCGGTGTACGGCGCGCGGCCATTGAAGCGTGCGGTGCAGCGATATCTGCAGGACCCGCTCGCCGACATGATCCTGCGCGGCGACGTGCGCGATGGCGCGACGGTGCGGGTCGAGGAGGGCGACGGGAAGCTGGAGTTGAAGGTGACCTGATCAGCGCACCGTCATTGACCGCGCGTGCACTGGCCACCCGTTGCGACGCACAATTGGGTCTGGCTGCGATCTATCGTCGCGCGGGCATCGCGTTGGCGCTCTGCCCATTGCGCGCGTGTCATACAGACGCGTCGCGTTGCCAGCCGGCTGCCGAGCACTTCCTCGTTCTCACACACGACCTGATTCGGGTCGCGCGGCTTGGCAGGCTTTTCGGCCGCCGAAACCGAGACGGTGGCAACGGCGAACGGCAACAGGACAAAAAACGGTGCGACACGCATGATCCGGCCTTTCACAACTATCGTGGAATAATGCGCGCATCATGCCACGGTGCCAAGACTTCTCGATCAACCGGGATGTGCCACGTCGAACGCGACGGTTAACCGCTCGCCGGCGGTGAAGGGTTTTGTGCCGTGCCACATTGTTGACGGGAAAAGCACGAGCCGGCCGGGCTTGGGCTCGATTGTACGCGTCAGCGCCAGATCAAGCCCGAGCCCGGCCTGTGGCGCCCCGAGCGTGAGCCAGCCAGCCTCACCGCCGCCCCGCTCATGTTCCTCCGGCAAGGCGACGTATAGCGCCGAACTAAGCCAACCTTGCGGGTGGACGTGGTTGGCGTGATATCCCTGCCCGATCAGCCGAACCGACCAGGAACCGGTGAAACGCGCTCGCCGATCACGCCGCCAACGCAGTGTCGGATGCCGTTCATCCGCTGGCGGTAGCTGCGCCACATGATGTTCGACCGCACGCGCAATGGCACCGCGCAATGCCTCGATCTCCGGCTCGATGCGTGACAGTAATGGCCCATCAGTCTGCGTCCCGCCACGTACGGACTGGTCGAGATGCGCGCCGCGCGCGAGATGGAGGCCGCGCAGTAAATTGGCGAGCTGGTCGAGGTCGGGCAGATCGGCGGCGAGATCGACCACGCTGACCAGTCGCGTATCGCCCTCAAGCCAAGCGGCCCGCGGATCATCGACCAGCCGCCAGATAATCGATGCGTAGGGCCATAAGGACGGATCGGCCGGATCGAGCGCCTGATCAAGCAGACCAGAAGCCGAAGCAACGTCGCCGCGCCGCAATGCCTGGCGCACGCGCCAAACAGTCAGGCCTGGCATGTCCCGTGGCATCGGCCGCGAAAAGAGCCGGTCGGCGCCGGGGAGATCGCCCAGTTCGGAACGGGCAATTGCTTCATAGGCATCCAGTTCAGATACCGCGCTGAGAAAGCGCCGTGCGCGTCCGATCGCATCCAGCGCGGCCGCGAAATTCTCCGCCCGCACATGCATGGCAATCAGCCCATGCCACAGCGGCGCGTGGCGCGGGTCGCGAACCAGTGCACGTTCGAACGATTGCCTCGCCGCGCCAGGATCGCCGGCCAATGCATGAAGTTGCGCCAAAGTGTCATGCCCCTCAATCCAGCCGGGGTTAGCCTTGACAAGTTCATCAAGCTCGCCGAGCGCCGTCAGAGCATCGCCCATGGCGTAGCGCGCCGCAGCACGGCCAAGCAACACGCTGGCATCGCTCGGCGCCAGCCGAGACGCCGTCTCAAACAGGCTCACAGCCGGGAGACCCGCTTCCAGCGCGACACGTGCGCGGCCGTGCGCGATCCCCGCATCGGCCGGCGCCGCGCGCGCCGCGCGATCGAAGGCGGGAAGTGCCCGGCGATGACGGTCAAGCGCCCGCTCGAGTAGTCCGACCCATTGCCACAGCCGCGCATCGCGCCCAGCGCGCTGAGCAGCGCGTATTAGCGGCTCAAGGGCGCGCTCCTCCTCGTTCTCAGCGAGCGCCGAGCGCGCCAGATCATCCAGCTCATCGACATCGTCGGGCGCGCGGGCGACACGGATCAGGGTTGCGGCGAAGGTCAATTGCTGCGCGCCGAATCAGCAGCCCGCCTGGCGCTCGCAGGAACCGGTCTGGGAGCGTTGGGTCAGATCGCGATCGTTGCGCCGCCGTTCGGCCCATTGCGTGCCGGTCATACACACCTGCTTGATGGCAAGCCTGCTGCCCAGCACTTCCTCATCCTCCCAGACCATCTTGTTTGCCTTCGGCGGCCTCGCGTCATCGCTGGCGATTGCCGGCGCGGCGCAGAACAGCAAGATCAAGGGGAGCACGATACGAAACGGTGGGATCATGACCTTCTTTCCAATTTATGCAGTCGGATGATAATCTTATCGCCTCCCGAAGCAAAGTCGCCTGGCAGCTGTCGATCAATCACACGCCCGTCGTCGTCGCCGGATTATCAGCTGCGATCAGCGCCGCAACGGCGTCGCGCTCCTTGTCCGTCAGGTCCGGATGCCAGATGTCGAAAATGAACACGATCCGCAGGCGATCGCTGGGGTTCAGCGCCTCATGCTCAATCGTGTCATCGAACACGAAAGCTTCGCCTCGCCTCCATGGTCGTGTCTCCGCCCCCACGCGGAACCAGCATCCCTCCGGTACGACCAAAGGCAAATGGCAAACGAGGCGGGCATTGTTGACACCGACGTGCGGCGGGACCGCGGTACCAGGCGCGAGCAATGAGAACATCGCGTTGGGTGATGCTCCGCGCACGACGGGTTGAGGGAGTTTCTCGAGCAAGTCCATGGTGTGCGGACACTGCGCGGCATTGGTCTCCAACCGGCGGCCGTTCTGCCACAGATGAATTGCTGACCAATCCGGATTGTGATTGAGGGGCTTCCACTGGCGCATCGGCACATGGTCGGCATATTGGATATAGGGCACGAGTTCGGCGCGCTGCGCAGCAAGCAGTTCGCCCAGTTCCCCGGCGATAGCCTCGGTCTCGCGCTCCAGCTCCGCTAACCACGGGAAGCGCGCACGAGGGTGGAATTCCCGCTCTGCCAGCTCGGGAAAGAAGAAATGCGTCGGTTCGCTGTGATAGACGCGCGTGCGACGTAGCGCGTTGCTGCGGAAGCGCGCTATGCGCCGCCGCTCTTCGGCATCCGCCACCTGCTCAACCGGCGCCATCGCCGCAACAAGCCGTTGCTCACGCGCATCGAGCCACGCGGCGTGGCGCTTCTCCGCCTCGGCCACGGCCGCGATGAGCTCCGCTGGCAACGCTGCGTCTGGTCGCTGCGCCAGCGCTTGCCCCCAAGCCTCCCCAGCGCGCGGATCATCCAGCCGGTCAAGCAAGCTTGCGCGCAGCAGAAGTGCGGTAAAATCGAGCGGGGCGAGCGCCAATGCCGCATGCACGGCGTTCAGCGCCTCACGCGGCTGCCCGGCGACACGGCACACGCCTGCGAGATTAAGCAGAAGCGACCTGTCCTGTGGATTTGCCGCGACGGCCTCCCGCAGCAGCGCCTGGGCCGCCGCGAAATCGCGCGCCGCCAGTGCCGCTTCAATCTGGCGCGCGAGCAGCGCTTGGTCGGTCAAAGCCGATATCCGAATTTTTCCACCCATGGCGCGAGCACCGGCAGGATCGGTGCAAGATGCTCGCGATAACGCTGCCAGCGACCGGAAGCGCGCTTGTAGATCGGCTCCGTGACTTGCGAATAGCTTGCGGTGGTGATGAAACCGCGCGACTTGGCGGTCTTGCGATGGTCGAGCGCTTCGTCATTCCAGCTCAGCCCAAGGGATTCGAACAATGGGCGCACCTGTCCCTCGACGTCTTCGACTAACTGCTCATAGGCGATCGGATAGACGTCGAGTGGGAACAAGACGCGTGATTGCTCCCAGTGACGGAAGGTAAGATCATAATATTCGGCCGCGTCTTCCAGTCGCAGGAAGTTCGACATCGCCGGGTTGAGACGGAAGTTGCTGATGAAACAACTGAGCACGACATCGCAAGGATGGCGTAGGGCGAGGATAAGCTTCGCGTTGGGGAACAGCCGGTGGATCAACGGCGCCTTCAGCAGGAACAGGGGCGACTTGTCGATAAGCGTCGCCCCGGGTCTCAGATCGACAAGCTTCGCGACCTCCGCGAAATAATGGCGGCGAGCGGCAGCGATCGCGTCAGCATCGAGCTCGGCAATGGCCGCCATGCCGCCCAGCTTATCATCGACCAGATTGAGCGGCGGTTGCTCCTCGAGGACAATCGTGTCGGGGTGCCCCATCAGGATGGTGTCGAGCAGGGTCGTACCAGAGCGAGGAAAGCCGACGAGGAAAACCGGGTCAGGATGCTCCAAACCAGATTCGGTTGCGTTACGCGCCCAAGTTGCGGCCCATGCCGGGGTCAGCAGTGCGATTTCGTCAGCTACGCTTTCGCGCGTTTCCGCCGCCCGGCGTAGCGGATCGGAGGGATCGGCCTGATGCAACCGCCCGGTCTCGGTGAACCACGCAAACGCCTCGTCGGTCCGCCCGAGACGATCGAGCAACGTCGCACGCAGATGGGCGGTCCGCTCCGGCTCGATCGACGCCGGTACCGCCGTGAGACTGGCTAACCCTTCCTCGAAGCGCCGCTCGCGGCGATGTTCCATCGCACGGATAAAACCGAGCGCCCCCTCATCGACTCCGGCCGCTTCCGCTCGGGCGATCAGCGGTGCGAATTCTTCCTCGCGATTGGTGTGCTCGTATTGGATTGCGAGACCGAGATAGGCGTCTGTCAGGAGCGGATCACCGGCGAGCGCGGCGAGATAGGCCTGCTCCGCCTGTTCGACGCGCATCGCCAGACCATATTCCACCGCGACCTTGAATTGCAGATTGGCGTTCGTCGGATCGCGAGTCACCGCGCGTTCCAGCACATCGAGCGCGATGGGATCGCGACCGGCATCCTTGAACAGGACATAGAGGTCGTGGAGCGGCCGGGCGTCGTCGGGGAAGTCCACCGCGGCCTGGTTCAGCACCTGCTGGGCTTCATCGTCGCGTCCGGCCGCACGCAACGCGGTGGCGAGATTTAGGCGGGTCGGTGGCGCCTTGGAGTCGAGCGCGACGGCGCGGCGCAATGCGTCGACTGCACCATCTGCGTCGCCGAGTGCGGCGCGGGCATTGCCGAGATTGTTCAGGCTTTCGAATTCATTCGGCACGCGCGCCAGCACATGCTCATAGGCCTCGACCGCATCGGCGAAGCGGTCAAGCGACTGGGCGAGAAAGCCGCGATAGCGCGCCACACGGAGCGTCGGGTCCTCCAGCGCGAGGTCGCGAGTCGCGATCTCGAAGGCCCCGGGAATATCGCCGGTATCGATCAGCGCCGCGATCAGATTACACGCGATGGTCGTGTCACCGGGCCTGCCCTTGTGCGCCTCGCGCAGGTGGCGGATCGAACCGGCCAGATCGCCTGAACGTGCGCGCAGCATCCCCATAAAGGCGTGGAGCGCCGTGACATCGCCGCCCTGAGCGAGTGCCTGTTCAACGATGCGACCCGCGCCAAGCAGATCGCCGGCACGCGCAGCGGCCATCGCCGCGCCCAAGGCGTCAGCGGTGCGTTGATCGAGATTGGGAGCACTGGCCATGGCTGTTGTTTGGACTTGCCGTGCCACGCTGGCAATTGCCTTGCGGCGTGGCGATAATCAAAAAAAGGGCGGCCAGCATGGTAGCCGACCGCCCCGATATCGCGTCCTTGGACGCGGCTTAGAAGTCGAGCGTCACGCCAGCATACATATACCGGCCCAGCGCGTCATAGACAGCCGGATAGGTGTTGCCGTTGCAAGGGCCGGTCGGGCAAAGATTCGAGCCTTCGCGGTTGCCGTTACCGCTGGTGACGAACGGCGGCTGCTTGTCGAACACGTTATTGACGCCCAGTCGGAAATTGAAACTGTGACCCACCGCCGCACTTAGTGCCAGATCGATGTAGCTGTACGACTTGATATGCAGGCCTGGGTTGTAAGTATTCGCCCCGGCCAGCGTCTGATTTGCCGTGGTCGTCTCGGCCGTTACGGGGCCGATATAGCGCCACTGGGTCGAGAAGCCGAGGCCCGACGGCAGCTGCCAACTCAAACGCGCCTTATGACGCCAGCGCGGCAGCGGCGAACCGGCATCGGTCGTACCTCCCTTGCTGCAGGTCGGCCCGTAGAGTCCGGCACAATCATATGGCGCCGAAAGGCCGTTATTGACCTTGTAGGCATCGAGATAGGTGCCGACGAAACTCAGCGACAGGTTACCCCAAGCGCCGAGTGGCTGCGCATAAGAGCCGTTGACCTCAATGCCGCGTGTCTCGATCTGGCCGACATTGTTCGGAATGTCCGAAACATAGCCGTTCGGGGTGAGCCAGATCGACCCGGCCGTGTCGCGATGAACGAGGCCGCACGATGCCGGGGTGAAGGTCGCGGTCGCCTTAGCAACGCAGTCCGCGAGAACGGCATCAGGACCAAATGAGCGAATCGCGCTGTTGATCTTGATGTCGAACCAGTCGACGCTCAGGGCGAAACGCGGCAGCATCCGCGGCTGAAGCACCACACCAAACGACTTGGTCGTTGCCCTTTCCGGTGTCAGGTTGGTGTTGCCGCCGATCAGACCATTATACTGACCAGCGGGGTTCGACGCGGTCTTCTGACCGACCAGCAGGCCCTGAGCACGGCAACCATAGTTGGTCGCCGTGATCGTGACACCCGCGCACGGATCCTTCGAACCGTCGAGCCCGACCGTCTGGGTCGCGAACAGCTCCTGGATATTAGGCGCCCGCGCCGCGCGATTGTACGACGCACGGAACTTGATGTCGCGGATCGGCGCGAAATCGATACCGAACTTGTAGGTATCGGTATTGTAGCTGCGCGACGCCGTCGTCTTGTACGACGAATAGCGATAGCCGGCGCTGAAGACCAAAGAATCGATGAAGCCGTTCTGCACGATCGGAATCTGGGTTTCACCGAACAGCTCATAGACATGGAAGCCACCGGAGATCGGCAAGGTCGCGCCACCCTGGCCAGTCAGGTCGCCGGTCTGGAATTCCTGATCGGTCTGTAGGTTGAGATTCTCGTTGCGATATTCCGCACCAATGTTCACGCCCACGCCGTCCGTCGCCCAAGGCGAACGGATGCCATACTCGCCGAGGCGACCGGTAAACGACACGTCGGCGATCTGCTCCGTGGTCTGGCCGCGCTGGAAGCCGGTCGCGGAGAGATATTTTACGGCAGCCGCGCTGGCCGCGCCGGCGCCGCCGAACACGTTGTACGGCACGCAGCTCGGATCGGTGCCGTCACGCACCGAACGGCAAATAGGGGTGCCGCCCGGACCGGCGACCACGTCGAGTGCCTTCTGCAGCCGGCTGACCGAGAACTCGTTGGAGTAGACCTGCGAATAGGAGGTCTTTCCATACTGATAATAGGCATCATACGACCAGGCCTTGCCGAGATCGCCCTTGGAGCCGATCACGCCGCGGAAGTTGGTGTGCTGCAGGTCAGCGCTGCGCGGGCCACCCTCGACGTTGCGACGCAGCAACTGGAAGAAGCCCTTGTTGTACGTCGTGCCCGTCGTCGGATCGACGAAGTCGGTAACCGGCGCGCCCGGGGTAGGATTGTAGGGGGCGCCGACTGCCAGCGGAAAGCCGCCGAGCGAGCCGTTGATCAGGTTCTCGTTGGCGAAGATGATCGCGCGCTGGGCTGGCGAGATCAGCGGGTTGTCCGAGTTGATCGTCAGCGTGTTGCCGAAATCGCCCGACTCGGCGATTTGCGCATGGGTGCGATCGTCCATGAACATGAACTCGAGATAGGGCTTGATCGCGTCGTTGATCTCATAATTGGCGAACAGGCCGGCGGTGTAACGCTCGTCCGGGCGCTGATAATAGTTGGCTGGCGCGAAGTTGTAGAGGCTGGTCGAGTTGGCGAAGCCGCCGTTCGGCTTGAAGGTGAAAATCGTCGAGGTACCGCCGTGGAAGACGATGGCGTTACCGTTATTCGACGTGGCCGAGCCGCCACAACGCGGCGCCCCGCCGCCGGTGTTCTGAAGCACGCACGCACTGTAGTCGCGATTAGCCTGCACGATCGGATTGACCTTGCGATAACCGAAATAGACCACCGCGTGACCGCGATTGTCGTCAAACCCGGAGCCCATCGAAACCGTGCCATCGAACGCACCGCCATCGGCGACGCTGCCCTTCGGATAACCGTAGCCCGACAATCCGGCGTTAGCCCGTACGTCGAGCAGTGGAGTCAGGAATTTGTCGCGGTTGTTGTGCTGGTAGAAGCTGTACTGGCCATCGAAGCGGATACCGGTGAAATTGGTGTCCATGATGAAGTTGACGACACCGGCGACAGCATCGGCACCATAGGTCGAGGAAGCGCCGCCGGTCAGCACCTCGACACGCTTGATCATCGAGGCAGGAATGATGTTGATGTCGGCGGCCGAACCGCTGGTCGGACTGGGATCGCCCGGCAGGAGGCGACGGCCGTTGACCAGCGTCAGCGTGCGCGTAGTGCCGAGACCGCGAAGGTCGATCGTCGCGGTGCCGTCAGCGCCGTTCGACAGCGTCGATGCCTGGCTGGCAAAGACCGACGGCAGCGTGTTCAGAAGATCCTCGACGCGCGTCGTGCCCTGGAGCTTGAAGTCCTGGTTGCTGACGACGGTGACGGGGGCGACCGAGGTGAGGTTGGCCGATTGTGGAATGCGCGAGCCGGTAACGACGACATCAACGGGAGCACTTTCAGCGGGCTCGGCCGCAGGCAGGGAAGCCTGGGTCGCCGGCGCCGTCTGATCGGTCGATTGCGCAAAGGCGGGCATTGCTACCAGCGATAAGGCGAGCACCGCCGGGGCAGCGCCACACTTCAACGTCGCGATCTTCGCAAGGTTGGTCACAGAAAACGTCCTTTCTTTTGGCGGCGATAAGGGAGGCCGCCACATGGCATCGTCGCGGTCCCTGAGCAGTCCGCGCACGACAATGGCCCTACGTGCCTTTGCATTCATCTGCTGTAAATCTTGCTCGAAGGCGCTGACACAATTTGCCGCAAGGGTGTTGCTTGTCAGCCACAGAATGTTGACAACGGTAAAGGAATTCTTCGCGACACGTCGCCGATGGGAGATGGACCATGGGATATCGCCTTATCTGGCTTGCAGGCGTTGCCGTCATTGCCGGTCCGGCATCGGTGACGGCGAGGGACACACCGCCGCGGGCCGCAGCGTTGCAGCATGTCATCGACTGTCGCGCTATCACCGTCGATGCCCAGCGCTTGGCGTGTTTCGACCGTGAAGTCGCGGCGCTCGACGCGGCGGAAATGAGCAACGAAGTGGTGGTCGTCGATCGGAACCAGGTCCGCGCTGCGCGCCGCACCTTGTTTGGCCTGCCGCTGCCCAATTTTCACCTATTCGGCGGCAATGACGACCATGACGCGAGCGAGATTGCGCAGATCGAAGGCAAGATCGCGTCAGCGTCTGTCGATACCGACGGCTGGCGTATCCGGCTAGAAGACGGCTCCGTATGGGTCCAGACCGACGGCAAGCCGATCTTCCGCACTCCACGACCGGGCCTTGATGTAGTCGTGAAGCACGGTACGCTCGGTGCCTATTTCCTCAGTATTGCCGGCGCGCCTGGAGTGAAGGTGCGCCGCGTGCTGTAAGGCGCACCCCACAGTCACTCCCCGCGCGGCATCGGCCCCGCGACCAGCAGCGGGTCGATCTTCGCCTCGCGCCACTTCATGCTCCAGTGGAGGTGCGGGCCCGTCGCGCGGCCGGTCATGCCGGACCAGGCGATCGTCTCGCCGCGCCGCACATGTTCGCCGACATGGACCGCGATGCGCGACAGATGCAGGAAGGCGCTGTTCAGCCCCATGCCGTGATCGACCATCAGCAGGTTCCCCTCCAGCGTGAAGGGATGGTCGGCGGCGAGGATCACCACGCCGTCGGCCGGCGCCAGCACCGGCGTGCCCTGCGGCACCGCGACGTCGAGGCCAGAATGATAGGAGCCCGCCTCGCCATTCTTGTAGATGCGCTGCGAGCCGAACAACGTCGAGATGCGGCCGATCGTCGGCCACAGGAAGGGCTGGCGCCAGCCGGCGGCGTCGGTTGTCATGCGCCGCGCGGCGTTGATCTGGGCGAGCTCGGCCGGGCGCAGGCGTTCGAACTCGGGCTGCGGCACGGGAAATTTCGGCAGCGAATTGAGCCGTGAAATATCCCAGGCGCGCGGCGCGATGGTCAGCGTGTCGCGGATCTGCCGACCGTCCTCCAGCGTCGCGACGATGCTCGCCGCCCCCCCGGCATCACGATCGAAGCCAATCACGAAGCGCCCGTCCGCCGCGACCGGGATTGTCGCGCCGTTGAACATCAACAGGCTGGTGCCCGACGGCGCGATGCCGATCACGACGCCCCCCTGGGTCAGGCTGCCGGCATAGCTGAAGCTCGTTCGCGCCGGCTCCGGCCCGCGTCGCGGCTGGAAAACGGGCACGGCCTGACGCGGCGACGCGGCCTGGCGGGGCGCCGTCGCCTGGGCACGGAGCGGAGGGCTTGACGGCGGCATGATGCAGCTGCCGAGCACGATCAACGCGGGGATGCCGAAGCTCCAGCGCGCCAGTTTCCTCATTCGGGCGCCATCGCCCGGGTCGCGATGTCGGCGCTGGCATAGGCCTCCTGCCGGGCGACGCTCCAGTAGCGCAGGTCGTCGAGCGGGATGCGCGCGCCCGTTACCGCGCACAGCACATGGTCGCCGCTGGCCAGCACGCGAAAGCCATTGGCCATGAAATGCAGCTTGGCCGGGCGATCGCTGTTCGACATCAACATGGTTTCAAAACTCTCGGGTCAAAGCAGGCTCGGCTGTTCCGGGCCGGTACCTTTCGGCCCGTCACCCTTGGACCTCTCATATGCCGCCCCGGCGCCGCGCTCAACCTTGGCATCGACTTTCCCGTCCCCGAAATGGAGCGTGACGCCGCCGGCGGCGCGGGCCGCCGCCGCACTGCCGACCACCGCGCCACCAGGCCGGGCCGAGACCCAGGCATAACCGCGCTGCAACGGCCGCTCCGGATGAACCGAGACAAGCAACCGCTCCACGCCCTGCAAACGATCGCGCGCCCGCGCCAGCCGCTGTTCGAGCAGCGCCGGCCGCAGCGCCCCGACCGAGCGGTCGAGCGCGCCGCGCGCCACCGTCACGCGCCGTTCCAGCCCGCGATCGAGCCGCGCACCGGCGTCATCGGCGCGCTGGCGCTGCGGGGCGAGCAGCGCGTCGCGCTTCGGCATCACGCGGACCAGCGCGTCGAGCCGCTCGCGACCGCGCTGGTGATAGCGCCGCGCGCAGCGTTCGCTACGCTGGCCATAGCCGGCGATGGTCAGGCGCAGGTCCGCGAGCACCGGCACCGCCATCTCGGCCGCCGCGGTCGGCGTCGGCGCGCGCCGGTCGGCGGCATGGTCGGCCAGCGTGGTGTCGGTCTCGTGCCCGACCGCCGAGATCACGGGAATCGAACAGGCGGCAATTGCGCGCACCACGACCTCTTCGTTGAACGCCCACAGATCCTCGATCGAACCGCCGCCACGCGCCACGATCACCAGGTCGGGCCGCGGGATCGCACCGCCGGGCGTCAGCGCATCGAAACCTCGCAGCGCCGCGGCGACCTCGTTCGCCGAGCCGTCACCCTGCACCTTAACCGGCCAGACCAGCACATGGGTCGGGCAGCGATCCTCGAGCCGGTGGAGGATGTCGCGGATCACCGCGCCGGTCGGCGAGGTGACCACGCCGATGACGCGCGGCAGATAGGGCAAAGGCTGCTTGCGCTCGGGCGAGAACAGCCCCTCGCCCGCCAGCTTCGCCTTCAGTTTCTCGAGCAGCGCCATCAACTGGCCCTCGCCGGCCAGCTCCATCCGTTCGATGACGATCTGATATTTGGAGCGGCCGGGATAGGTGGTGACCTTGCCGGTCACGATCACCTCGACACCGTCCTGCGGCTGGAACGCCAGCATGTTGACCTGGCCCTTCCATATCACCCCATCGATCACCGCGCTGTCGTCCTTCAGGCTGAGATAGGCGTGGCCCGAGGCGACCCGCTTGTAGCCGGATATCTCGCCGCGCAGCCGGACATGGCCGAACTCGTTCTCGACCACCCGCTTCAACTTCATCGCCAGTTCGCCGACAGAGACCGGTGCGGCGTTGTCGCCCGGCATCGGCTCGGCTACCAGCCGACCCATCGTGTCGTCGCCCATGTCACTGGGTCTGTCGGAAAAGGGGTCGGCCATGAATGTCCTGCTGGTCGGATCGGGTGGCCGCGAGCATGCGCTGGCATGGAAGCTGGCGCAATCACCCGAGCTGACAAAATTGTTCGCCACGCCGGGCAATCCGGGCATCGCGGCGCATGCCGCGCTGGTCGCGCTGGACGTGCGCGATCATGCCGCGGTGGTCGCCTTCGCCCGCGCGGAGGATATCGGCCTGGTCGTGATCGGCCCCGAGGCGCCGCTGGTCGACGGCCTCGCGGATTCGCTACGCGACGCCGGCATCGCCGTGTTCGGCCCGTCACGCGCGGCGGCGCAACTCGAAGGGTCGAAGGGTTTCACCAAGGACCTTTGCGCCCGCGCCGGCATTCCCACCGCCGGTTATGTGCGTGCGCGGTCGCTGGCCGAGGCAAAGGCGGCGCTCGACGGTTTCGGCGCACCGGTGGTGGTCAAGGCCGACGGCCTCGCCGCCGGCAAGGGCGTGACGGTGGCGATGACCCGCGCCGAGGCCGATGGCGCGATCGAGGCGCTGTTCGCCGAACCCGGCGGCGAGGCGGTGATCGAGGAATTCATGACCGGCGAGGAAGTCAGCCTGTTCGTGTTGACCGACGGCGCGACGATCATGCCGTTGGGCTCGGCGCAGGACCACAAGCGCGTCGGCGATGGCGATACCGGCCCCAATACCGGCGGCATGGGCGCCTATAGCCCGGCGCGCGTGCTGACGCCGGCGTTGGAGCAACGGGCGTTCGACGAGATCATCGCCCCGACCGTGGCGACGCTGCGCGACGACGGCACGCCCTTTTCGGGCGTCCTGTTCGCCGGGCTGATGCTCACGCCCGAGGGGCCGAAGCTGGTCGAATATAATGCCCGTTTCGGCGATCCCGAATGCCAGGTCCTGATGTCGCGGCTGGAGGACGATCTGCTCGCCCTGCTGCTGGCGACGGCGACCGGCACGCTGGCTGATCATCCCGCGGCGCGGTTCGCCGACACGACCGCGCTGACGGTGGTGATGGCGGCCAACGGCTACCCCGGCACGCCGACGACCGGCGGCGCGATCGGCGGCATCGCCGCGGCGGAAGCGACCGGCGCGACGGTGTTCCAGGCCGGCACCGCCCTCGATCACGGCCGGCTGGTCGCGGCCGGCGGGCGCGTGCTGGCGGTCACCGCCACCGCCGCCGACGTCGCGACCGCGCAGGCGGCGGCCTATGCCGCGATCGACCGGCTCGACTTCCCGACCGGCTTCTGCCGCCGCGATATCGGCTGGCGCGAAGTGACGCGCCAACGCTAAGGTCAAGGCAACAAGCGGAGAAAAGCCATGGGTTCGATGAGCGGCAGCGACATTTTCGGTGGCATCACCTTCGTCCTCGTCGTCGCCCTCGCGCTCGCCGCGATCGCGGTGATGATCTATGGCAGGCACCTCAAGCAGCAGCGGCTCGCCGCCGAAAGGGAACTGATCGAACGGCGCGAGGCGGCGCACGTGGATACGGTGGCGGTGGCGCCCGAGGCGTCGATCGAGGCGGACGAGCCGGCAGGCGCGGCTGAGGCGGAGCCCGCGGCCACGACCTCACCCGAAGTCGAAACGACGGTTGACGCCGCGCCGGCGCCCAACGCCACACCCGCGACCAGCCCCGGCTCGACCGATGGCGACATCACCCAGCTGAAGGGCCTGGGCCCCAAGCTCGCCGCGACGCTCGCCGAACTGGGTTATACCAGGCTCGACCAGATCGCCGCACTGACCCCGGATCAGGCCGCCGAGCTCGATTCCAGGCTGGGTAATTTCCAGGGCCGCATGACGCGCGATCGCTGGATCGAACAGGCCAGGCTGTTGGTGGCCGGCGACCGCGCGGCGTACGAGGCGGCATTCGGCAAGCTGGGGTGACCCTGCCATGTGTTCCCGCGAAAGCAGGAACACGGAAGGTTCTTAATCCCGGCTCCACCGCGCCCAGATCGCGGTCGGCAGCAACAGGCCGCGCGCTTCCTCGCGTACCGCGAGCTCGCCCGCCTCGACCGTGCCGCCGAGATCGCCGAGCGTCTGCGACAGCAATTCGCCGATCGCCAGCGCCGACATGCGCACGGCATAGACGGTGAGAAACAGGAAGCGCGACTTGTCGTCGAGCAGCTTGCGGCAATCGGCGATCAGGCCCGGCAGGCCTTCCTCCAGCCGCCACACCTCGCCCTCCGGCCCGCGCCCGAATTTGGGCGGATCGAGCAATATGCCGTCGTAACGCCGCCCGCGCCGCACCTCGCGCGCGATGAACTTGGTGGCGTCGTCGATCATCCAGCGGATCGGCCTGTCCGCGAGCCCGGCGAGCACGGCGTTGCCCCGTGCCGCCTCGACCGATTTCTTCGAGGCGTCGACATGCACCATGCGCGCGCCCTTGCTCGCCATCGCCAGCGTGCCGACCCCGGTATAGCCGAACAGGTTGAGGCATTCGGGCGCCTCCATGCCCACGATGCGCGCGCGCATCCAGCTCCATACCGGCGCCATGTCGGGGAAAAAACCGAGGTGGCGGAATGGCGTGGTCTGCGCGGTGAAGCGTACATCGTCCCAGCTCATCGGCCAGCCGTCCCGCGGCACCGCTTCGCGATAGTCCCAGCGGCCGCCGCCCTCTTCGTCCGAGCCGGGGACGAACTCGGCCTGGGCGCGCCAGTCGTCGCCGGCCGGTGCCCATAGGGCCTGCGCCTCGGGGCGGATGAAGCGGAAGCGGCCATAGCGTTCCAGCTTGCGGCCATGGCCTGAATCGATCAGCCCGTAATCGGCCCATGGCTCCCCGATCAGCGTGTCGAGCTTCACCGACCTGCCCGCGCGGCGATATAGCCGGTCACCGCCGCAAAGGTCGCCGGCAGCACGTCATAGCGCTCCTCGCGCTCGAACAGGTCGCCGAGCCGCGAGGGCAGCGGCGGCCGTGCGCCGGTCGCGCGCTCGACCGCGTCGCGGAACTTGGCCGGATGCGCCGTGGCCAGCGTCACCACCGGCACATCGGCGGCTAGGTCGGCGCGGCGCGCGGCGGACAGGCCGATCGCGGTATGCGGATCGATAATCTCGCCGGCATGCTCGTGCGCCCAGCGCATCGCCAGCGACATGTCGTCGAGATCGACCCGGTCGCTGGCGAACAACGGCGACGCGCCCTCGCGCTGCGCGTTGGTCAGGCGCATCGCCCGCGACGCCTCGAAACCGCGCATCTGTTCCGCCAGCGCATTGCCGTCGCGGCCGCCGAGATCGAACAACAGGCGCTCGAAATTGCTCGATACCTGGATGTCCATCGACGGGCTCGGCGTGGCGACGACCGTCCCTTGCGAATAGTCGCCGGCCGACAGCGCGCGGTGGAGGATGTCGTTGACATTGGTGGCAACGATCAGCTTCGCCACCGGCAGGCCCATCTTCGCCGCGACATAGCCGGCGAACACGTCGCCGAAATTGCCGGTCGGCACCGAGAAGGCGATCGGCCGCTCGGGCGCGCCGAGCCGCACGGCAGCGTAGAAATAATACACGACCTGCGCCATCAGTCGCGCCCAGTTGATCGAATTGACCGCCGACAGCGTCAGGCTGCTGGCAAAGGCGCGATCGTTGAACATCGCCTTCACCAGCGCCTGGGCATCGTCGAAGCTGCCCTGGATCGCGATATTGTGGATATTGGGTGCCAGCACCGTGGTCATCTGGCGGCGCTGCACGTCGGACACGCGGCCCTCGGGATGCAGCATGAACACCTCGACCCCGGCGCGCCCGGCCAGCGCGTCGATCGCCGCCGAACCGGTATCGCCCGAGGTCGCGCCGACCACGGTCAGCTGCTTGTCCGATCCGGTCAGGAAGCGCTCGAACAACAGCCCGAGCAATTGCAACGCGACGTCCTTGAACGCCAAAGTCGGGCCGTGAAACAGCTCGAGCAACCACTGCCGCTCGTCGAGCTGGACCAGCGGCGTGACGGCAACGTGCGAGAAGCGGCCATAGGCTTGCGTGCACAGGCCGCGCAGTTCATCGCGGGTCAGCGCGTCGCCGACGAACGGCGCCATTACCGCGACGGCGGTATCGACATAGGACAGGCCGCGCAGGCCCGCGATCTGCTCGACGCTGAACGCCGGCCAGCGCTCCGGCACATAAAGTCCGCCATCGCTGGCGAGGCCCGCAAGCGTCACGCCCTCGAAATCGAGGACCGGCGCATTTCCCCTGGTGCTGACATATTGCATGGCGTGCGCGGTTAGCGGTGTGGGGGCCGGGGCACAAGGTTGGCGATGCTTCGCACCCCACTTCCCTCGTCATCCCGGCGAACGCTGGGATCTCCCAGTAATGGAGCGCGCCCTTGCGGCACGAGATCCCAGCGTTCGCTGGGATGACGGAAAGTGGTTGGGCCGCGCCCTAACCCCGCAACCGGCGCCGCAACGCGATCACATAGATCACCCCCGCCACCAGCGCGAACAAGAACCATTGCACGGCATAGGCAAGATGGTTGTTCGGCACTGACGACAGATCCGCCGGCGGGTTGGCGGCGAGCCCGGCCAAAGGCGGGTCGGCGACCAGCATCAGCGTCTTCGGGCTACGCGAAAAGGCCGCCACGATCATCGGCTCGTCATTGGGCGCATGGCTGATATAGCCGCTGACCTTGCCGCCGCGCCAGACCGGCTTTGCGGTCGCGGTCGCCGCGACGCCGATCTGGACCATCACCCCCGGCCCTTCGGCGCCGGTCGAGCAACTGGCGATCTGGCGCCAGCCCGGCTTGCCCGCCGCATCGCGGCCGCCGCGCGATTGCCAGGCGACCGGCTTGAGGCAGAAGGCGCTGGCGCGGCGGAACAACAGGTCGTCGCCGACCGGGATGGCGGGAAAGGCGATCGGCGGCAGATGCTGGTTGCTGGCGAGTTGCGCGAGCAGCGCCTCTTTCTCCCCGCGCCGCTGCAACTGCCAGATGCCGAGCGCGATCATCGCGGCGATGGCGAGGCCGACCAGGCTGGTCGCGGCGAGGGGAAAGCGCTTCACGGCGCGACGTCGCTGATTCGCCCCTCACGGGCGGCATTGCGATATTCCGCGCCCAGTAGGGCCGCCTTGGCGATGCGCAACGCCAGCACCGTGCCGACCGCGGTCACCGGAATCCAGATCAGCATCTGCACCCATAAGGGTGGGTCGAAACGCAGCTGCAGCCACGACGCAAGGCCGACCACGATCGCGCCGAGGATCAAGGTGAGGAAGGCGGCGGGCCCGTCACCGACATTGAACATGGTGAAGTCGAGCCCGCATGCCCGGCATTGCGGGGCGAACGCGGTCAGGCCGGCAAATAGCGAGGGCGCCCCACAGCGCGGGCAGAGCCCGCGCAGCGCGGCCGGCACGGGCGTCGGCGCCGCGGCGCCGTCCGCCCGCCCTTCGGTCATCCGGCGTGGACCGGCGCGCCCCAGCCGCCCCAGACATAGATCGAGACGAACAGGAACAGCCACACCACGTCGACGAAGTGCCAGTACCAGGCCGCCGCCTCGAAGCCGAAATGCTGGCGCGGTGTGAAGTCGCCGCGATAGGCGCGGATCAGGCAGACGGTCAGGAAGATCGTGCCGATGATGACGTGGAAGCCGTGGAAACCGGTCGCCATGAAGAACGACGCGCCATAGTTCAGCCCCTTGAAGGGGAAGGGCGCGCCGGCATATTCATAGGCCTGGATCGAGCTGAAGGTCAGGCCGAGCAGGATCGTCAGCCACAGGCCCTTCAGGACGCCGTCATTCTCGCCGACGCCGATCAGGCCCCACAGGCCCTTCTTCTCGCCGCCACGCTGGCCATGGATCAGCGCGTGGTGCGCCCAGGTCACCGTCGTGCCCGAGGTCAGCAGGATGATCGTGTTGAGCAGCGGGAAGCCCCAGGCGTTGAGCACTTCCAGTCCCTTGGGCGGCCATTGCCCGATCGCCGTCGCCGTATCGGCAATCAGGTTCACCGACTGCGTCGCCGCGTCGTAGGTGATGTTGGCCGGGAACAGCGAGAAATCGAAGAACGCCCAGAACCAGCCGACGAAGAACATCACCTCGGAGGCGATGAACAGGATCATGCCGTAGCGCAGGTGCAGCTGCACGACGGGTGTGTGGTCGCCGGCATGCGCCTCGCGGATCACGTTGGTCCACCAGCTCAGCATGGTGGTCAGCACCGCCGCGACGCCGATGAAGAACACGATGCCGCCGCCATTGGGATGGCCGACATGGCCGCCGTGCATCCACATGATGCCGCCAATCGCCATGGTCAGCGCGGAGAACGCACCGACGATCGGCCAGATGTCCGGTGCGAGGATGTGGTAGTCGTGGTTCTTGGCGCCCGCCATCGTCGTGCTTCCTGTTGGTCTGTCGGTAGTGCTCTAGCTCGCGGCTTTCGCGGAATCCACCGGGTAAAATGTGTAACTGAGCGTGATCGTCTGGATGTCGTTGGCATCCGGGTCGGTGAGGATCTTGGGATCGACGAAAAAGATCACCGGCATGCGCGCCGTCTCACCGGGTTTCAGCGTCTGCTGGGTGAAGCAGAAGCACTGGATCTTGGTGAAATATTTGCCCGCCTGCGCCGGGGTGACATTGTAGGTCGCCGTGCCGGTGATGGCGTGGTCGCTATGGTTGGTGGCGGTGAAGAACGCCATGTCGCGCCCGCCGATATCGACCGTGTCGGACGGATTTTCCGGCACGAACTTCCAGGGGAGCTTGGGATCGACATTGGTGTCGAACGCGATGCGGATGCGGTGGTTGGTCGCGCCGGGCGCGACGAGCCCGCGATTGGTCGTGCCGTTCAGCCCGGTCGCCTGGCAGATCAGCCGGTAGAGCGGCACGCTCGCCCAGGCCAGCCCGGTCATGAAGCATACACCGAACGCGGCAAGCAGGGCGGTGCGCAGCGTCCGGTTCATCAGGCGTTCCCTGCCTTGATCTTGGCGATCGACACCACGAAGATCAGCACGACCAGCGCGCCCAGCAACAGCGCCATCACCAGCGCGCCCCCTTTCTGGCGGCGGCGGACCATGTCCTGCTCGTCGGGCGTCATGCCAGCACCCAGCGGTCGACGACCAGCGCGCCGAACAGCATGAACAGATAGAGGATCGAATATTTGAACAGGCGCCGCTCGGGCCGCATCGCATCGCCATCGGGCGTCGCGCTACGCAAGGCGACCTGCGCGGCGAACAGCGCGAAGACCAGGGTCGAGAGCGTCGCCGCGACGCCGTAGAGCGCGCCGGCATAGCCGAGCGGCCAGGGCGCGATCGCCGCGGCCGCCATCGGGATGGTGTAGAGCCCGATCTGCTGGCGCGTGACGCGCTCCCCGGCGACGACCGGCAGCATCGGGATGCCGGCGGCGGCGTAATCGGTCTTCACGAACAGCGCGAGCGCCCAGAAATGCGGCGGCGTCCACAGGAAGACGATCGCGAACAGCAGCACCGGCATCAGCGTGATATGCCCGGTCGCGGCGGCCCAGCCGATCAGCGGCGGGAAGGCGCCGGCGGCGCCACCGATGACGATGTTCTGCGGCGTGCGCGGCTTGAGCCAGGCGGTGTAGACCAGCACGTAGAACAGGATCGACCCGGCCAGCACGACGGCCGAGACGAGATTGACGAACAATCCCATGAAGATCACCGAGAACGCGCCCAGCCCGACGCCGAAGTGCAGCGCCGACTGACGGTCCATGCGGCCCGCCGGCAGCGGCCGGTTGCGCGTGCGCTTCATCAGCGCATCGATATCGGCCTCGTACCATTGGTTGAGCGCGGCGGCCGATCCGGCGGCCAGCGCGATGCACAGGATGGCGGAGAAGCCGATCACCGGATCGACATGCCCCGGCGCCGCCAGCATACCGCACAGGGCGGTGAAGACGACGAGCGTCATCACCCGGGGCTTGGTCAGCGCCAGGAAATCACGCCAGTCGGCCGGCAGAATGGACGTCGAAACGGTGGCAGTCGTCATCTGTTTCTTCCTCCCCTCCCGCTTGCGGGAGGGGCTGGGGGTGGGCTGCCGTTCTCAAAGAACGGAGCGACCGGCGGATACCGGGCGCCCACCCCAGCCCCTCCCGCAAGCGGGAGGGGCCAAACCAAGGTCAGTCTATACGCGGGAGCGTCTCGAACTGGTGATAGGGCGGCGGGCTCGACAGCGTCCATTCGAGCGTCGTGGCGCCTTCGCCCCAGGGATTGTCTTCGGCCTTCTTGCCCGCGAACAGCGACCAGAACAGGTTGACGAAGAAGATGATCATCCCGACCGCCATGATCATGTAGCCGACGCTGGCGACACCGTTCCACTTGGCGAGCGCATCGGCATAATCGGGCACGCGGCGCTGCATGCCCTGCAGCCCGAGGAAGTGCATCGGGAAGAACATCACGTTCACGCCGATGAAGAACACCCAGAAGTGCAGCTGGCCGAGCAGTTCGTTGTACATCCGGCCCGACATTTTCGGGAACCAGTAATAGAAGCCGGCGAACAGGCTGAACACCGCGCCGAGCGACAGCACATAATGGAAGTGCGCGACGACGTAATAGGTGTCCTGCATATTGTCATCGACGCCGCCATTGGCGAGCACCACGCCGGTCACGCCGCCGACGGTGAACATGAAGATGAAGCCCAGCGCCCACACCATCGGCGTCTTGAAGCTGAGCGAGCCGCCCCACATCGTCGCGATCCACGAGAAGATCTTGATGCCGGTCGGCACCGCGATGACCATCGTCGCGGCGGTGAAGTACATCTTGGTGTTCACGCTGAGGCCGGTGGTGAACATGTGGTGCGCCCACACGATGAACCCGACCACGCCGATCGCGACCATGGCATAGGCCATGCCGAGATAACCGAACACCGGCTTCTTGGAGAAGGTGGCGATGACCTGGCTGACCATGCCGAAGCCCGGCAGGATCATGATGTACACTTCGGGGTGGCCGAAGAACCAGAACAGATGCTGGTACAGGATCGGGTCGCCGCCGCCGCGCGGATCGAAGAAGGTGGTGCCGAAATTGCGGTCGGTGAGCAGCATGGTGATGGCGGCCGCCAGCACCGGCAGCGCGAGCAGCAGCAGGAAGGCGGTGACCAGCACCGACCACACGAACAGCGGCATCTTGTGCAGCGTCATGCCCGGTGCGCGCATGTTGAAGATGGTGGTGATGAAGTTGATCGCGCCGAGGATCGACGAGGCACCGGCGAGGTGCAGCGCGAGAATCGCCATGTCGGTCGATGGCCCGGCCTCCTGCGTCGAGAGCGGGGCATAGACCGTCCAGCCGGTCCCGGCGCCGCCGAACAGCGGCGAGGAGAACAGCAGGATCATCGACGGGACCAGCAGCCAGAACGAGATGTTGTTCATGCGCGGGAAGGCCATGTCCGGCGCGCCGATCATCAGCGGCACGAACCAGTTGCCGAACCCGCCGATCATCGCCGGCATGACCATGAAGAACACCATGATCAGGCCGTGCGCCGTGATCAGCACGTTCCACAGATGGTTGGCCTCGTCGGCCGTGCCCTTGCCGTGGAGCAGCTCGTACCAGTAACCGAGATACTGGATGCCGGGATGCATCAGCTCGGCGCGCATCAGCCCCGAGATCGCGCCGCCGACGATCCCCGCGAAGATCGCGAAGATCAGGTACAGCGTGCCGATGTCCTTGTGGTTGGTCGACATGAACCAGCGCGCGAAGAAGCCCGGCTTGTGATCCGCATCGTGATGTGCGTGATCGTGGTGCGCCTCGAAGGCGTGCGAGGAGATGGCGGTATCGGTCATGATCTTACTGTCCGGTGTTGCCGGCGCCGGCCGGGTTGGCGGTCGCAGCCTGGTTGGTCACGGGGGCGGCGGCAGTCGCATTCTCGACCGGGCCGGCGGCATTGGCCGCGGCCGCGCCATTGTCGGCGGCCGGCGCGATCGCCGGGGCCGGGGCCGAACCGGGCATCGTGCCGCCCTTGGCCTTGACCCAGGCGGCGAAGACCGCCGGCGAAACCGCTTCGACGGTGATCGGCATATAGCCGTGACGCGCGCCGCACAGTTCCGAGCAGACGCCGAAATAGACGCCTTCCTTGTCGATCGTGAAGCTGGTCTCGTTGAGGCGGCCGGGAACCGCGTCGAGCTTGACCCAGAAGGCCGGGATCGACCAGCTGTGAATCACGTCGTTCGAGGTGGTGATCAGGCGGATCGGCACGCCGACCGGCAGCACCACGCGCTGGTCGGTGGCGAGCAGCCGGGGCCCATCCTCGTCGGTCCGCGCACGATCCTTGCCGCTGACCTCACCCTTTTCCTTGAGCATGTTCGAGGTCAGCTCGATCCCGCCATTGCCGGGATATTCATAGGTCCAGTACCACTGGTTGCCGATCGCCTTCAGCGTCACGGCATTGGCCGGCGGTGCCTTGTACTGCGCCTGGAGCAGGCCGATCGACGGCGCCGCGATGGCCGCGAGGATGATGACGGGAATCAGCGTCCAGGCGATCTCCAGCACCGTGTTGTGCGCGGTCTTGCTCGGCACCGGATTGGCGGCACGGCGGAAGCGCGCGATCACGATCAGCAGCAGCGCCAGCACGAACAGCGAGATGACCGTGATGACCGGGAAGAGGATGTAGTCGTGAAACTTCAGCGCACGCTCGCCGGTCGCGGTGGCCTGCGCCTGGAGATGCCATTCGCCCGGCGTCGGCTGGCCGACACCCGCGACCGGCAGCATCCTGGGCGCGCCGTCCATCTCCAGCATCGGATCGGTCGCGGCGGCGGCCGGCGCCGTGGCGGCGGTCGTTGTCGCAGGCGCGGCCTGCGGTGCCGGAGCGGCATGTCCCACGCTCGCGACGGCCAATCCCATGGCCAGCGCGAACATCCTGAGTCCCGTCATACGCATGCGTCGTTGCTACCCCTGCGATGGCGCCGATCGATCCGGCCCCCCGGCGAGAATACGCCCTGTTGGGCTGGGCCTATACGCGGCACATCCCCGCGTCTCAAGCGTGTCGCGACGGTTTTTTGGACAGCGTCCCGTTCGCTCGCCCGTTGCGCGCCCCGGATGGCACCCCTATCAGGCCCCCGGCCATGGCTATTGGAGGCCTTCACCGATGACCGAAGATGAGATTCTCGCCGAGTTCCGCGCCGCCGAGGCACTGCTCGAAGGGCATTTCATTCTTTCGTCGGGCCTGCGCTCGGCGCGCTACCTGCAATGCGCGCGCGTGCTGATGAACCCGGCGCGCGGCGCGCGCCTGGCCACCGCGCTGGCCGAGTCCCTGCCGCACGCCATCCATCGCTCGATCCAGGCGGTGGTCTCGCCGGCAATGGGCGGGGTGATCGCGGGCCATGAGATGGGCCGCGCGCTGGGCGTCGAGGCGATGTTCCTCGAACGGCCCGAAGGCGTGTTCGAATTGCGCCGCGGCTTCCGACTCGCCCCTGGCACGCATGTGCTGATGATGGAGGACGTCGTCACCACCGGCCTGTCGTCGCGCGAGGCGATCACCGCGATTCGCCATGCCGGTGGCGAGGTGGTGGCGGCCGCCGCGCTGGTCGACCGATCGGGCGGGACCGCCGATCTCGGCGTGCCGTTCTTCCCGCTGCTGCGGCTCGACGTTCCGACCTACACGCCCGATGCGCTGCCGCCCGAACTTGCGGCGATCCCGCCGGTCAAGCCCGGGAGCCGGTCGGCGTGAGCGACCATCTCCGGCTCGGGGTCAATATCGATCATGTCGCGACGGTCAGGAACGCGCGCGGCGCGGGCTATCCCGATCCGGTCCGCGCGGCCTTGCTCGCCGCGGAGGCCGGTGCCGATGGCATCACCGCGCACCTGCGCGAGGACCGGCGCCATATCACCGATGAGGATATCGCCCGCCTGTCCGCCCAGTTGACCGTGCCGCTCAACCTCGAAATGGCCGCGACCGACGAGATGCTGGCGATCGCCTTGCGCCACCGCCCCCATGCCGCGTGCATCGTCCCGGAAAAGCGCGAGGAGCGCACCACCGAGGGCGGGCTCGATGCCGCCGGGCAGCACAACCACCTGCAGCACCTGGTCGGCGAACTGGGCCGGGCCAACATCCGCGTCTCGCTGTTCATCGAGCCCGATGCGCGCCAGATCGACGCCGCGCTGCGGCTCGGCGCGCCGGTCGTCGAGCTGCACACCGGGCGCTATGCCGAATTGTCGGGCGAGGCGCAGGCGGTGGAACTGCGCCGCCTCGCCGACGCCGCGGCGCTCGCCGCCAAGAACGGCATCGAGGTCCATGCCGGCCACGGCCTGACCTATGCCAATGTCGCGCCGATCGCCGCGATCCCGCAGGTACGCGAATTGAACATCGGCCACTTCCTGGTCGGCGAGGCGCTGTTCGTCGGCCTGGCGGATTCGGTCCGCGAGATGCGTGCGGCGATGGACGCGGCGCGGTGATCATCGGCCTCGGCTCCGACCTGTGCAATATCGAGCGCATCCAGGCCTCGCTGGATCGTTTCGGCACACGTTTCGAACAGCGCGTGTTCACCGAGGTGGAGCAGGCCAAGGCCGCGCGGCGCCCCTTCACCAAGGCGGGCACGCTGGCGAAGCGCTTCGCCGCCAAGGAAGCTTTCTCCAAGGCGGTGGGAACCGGCTTCAGGCGCGGCGTGTTCATGAAGGACATCGGCGTGGTCAACGCGCCCTCCGGTGCCCCCACCCTCGCGCTGACCGGCGGCGCCAAGGCGAGACTTGACGCCATGACCCCCGAAGGCCACGTCGCGCTTATCCATCTGACGTTGACCGACGATCATCCCTGGGCCCAGGCGTTCGTCATCATCGAGGCAATCGCCGCCTTGGGCGACAGGACGAGTTGATGAGCGAAGAGTATGCGTGGTCCGCCGAAAGCGACATGGTGAGCGAAGCCGTGGCGCATGACGCCCCGGCCGAGACGAAGCGCAAGACCGACTGGAAGGCCGAGCTGCGCGGCATCGCCTGGCTGGTGCTTGCCGTGCTCGGCTTCCACAGCTTCATCGCCAAGCCTTTCTACATTCCTTCCGAATCGATGCTGCCGGGGCTGCGCGTCGGGGACCAGCTGGTGGTCAGCAAATTCGCCTATGGCTGGTCGTTCGTATCGCCGACCATCCCCAATCCGGTCGCGATCATTCGCGGCGCGCTGCTGCATCAGGAAGTGGAAAGCTGGGGTTTCCAGCTGCCGCACATCGGCGGCCGGCTGTTCGGCAGTCTGCCCGAGCGCGGCGACGTCGTCATCGTCACGCCGCCGGGCCGCAACACCGACTATATCAAGCGCGTGATCGGCCTGCCCGGCGACCGGCTGCAGGTGATCCGCGGCGTGGTGATGATCAACGGCGTGGCGATCAAGCGCGGGCCGGTGCATGACGCGATGATCCCGGTCGACGGCAACACCACCTGCGACCCGTCGCAATATGCCGGTGCGCTGGTCACCGGCACCGACGGCAAATCCTATTGCAAGCTGCCGCTCGTCACCGAGACGCTGCCCAATGGCCGGCACTATGACACGGTCGATTTCGAGCAGGGCTATAGCGACGGCGACAATTACGGGCCGGTCACGGTCCCCGCCAACCACGTCTTCCTGATGGGCGACAATCGCGACCGCAGCGCCGACAGTCGCTTCCCGATCCCCGCGCCGAGCAACGGGCTGGGTGGCCCGGTGCCATGGGAATATATCGGCGGCCGCGCCGAGTTCATCACCTTTTCCAAGAGCGGCAATGGCAGCTGGAACCCGCTGACCATCGGCCAGTGGTTCCGTAGCGGACGCGCCGGCACCTCGCTCAGGCCCGCCGGCGGCAAATGACCGGGGAGCAGCCGGGCGAGCTGCCAACGGAACTGGTCACCGAGCCCAGCCCGAACGAGCTGCGCGATCCCTTCGTCCGCCAGGAGATGAAGCGCGCCACGGTGTGGTTCGGCATCGGCGGCGCGATCGCTTTGATCGTGCTGCTGGTCCAGCCGCTGCTGATCATCTTCGGCGGGCTGGTCGTCGCGGCGATGTTCGACGGCGGCGTGCGCCTGCTCGGCCGTGTGCTGCCGATCGGCCGCGGCTGGCGGCTGGCGATCGTCGTGCTGTCGGCGACCGCGTTCATTCTGGGTACCTTCTATCTGACCGGGGTGCAGATCGCCGCTCAGTTCGAACTGCTGCAGGCGACGCTGATCGCCCAGGCCAATCGCCTGACCGGCTGGGCCGCGGGCATGGGCATCCTGCCCGGCCGCGCCGATATCCAGGGCCTGCTCAAGGAGGCGCTGGGCAGCGTCGGCAAGCTGACCTCGTTCGTCGGCACCGCGATGGGGGCGCTGGCCAGCCTGTTCATGGTGCTGGTGATCGGCCTGTTCGTGGCGATGGAGCCGCGCCTCTACGAGCGCGGGCTGCAATGGATGATCCCGTCCGACATGCGCGGCGAATTCGCCATCACGATCGAGCGCATGGCGACGACATTGCGCCGCCTGCTCGCCGGCCGGCTGGCGGGCATGGCGTTCGAGGGCGTGCTGGTGTTCGTCATCCTGTCGCTGCTCGGCGTACCGATGGCGCTGGTGCTCGGCATGATCGCGGCGATCCTCGCCTTCGTGCCCAATGTCGGCGCCTTCACCACCGGGGTGCTGATGACCGCGGTCGGTTTCTCGGCCGGCATGCATACCGGGCTCGCCGCGCTGGCGACCTATTTCGTCGTCCAGACGATCGACGGCTATGTCATCATCCCGATGGTCGCCCGGCGCACCGTCGACCTGCCACCGGCGCTCACCTTGTCGGCGCAGATCCTCGCCGGCACGCTGTTCGGCGTGGTCGGCCTGGCGCTGGCCGATCCGATGACGGCGATGATCAAGGTCGCGCTCGAGCGCAGCTCCGAACGCGAGGGCGAGGAGCAGGCGGCATGATCCGACTCTATGGTTACTGGCGGTCCTCGGCGGCGTACCGCGTCCGCATCGCGCTGGCGCTGAAAGGCGTGGCGTACGAATCAGTCGAGGTGAACCTGGTCGCCGGCGAGCAACGCGACGCCGCGTTCCGCGCGCGCAATCCGCAGGGGTTGGTCCCGGCGCTGGAGGTCGATGGCGCGGTGCTCGTCCAGAGCCTGGCGATCATCGATTATCTCGACGCCGTCTTTCCCGATCCGCCACTGATACCGCAGGGCGCGCTCGCCCGGTCGCGGGTACTGGCCCAGGCCCTGGTCATCGCCGCCGACATCCATCCGATCGACAATCTGCGCGTGCTCAACCGCCTGACCGAGCAGTTCGGCGCCGACCAGCCGGCCAAGGACGCATGGTACCGCCACTGGATCGCCGAAGGCTTCACCGCGCTGGAAGCCCTGGCCGGTGACGGCCCGTTCCTCGGCGGCAACGCGCCCAACCTCGCCGACATCTGCCTCGTCCCGCAAATGCACAATGCGCGACGCTTCGCCGTGCCGCTCGATGCCTATCCCAAGCTCGTCGCGGCGGACGCCGCGGCACGGGCACTCCCGGCGATCGCCGCGGTCGCCCCTGAGCGCGTCAAACCGGATTGAAGATTATTTGTTCGCGCAGAGGCGCGGAGGCGCAGAGTTTTTTCTCTTCGCGCCCTCGCGCCTTCGCGTGAAAAATCAGCATTCACGCGAAGGCGCAAAGGCGCGAAGATGAAATTCGCGCGCGCATCGCGGCAGAAACCTCTGCGCCTCCGCGCCTCTGCGCGAACCACTCTATCTTCTCACGCCCGCCGCCGCGCGAAGATCAGGCGGTCGAACAGCGCGAGATAGCGCCCGACCGAATCGGCGCCGCGTTCCGGCACGGGATCGGGCCGGGGGCGGCCGGGCTCCAGCCAGTGATCGATCGCGGCGACCAGCGCGCGATGGTCGCCGGCCGGCACCACGCTGCCCAGCCGCGGCGAGGCGATGATCTCGCGAATCGCGACGCTCGATTCGGTCGCGACGACCGGCGTGCCGAGCGCGAGCGCCTCCTGCAGCACGCCGGGCACGCCCTCGAAGTCCGAGGTCAGCACCAGCGCCGCGGCGCGGGCCAGCGCCGGCTGCGGATCGGGCGCATAGCCGGGCAGGTCGACGCGCGGACGCAGCCCCAGCGTCGCGATCTGATCCTCCAGCGCCGGGCGCTGCTCGCCTTCGCCGAGGATCACCAGCCGCGTGTCGCGCCGCGCCACGCCGGGCATCGCGTCGATCAACCGGTCCCAGCGCTTCTGGTGCGACAGCCGCCCGATGCCGAGCAGGAAGCGCTCCCCCGCCGCCGGCGAGGGGCCGGACAGCGCCGCGCCCGGCGCGCGCGTCGGCGGATTGGCGATGACGCTCACCCGGTGGGCCGGAATCCGCATCATGCGCACCACTTCCGCGCCCATCGCCGGCGACATCGCCACGGCATGGTCGATGAACAGCGGGTGCCAGCGCAACCAGCCGCGATAGGCCCGGTCGACCGGGAAATGCTGGTCGATGCGATCGAGCCGGTTGGATACCTTGGCGACGATCACCGGGCAGTCCCGCCCGAGCCGTGCCCGCAGCCACGCCGCCATCGAGGTATAATGATTGCCCGGGCAGAAGACGATCGCCGGCGCCGTCGCCGCGACCAGGCCTGGCAGCGCGCGCATCACGCCGAGATAGCTCGAATCCAGCCCGATCAGCTCGACACCCGCCGGAATCTCGGCGACCAGCGGCCCGGTCGATTCGCCCAGCACCAGCGTGACGCGATGCCCCGCGTCGATCCAGCCCCGCGCCAGCCGCAACATCGAGCGCTCGACGCCCCCGCCCCGCAGCGATTGCGCGAACGTCAATATATGGGTGGCGGGCGCAAACGGGCTGAGCATTCGTTACACCCCTAACGTCGACTTGTATCAAAAGTTTCGCGGCAGGGAAATATTGAGACACATTGGCAGTGCCTTGCCGAACGGGTGTGCGCGGCGCCGTTGCCAAGCCCGGGGGCCGCCCCTAGATGATGCGCGTTCCGGCACCGACCGGCTTTTTCTCACAGGTCGCGCCACGTGAACATTTCTCCGGGTTCCCCGAGTAACGGTCTGGCCCTCGAAACAGCCCCCGCCGACCTGGCCGGGCTCGAGCCGATGGAAACGCTGAAGCGACGCTGGCCGATGGTCGCGGGCGGCCTCATCACGCTGGTGATGATCGGCATGCTCGGCAAGCAGCTGCTCGATGCCGGCCTCACCGGCCTGACGAGCGCGCTGCCGCGCAACCCGCTCTTCTACCTGTTCTTCGCCTGCTATTATCTCTCGCCGGTGGTCGGCGACTATGTGATCTTCCGGCGGCTGTGGCGCATCCCCGCCGCGGGGTTCGCCGCGCTGATCCGCAAGCGCGTCGCCAGCGACATGATCGGCTATTCCGGCGAGGCCTATTTCTACACCTGGGCGCGGCAGCGCGCGACGATGGTCGCGGCGCCGTTCGGCGCGGTGAAGGATGTCAGCATTCTGTCGGCGATCGCCGGCTCGGCCGTGACACTGACCGTGCTGGTGCTCGCGCTGCCCTTCGCCATCGGCTGGCTCGACGCCGGCGAGCTGCGCTATGTCGCCTGGTCGGCGGTGGTCATCTTCGCCATGTCGCTGCCGTTCCTGATCTTCTCGAAGCGCGTCTTCTCGCTCGACCGGCGCACCCTGTGGTGGATCTTCCTGATCCACTGCCTGCGCGTCGCGGGCGGTGCGGTGCTGGTCGCCTTCACCTGGCATTTCGGGCTGCCCGGCATCGCGATCGTCACCTGGCTGCTGCTGTCGGCCGCGCGCATGCTGGTTTCGCGCCTGCCGATGGTGCCCAACAAGGACCTCGTCTTCGCGACCATCGCCGGCATGCTGGTCGGCCAGCATGCGCAAATGGCGCAGATGCTCGCTTTGGTCGCCGGCATGATCCTGGTCGTTCATGCGGCGCTCATCCTGGGGCTTGCACTGATCGGTCTGCTGGCGCGACATCGCGCCAGGCGATAGTCAGCGGCTCTCCGGGAGGAGCCTCGATCGGGCGAGTCTCCTGCGTGCGTATCGTCGACGTCAACGAATTTTACTCACCGACCGGCGGCGGCGTGCGCAGCTATATCGACCGCAAGCTCGCCGTGATGGCCACGCTCGGCCATGAGCTGATCGTCATCGCGCCGGGCCGCGAGGACCGTGTCGAATACCGCGCCGGCAAGGGCCGGGTCATCTATGTCAAGGCGCCCGCCATGCCGTTCGACAGCAATTACGGGCTGTTCTGGGACCGCGCGCCGATCACCGCCCTGCTCGACCGGCTCGACCCCGATGTGGTCGAATGCTGCTCGCCGTGGCGCCCCGCCTGGATCGTCGGCAACTGGCCGGGCCGCGCGCTCAAATCCTTCTTCCTGCACAACGACAATATCGCGACCTACGCCCAGCGCTGGTTCGAGGGCATCGCCTCGCCGGCGCGGATCGAGCGCGCCTTTGCCTGGTATTCGCGCTACATGGCGCGCTTCCTCGGGCGCTTCGACACCGTGGTCAGCAACGGCCCGACGCTGGTGAAGCGCTTCGCGGCGCGCGGCATCCCGGTCGACGCGGCGATGCCGCTCGGCATCGAGCGCGAGCGCTTCTCGCCGGCGCTGCGCAGCGAGGCGATGCGCGCGGCGATGCTCGCCGAATGCGACCTGCCGCCGGGCGCGTCGCTGTTGCTCGGCATCGGCCGGCATCATCCGGAAAAGCGCTGGCCGATGGTGATCGACGCGATCGAGCATGCCGCCCGGCGCCATCCGATCGGCTTCATACTCATCGGACATGGCGTCGAGTCGGCCGCGGTCGCGCGGCGCGTCGCCGGCAACCCGCATATCCGCCTCTATCGCGCGATCGCCGATCGCCACCAGCTCGCCCGCCTCATGGCGAGCTGCGACGCGTTCATCCATGGCTGCGAGGCCGAGACCTTCGGGCTGGTCGTATCGGAGGCGCTCGCCTCGGGCGCGCCGCTGATCGTGCCCGACCAGGGCGGCGCGGCGGAGGTCGCCCGGCCGGCCTTTGCCGAAACCTTCGCCGCGCGCGACATGCGCGCCTGCGCGGCGGCGATCATCCGGCTGTTGTCGCGCGACCGGGTGAGCTTGCGCGACGCGGCGGCGAAGGCCGCGCGAGACATATGGTCGGATCGCGACCATGCGGTGGCGCTGACCGAACATTATGCGCGCCGCATCGCGCTGCGCGACGATGCCCGAACGGGCGGGGCTCAGGCCAGAAGGTCGGCGTAGCGCCCCGGGGTGCGGCCGCGGCCGAGCACGCTGAAGGTCCGGTCGATACTGTCGAGCAGGTCGGGCACGCCATTGTCGCCCGGATGCACCGCGATGCGCACCACGCGAGCGGGGCGCAACAGCACGCGCAACGCCGCGGCGGCGGCGAGCGAGCTCAGCTGGCGGTTGCGCGACCGGCTGGCCCAGGTGATCACCGGCCCGCGCGCGACGATCGCATCGCCGCGCGTCGGCGCCCATACCCGGCGATGATCCTCCGCGAGCGCGAACCCCGCCTCGCCCAGCGCCGCGCGTGCGCCATCCGAATAGAGCCAGGCCGGCGCGATGAACCCCGCCGCCGGACGGCCGATGATGTCCTCGACCAGCGCCTTGCCGCGGATCATCCGGTCGAGCGCCTGCGCATGGTCAAGCCCGAGAAACTCGCCCTCGCCCGCCGTCATATGCTTCGCCTTCCACGCGTCCGCGCCCTTGTGCTCGGACGTGTCGCGGTGGAACCAGCCATGCACGAACATCTCGATCCCGGCCTCGGCCCAGTCGCGCAGCCGCGTCGCGAACGGCGTGCCCGCGCTGATCGGCGCCGCGCCCCAATGATCGGGCACCACCAGCATGGCCAGGCGCAGGCCGCCGAGATGCCCGGCAAGCCGGTCGGCCAGCGCGTCGACCGCACCTTCGAACCGGGGCGAGACGTCGTGGATCGAGGCGAGCAGGGTTTTCATGGCAGGCGCAGATAGCGATTCAGGGGACGCTTGCCCAGTTCCCCTCAGACTCCCCTCCCTTGTCCAGGGAGGGGAGAAAGGAGATCGCGACGAACCGGCCGCATCTCCAACCCGCCCGCCCCGGACCATTATTTGGCCAAACTTGATCGCATATATCCAATCACCCCGACGCAATCTGTGCACAGATCACCGTTCATCGCAGGGCAAAGGCGATGCGCGATAAGCGGCGGATACGAAGAGTGAGCATGCAAGGACACGGAATGAGCACGACGAAGATCCTGATGGCGCTGGCGGCCCTGCCGATGGCGGCCGCGCCGCTGACGGCGCCGGCCCAGACCATCGGCGAGGACGGCGCGATCTGCAACGCCCGCCGGGGGCCGGCGATCCAGGCCAATATCATGGGCCTGAAGGATCGCGCCGGCGAGGTGAAGCTCGAACTTTACCCCGCCAACGAGAACGACTTTCTGCGCGACGACTATCTGCTGGAGCAGGAACACAAGCTGTTCCGCCGCGTCACCGCGCTGACGCCCAAAACCGGCGCGGTCTCGCTCTGCATCAAGGTACCCGCACCAGGCCGCTATGCCATCCTGTTCACGCATAATCGCGACGGCAAGTCGAAGTTCGATTTCTGGACCGATGGCGCCGGCTTCCCGAGCAGCGAGCGGCTGGGCCGTTCGCGCCCCAAGCTGCGCCAGGCGATCATCGATGTCGGCCCGGGTATCACGACGACCAGCATTCGTGCACAATATCTGCGCGGCTTCAGCGGCTTTGGCCCGATGAAGGATTAGGGAGCAGGGCGCACGATGCGCATCGTCGACGTCAACGAATTCTATTCGCCGACCGGCGGCGGCGTGCGCACCTATCTCGAGCGCAAGATGGGGCTGATGGCCGAGATGGGCCATGAGCTGATCGTCGTCGCGCCGGGCCGCGAGGATCGGGTGGAGGAACGCCCCGGCGGCGGCCGCATCATCTTCGTCAAGGCACCGCGCCTGCCGTTCGACCATAATTACGGGCTGTTCTGGGATGCCGCGCCGATCACCGCGCTGCTCGACCGGCTCCAGCCCGACGTGGTCGAGAATTGCTCGCCCTGGCGTCCGGCCTGGATCGTCGGCAACTGGCGGGGCGACGCGCTCAAATCCTATTTCATGCACAACGACAATGTCGCGGCCTATTTCCAGCGCTGGTTCGAATCGCTCGCCAGCCATGAACGGATCGAGCGCGCATTCAGCTGGTACACGCGCTACATGGCCAGCTTCCTCGACAAGTTCGATGTCGTCGTCACCAACGGCCCGGCGCTGGAAAAGCGCCTGCGCGCACGCGGCCTGCGCATCGATGCGGCGATGCCGCTGGGCATCGAGCGCGGCCATTTCTCGCCCGACCTGCGCGACGAGCGGCTGCGCGCGGCTTTGCTGGCGCAATGCGGCCTGCCGCCCGCAGGGCATTTGCTGCTCGGGCTCGGCCGGCACCACCGCGAGAAGCGCTGGGACGTGGTGATCGACGCGGTCGAGCGCGCCGGCGCCAATCTGCCGGTCGGGCTGATCCTGCTCGGCACGGGTGTCGAATCGCGCGCGCTCGAACAGCGCATTGCCGGCAGCCCGCATATCCGGCTGTTCCGCCCGGTCTATGACCGCGAGCGCCTCGCCCGCATCATGGCGAGCTGCGACGCACTGATTCACGGTTCGGAAGCCGAGCCGTTCGGCCTCGTCGCGTCGGAGGCGATCGCCGCCGGCCTGCCGCTGATCGTCCCCGACACCGGCGGCTGTGCCGAGGTCGCCGACCCGCTGTCGTCGGAGAAATACGCCGCGCGCGACGCCGCCGCGGCTGCGCGGGCGATCGCCCGCCTGTTCGCGCGCGATCCCGCCCTGCTGCGCCGCGCCGCGATCACCGCCGCCGGCCGCGTGCGCAGCGACCGCGAGCATACGGTGGATCTGATGGACTATTACGAGCGCCAGGTTGCCTTGAAGAGCGCTGCGCGGTTGCGTGCTTGAATTGACCTATGTCAGCAGTACTCCTGCGAACGCAGGAGCCCAGGGTTACCGAGCGCAACGCCTGTGACCCTGGACTCCCGCTTTCGCGGGAGAACAAGTTGGAAGATGCGCCGATGAGGCGTCACGAACCCGCCATATAACGAGCGCAAGCAGCCCGCCCGGGACAAGGGAGCGCACTGATGACATTCACGATCAACCGCCGTTCGTTGTTGCTGACCGGCACGCTCGGCCTCGGCGCCTTCGCCTTCCCCGGCTTCGCC
>Ga0207676_10000303_pt1 | contig 42242 bp, 46 predicted proteins | sample KBSSwiS72_FD_184307 | JGI IMG/M metagenome (GOLD analysis project Ga0207676, IMG submission 184307) | Switchgrass rhizosphere microbial communities from Kellogg Biological Station, Michigan, USA - KBS Switchgrass S7-2 (SPAdes) (version 2) | ecosystem: Host-associated > Plants > Roots >...
GAAACGCGAGCCCGCGGCAGCGAGATCCTTCGCGCGGCTCGCGAGGGTCTGGCCGAACGTGCTCGGGGTCGCGATGGCGTCGACCAGGCCCCAGGCTTTGGCGCGATCGGCGCGCACGCCTTCGATCGTCGTGCAAAAAACGTCGGCGAGATCGCGGCGCAGCCTTCTCTTGTCCGTCAGCCGGGTCAGCCCGCCGGTGCCCGGCAGGACGGCCAGCAGGGGGACTTCGGGCAGGCTCACCGTCGACGACCGGTCGTCGATCATCAGGATTTCGTCGCAGGCGAGCGCCAGCTCGTAACCGCCGCCGGCCGTCGTGCCGTTCAGCGCAGCGATTGATTTCAATCCCGAATAGAGGCTTGCGTCCTCGATGCCGTTGCGCGTTTCGTTGGTGAACTTGCAGAAGTTGACTTTCCAGGCGTGCGACGACGCACCGAGCATGTAGATATTGGCGCCCGAGCAGAACATGCGCTCCTTGCCGCTGGTGATCACCAGGCAACGCACCTCCGGATGCTCGAAGCGCAGCCGCTGCAGCGCATCGGCGAGCTCGATGTCGACGCCGAGATCGTACGAATTGAGCTTGAGCTTATACCCCGGCTGAAGGCCGCGATCCTCGTCGACATCGAGGACCAGGGTCGCGACCGCCCCGTCGATGCTCATGCGCCAGTGCGCGTAATGGTCGGGGTCGGTGTCGAAGGTCACCATCGCAGTCATCCGGGGCGCTTGGCGGTCTCGGCGGTGCCGGCTGCGGCAGTAAGCTGCGCGAGCAGCCGCAGGCTCTGCGCGATCGACTTGCCCGACGTGTCGACGATCGCGTCGGCCTTGCGGTACAGCAGCTCGCGTCCGGCCAGGATGCGCTTCAGATCTTCCATCGCCTCGGTACTTCCGGCCATCGGCCGCTGATCGCCCTGAGCGACCACGCGTGCCATATGCTCTTCGGGTTTGGCCTTCAGCCATACGACGTGGCAGGTCGACAGCAGCAAGTCGAAGGTTTCCGGCTCGGAGACGATGCTGCCGCCGGTCGCGATCACCATCGCCTCGTCGCGCAGCAGCAGCGCTTCCAGCGCGCGCCGCTCGTGACGGCGGTAGACCGGCAGACCGTACAGGAGGAACAGCTCGGCCAGCGATGCGCCCGCCGCCCGCTCGATTTCGCGGTCGAGCTCGATAAAGGGCACGCGGCGCCTGGCGGCGAGCCGCTTGCCCAGCGTCGTCTTGCCGGCGCCGCGCAGGCCGATCAGCGCGATCCGGCGCTTTCGTTGCTGTCCCCCGGCACCGAACGCGCGGTGCAGTGTGTCCGAGGCACGGCGTATTTCCGGCGCCGAAAGTCGCGACAGCCATTGCATCAGCAGCGCGACCTCGGTCGACGCCTCGGGGCCATTTCGTGTCAGCTGCTCGACCGGCACATCGATCGCCTGCGCGATCTGCTTCAACAGCAGGATCGAAACATTGCCCCGCCCCGATTCCAGCGATGCGAGATAGCGCTCGGACACGCCCGAATCATGCGCCAGCGTGCGGCGCGACATCCCGCGCCGTGCGCGGATCTCGCGAACGCGCTCACCGATTGCGGCCAGATAGGCGGCATCAGTGTCGCGGCCGGAAGGTAGCCGCGTACGCGCCGGCGAGACCGTGCTCATGTCCGGCGCGAGCCCCCGGGTTCGCGCCGGGCTCGGCTGGTGCGATAATGCATTTTATTGCATCCAGATTTCTGGATATGTACTATAGTTCATGACCGTCCCGATGACAAGCCCGATGACTAGCCTCGACCGATGCTGAACGTCAATATCCTGGTCGGCACGATGACCGGTACCGCGCAGCTGGTCGCGCAGGAGATCGAGCTCGCCTTCGCCGACGCGCAAACAGGAATCGACGTCACGTTCATGGATGCGCTCGATCGACGCGTGTTCGAGCGGCCCGGCGTATTCCTCATCTGCACGTCGACCTACGGCCAGGGCGACGTGCCCGACAACGCCAAGACCTTCTACGCCGATCTCGCCGCGTGCCGCGAGTCGCTGGCGCACGTGCATTACGGCGTGTTTGCGCTCGGCGACAGCACGCACGTCGGCACCTACTGTTTCGGCGGCAGGCGTTTCGACGAAGCGCTGGCGGCGCGGGGGGCGCGGCGCATCGGCGAAGTGATGCAGCACAACGCCAGCGGCGGCACGCTGCCGGAAGACGTGGCGCTGGAATGGTTTCCGGAATGGCTGCGGCAGGCGCGCACCACCCTCGAGGCAGCGGAATCCGACCCTGCGGTCGCGGCGCAAGACGCGCGGCCCGCAAGCGATTGACGAGGCCCGGCATGCGCCGCCACAATCGCCAGTCCCGCTTCCAGCCGACGCGACTATGACCGCACGGACACCTGGCTTTGCCCAGGCAGACCATTCGGCGTCGCCGCCGCGCTTGAGCATTCCCCGCGCCTACAACGCCGCCGTGGACCTGGTCGAGCGCAATCTCGCCGCCGGTCGCAGTGGGCACACTGCGTTCATCGACGATGCCGGACGCTATACCTACGGCGAGCTCGCGCAGCGCGTCAACCGCTGCGCCAACGCCTGGAAACGTCTGGGCCTTCGCACCGAGGATCGAGTCGTCCTGCTGCTGCATGACAGCATCGATTTTCCGACGGCGTTTCTGGGCGCGATCCGCGCCGGCGTCGTGCCGATCCCCTGCAATACGCTGCTCACCGCCGCCGACTACGAATATCTGCTGGCCGACAGCCGCGCGCGGGCCATCGTCGTCTCCGCGCCGCTCGCGTCGGTGATCGCGCCACTCGCCGCCCGCGTCGATGCGCTCGAGCACGTCATCGTCTCCGGCGGCGCCGTCGACGGCACCGTGGCCTTTGCCGACTGGATCGCGTCCGAGTCGGCCGATGCGCCGGTCGCGGCGACGACGGCGGACGACGTCTGCTTCTGGCTGTATTCGTCGGGATCGACCGGCAGCCCGAAGGGCGCCGTGCATCTGCATGCCGACCTGATCCAAACCGCGGAGCTCTATGCGCGCCCGGTACTCGGCATCGCACCGGACGACGTGGTGTTCTCCGCGGCCAAGCTCTTTTTCGCCTACGGGCTGGGCAATGCCCTGACTTTTCCGCTTTCGGTCGGCGCGACCAGCGTGCTGATGGCCGAGCGGCCGACGCCGGCGGCGGTGTTCAGGCGCCTGGTCGGCGAGCGGCCGACGATTTTCTACGGCGTGCCGACCCTGTACGCGGCGATGCTCGCCAGCGCGGAATTTCCGGGGCGCGACCGGCTCGGTCTGCGCCGCTGCGTCTCCGCCGGAGAGGCGCTGCCGGCGGACCTCGGTAAGCGCTGGCGCGACAGGACCGGCGTCGACATCCTCGACGGCCTGGGCTCGACCGAGATGCTGCATATCTTCCTGTCCAATCGTCCCGATGACGTCTGCTACGGCACGACCGGCAGGCCGGTGCCTGGCTACGCCCTGCGCGTCGTCGACGAACAAGGCGATCCGGTCGCGACCGGCGAGATCGGCGAGCTTCAGGTCAACGGACCGACGAGCTCGCCGTACTACTGGAACAATCGCGCCAAGAGCCTGGCCACGTTTCTCGGGCCGTGGACCCGCAGCGGCGACAAGTACATCGTCGACGCCGACGGCCGCTACGTCTATTGCGGCCGCACCGACGACATGCTCAAGGTCGGCGGCGTGTATGTCTCGCCATTCGAGGTCGAGGCGGCGCTGGCAACGCACGAGGCCGTTCTCGAATCCGCGGTCGTCGGCTGCGCCGATGCGAGCGAGCTGATCAAGCCGAAGGCCTTTGTCGTGCTCAAGCCCGGACATACGCCCGGGCCCGCTCTCGCTGCGGCGCTGCAGGAGCACGTCAAGTCGCTGCTTGCGCCGTTCAAATATCCGCGCTGGATCGAATTCGTCGCCGACTTGCCGAAGACCGCGACCGGCAAGATCCAGCGCTTCAAGCTGCGAGCACCGGCGTAGGACACCAGAACATGACGGAATGCCCACCCGCTGCTACCATCGCAGCGCCGACAAGATCAAAACCTCGGAGGAGAAGCAAATGACAGACCGGCGTCAGTTCATCCAGCAGGCAGGACTTCTTGCATCGGCAGCCGCAATCGGCGGGCTTACGCCAACGATCGCGCGAGCACAGAACGCCAAGATCAGAGTCGGCATGATGCTGCCGTACACGGGAACCTTCGCGGCGCTCGGCACGGCGATCACTCAGGGCTTCAATCTCGCGGTCGAGGAAAACGGCGGCATGCTCGGCGGGCGCGCGATCGAATACTTCACCGTGGACGACGAGTCGGAGCCATCCAAGGCGACCGACAACGCGAACAAGCTCGTGCAGCGCGACAAGGTCGACGTGCTGCTCGGCACCGTGCATTCCGGCGTCGTGATGGCGATGGTCAAGGTCGCGCGCGACAACGGCACACTCCTGATCATCCCGAACGCGGGTGCCAACGCCGCGACCGGCGGCCAGTGCGCGCCGAACATTTTTCGCACGTCGTTTTCCAACTGGCAGCCGGCGCACCCGATGGGCAAGGTGATGTACGACAAGGGCCATCGCAAGGTCGTCACGCTGACTTGGAAATACGGCGCCGGCGAGGAATCGATCGAAAGCTTCAAGGAGGCGTTCACCAAGGCCGGCGGCTCGATCACCAAGGAAATGTATCTGCCGTTCCCGAACGTCGAGTTCCAGCCGTTCATCACCGAAATCGCGTCACTCAAGCCCGACGCGGTGTTCGTGTTTTTTGCCGGCGGCGGTGCGGTCAAGTTCACCAAGGACTACGCGGCCGCGGGCCTCAAGGACAAGATCCCGTTGTATGGCAGCGGTTTTCTCACCGACGGCACACTGGAAGCGCAAGGCGCTTCCGCGCAGGGACTGCTGACGACCTTGCACTACGGCGATGGCATCGAGAACCCGAAGAACAAGCAGTTCCGCTACAACTACGGCAAGAAATACGGCATCCAGGCCGACGTCTACGCGGTCCAGGGTTACGACGCCGCACTGTTGCTGCACGGCGGCCTCAATGCGGTCAAAGGCAGTTTCGGCGACAAAAAGGCGCTGTACGGCGCGCTGGAGAAGGTCAAGATCGACAGCCCGCGCGGGCCTTGGACAATGTCGAAGGCGCACAATCCGATCCAGGACATTTATCTGCGCCGCGTCGAGGGTAACGCGAACCAGGTGATCGGCATCGCATGGAAAGCGCTGGAGGACCCGGCGCGCGGCTGCAAGATGTCGGCTGCCTAGCACTTGCTCGCACGTTATTCCGGCGGGGGCAGTCGTCCCCGCTTCTTTTTTTGTGCAGGCTATGCGCCGATGCCAGGCGCGCGTGACGGACCCATGCCGTGGAATGGCTGATCCAGATCCTCAATAGCGTGCAATACGGCCTGCTGCTGTTCCTGGTCGCGAGCGGGCTCACCTTGATCTTCGGCATCATGGGCGTCATCAATCTCGCCCACGGCAGCTTCTACATGATCGGGGCCTACCTCGCGTTCACGCTGTCGTCGCTGACCGGCAGCCTGTGGGTCGCGATACCGCTGGGGATCGTGCTCGCCGCGGCGCTCGGACTAGTTCTCGAATGGGCGTTGATCAGCCGCCTATACCGCCGCGACCATTTGTACCAGGTCCTGCTGACCTTCGGGCTGATTCTCATCTTCGAGGAACTGCGCAGCATCATCGTCGGCGACGACGTGCACAGCGTCGCGATCCCCGCCGCGCTCGCGGCATCGCTTCCGTTGACCGAGACGCTTTCGTACCCGGTGTACCGGCTGTTCATTTCGGCCGTCTGCCTGGCCCTCGCGGGTCTGATGTACGTGACGATACAGAAAACGCGGTTCGGCATGATGATCCGGGCTGCCGCATCGAATCCCGAAATGGCGACCTCGCTGGGTCTCGATATCCGCTGGATCCACGCGCTGGTCTTCGCCGCGGGCGTGGCGCTGGCAGCATTCGCCGGCATGATCGCCGCGCCCGTGTCGTCGGTGTTTCCAGGCATGGGCAACCAAGTGCTGATCGTCTGCTTCGTGATCGTCGTCATCGGCGGCATCGGCTCGCTCAAGGGCGCTCTAATCGCCGCACTGCTGATCGGCTTCGCCGATACGTTCGGCAAGGTGCTTCTGCCCGATTACGCGAGCATCGCCGTCTACCTGTTGATGGCCATCGTGCTGCTGTTCCGTCCGCTGGGGCTGTTCGGCCGTGCGTGAGCATCGGCGCGGTCGCCGCTCCCGCGCGCGAGACGCGGCATGAAGCGCAGCCTTCTGCCGTTGCTCATCGTCGCAGTCATCCTGCTGCTGCTGTTTCCGGTGATCGCGGAAAAGTTCTATCTGCAGCTGGTTACCAAGATCATGATCCTGTCGATTTTCGCGCTGTCGCTCGACCTCTTGGTCGGCTACACCGGACTCGTAAGCCTCGGCCACGCCGCCTACTTCGGGATCGCCGCCTACACCTACGCGCTGGCTTCGCCGTCCGCCGATCCGGCCAACGTCTGGCTGACCTTGCCGCTTGCGCTGGCGGCAAGCGCCGCGGCCGCGCTGCTGGTCGGCGCGCTGGTGGTGCGCACCTCGGGTGTGTACTTCATCATGGTGACGCTGGCGTTCGCCCAGATGGCGTACTACTTCTTTCACGACACGCGTATCGCCGGCGGGTCCGACGGGATGTACGTCAATACGCGGCCCGACGCGCTGGTGCCGGGCCTGGATCTGGCCAACGATCTTCATTTCTATTATTTCGTGCTCGCCGCGCTTGCCATCGTTTTCGCGCTGCTCGCGATCATCCTGCGCTCGCCGTTCGGTCGGGCGCTGCAGGGCATCAAGGCGAACGAGCACCGGATGCGCGCGCTCGGCTTCGCCACCTTGCGCTACAAGCTCGCCGCGTTCGTGCTGGCAGGAACGATCGCGGGACTCGCCGGCTATCTCGCCGCGGCGAAGGAAGGCTACGTCAATCCGGAGATGATGGCATGGCATCAATCGGGCACCGTGCTGATGATGCTGATCCTGGGCGGCATGGGAACGCTGTTCGGCGCGGTGCTCGGCGCCTTTTCCTACGTGCTGTTGCAGGAATGGTTTTCCGCGCTGACCAAGCACTGGCAGCTGTTGATGGGGCTGTTCATCGTCGCCGCGGTGCTGCTGTTGCCGCAGGGGCTGATCGGCCTGCATCAGCTGCGGATAAAGTCGCGCTTGCCGCGCGCCGAGGGCGACAGTGACTGAGCCGGTGCTCGCCGCGACCGCGCTCGGACGCCGCTTCGGCGGCCTGGTCGCCGTCGACGACGTCAGCTTGTCGCTGGCGCCGAAGACGGTGCACGCGGTCATCGGGCCGAACGGCGCCGGCAAATCGACCCTGGTCAACCTGCTCTCCGGCGAGCTGCGGCCATCGACCGGCACGATCCGCCTGGGCGCGCTGGACATCACGGACTGGCCATCGCACCGCGTCGCGCAGCACGGCGTGGCAAGATCGTTCCAGCACACCAATGTCTTCGGCGCCTTTTCCGCATTCGAAAATTGCCGGCTGGCCGCGCAGTCGCACCACAGGAATTTCGGCCGCTGGTTCAAGCCGGCGGAGCGCTACGGCGACTGGAATGTCGCGGCGGACGCGGCGCTGGCGATCGTCGGCCTGGCCGCGCGCGCCGGCATCGCCGCCGCCGCACTGTCGCACGGCGAACGCCGCGCGCTGGAGATCGCGATGGCGCTCGCCACTCATCCTAGCGTCCTACTGCTCGACGAGCCGCTCGCGGGGATGGGGCCCGAAGAATCAGCGCACATCGTCGCGCTGCTCAAGCGCCTGGCGGCAGACCATGCAATCCTGCTGGTCGAGCACGACATGGACGCGGTGTTCGCGCTGGCCGACCGGCTGACGGTGATGGTCAACGGGCGCATATTGGCGAGCGGCGCGCCGGAGGCGATCCGCGCCAATGCCGAGGTACAGCGCGCGTACCTGGGTACCGAAGCGGTGAACGCGCTGTGATGACCGCGCCATTGCTCGAAGCGCGCAAGCTGCACAGCTACTACGGCAGCAGCCACGTGCTGCAGGGCGTCGACTTTTCGATCGGCGCCGGCGAGGTGGTCGCGCTGATGGGCCGAAACGGCATGGGCAAGACAACCTTGCTCCGGTCGATGCTCGGCTTGCTCAAATCGCGTACCGGCGAAGTCGACATCGATGGCGTCAGCGCCACCGATATGCCGCCGCATAAGATTGCCCGTCTCGGGCTTGCGTTCGTGCCCGAGAACCGCGGCATCTTCCCGACGCTGACAGTGCGCGAGAATCTGCTGGTCGCCGCCCGGCCCGCCGCCGGCGGCAGCGGGTGGACGTTCGAACGGGTGATGACGACTTTTCCCGCGCTTGCCGCGCGGCTCGGGCACCGCGGCAACCAGCTGTCGGGCGGCGAGCAGCAAATGCTGACCATCGGCCGCGCACTGTTGACCAATCCCCGCCTGCTGATCCTCGACGAGGCGACCGAGGGTCTGGCGCCACTCATCGCGACGACGATCTGGCGGACGATACGCACGATCCGCGACGGCGGCATCGCGACGGTGATCGTCGACAAGCACTTCGCGATGCTGGCCGAGCTCGCCGACCGCTGCGTGATCCTGGTAAAGGGACGCAAGGTGTTCGACGGCTCGCCCGCCGAGCTCGCGGCGCAGCCGGGCCTGCGCGAGCAGCATCTGGGCATCTAGCGCGCGTTCGATCGATGCCGCGGGCGCGATTTTTCGATGTCGCTGGCCATCGGCTGGAATGCGTGCGCATCCGCGGAGCGAAGAGCGCACCGACGCTGGTCTTTCTGCACGAGGGTCTCGGCTCAGTGGCCTTGTGGAAGGATTTTCCGGCGCGCGTCGCCGAGGCGACCGGCTGCCCTGTGCTGGTTTACTCGCGGGCGGGATACGGGCGATCGTCGCCGGCTGTGCTGCCGCGTGTGCCCAACTACATGCACGTCGAGGCGCTCACCGTCCTGCCGGCGCTGCTCGACCGGCTCGGGATCGCGGATCCGGTATTGGTCGGACACAGCGACGGCGCATCGATCGCGCTATTGCACGCGGGTTCGGGCAGCCGCCCGGTGCGCGCGCTGGTCGCGCTCGCGCCGCACGTGTTCGTCGAGGATATGTCGATCGCGAGCATCGACGAAGTGCGCCGGCAATACGAGACCACCGACTTGCGCGAAAAGCTCGCTCGCCGCCACGCCGATCCCGACGCCGCGTTCCGCGGCTGGAACGACGTCTGGCTGGCGCCGGCGTTTCGCAGCTGGAACATCGAGGCGTGCCTGCCCGGCGTGCGCTGTCCGCTGCTGCTGATCCAGGGCAGCGACGACGAGTACGGAAGCGCAGCGCAGCTCGACGCGATCGAGCGCCAGGTCGGCGGCAAAGTCGCGCGGATCGAGCTCGCCGATTGCCGTCACTCGCCGCATCGCGATCAGCCAGAAGCCACACTCGCGGCGATCGCCGACTTCGTCGCTACGACTTGACGGCGTTTTGCAAGGCCAGCGCGCGCTGATAAAGGCGATTGCGCGCCGCGCCCGATTGCGCGACCGCGATGCGTACCGCCTGGGCCAGCGGCAGCTCGGCCAGCAGCGGCTTCAGCAAGGCGTCGTGCTCGCCGGCGTCGGCCTCCGCGGCGGCGTCGTCCGGCGCAGCGACGATCAGCACGAACTCGCCGCGGATCCGGTCCGCGGCGGCCGCAAGCCAGGCGGACGCTTCGGCCAGCGCGCAGCGATGCAGCGTCTCGAAGCGCTTGGTCAATTCGCGCGCAATGACGATCTCGCGCTGCGGATCGAGCACGGCGGCAAGTAAGGCCACCGTCGCGGCAACGCGATGCGGCGCCTCGTAGAAGACCAGCGCATAGGGCAAATGGCGTACCCGCTCGAGTGCCGCACGGCGCGCGCCGGCCGCGACCGGCAGGAATCCCAGGAACAGCCACTGCGGCGTCGCGATGCCTGCCGCCGAAAGCGCCGCTGTCACCGCCGACGGACCGGGGATCGGCACGATCGCGAAGCCCGCCGCCGAAACGGCGCGCACCAGCGCGGCCCCCGGATCGCTGATCGCCGGCGTGCCGGCATCGGTGATCAGCGCGACGCGCTTGCCGGACGAAAGCGATTCGATAATGGCGGCCGCGCGCTTGTGCTCGTTGTGCTCGTGCAGCGACACCAGGCGCGCGTGAAGACCATAGTGCGCGAGCAACCCGGCGCTGACGCGCGTGTCCTCGGCCGCAATCACGTCGACCTGTCCCAGCACGTCGAGCGCGCGCAGGGTCAGGTCGCGCAGGTTACCGATCGGTGTCGCCACCACATATAATGTTCGCTCCAGCGCCGGCAACGGCTCCCCTCTGCTCATGGTCGACGATTTCCTTTCGATGGCCCGATTGCCGGCGTGGCTGCGCGCAGCGGTGCTCGCCGCCACGGTGCTCGGCGTCGGCGCGTGCGCCACGCCGCCATTGTCGGGCCGCGCGCCTCCGCCGCCAAGCACGGTGCCGCCCGCGGTTGAGATCGAACAGCCGCCGCTGGTGCCGCCGCCTCCCTTTGCGGTGACGCCCGCGCCGACTCCGCCGCCTCCCCTGACCGCGACGCCCGTGCCGACTCCACCGCCGATCGCCGGAGCCGCGCCCGCGCGCGTCACCAGCACGACAATCGCATTGATCCTACCGCTCGAGTCGCCGACCTATGGCCGCGCCGCCAGCGCCGTGAAGGCCGGCTTCGTCGCCGCGGCGGCGCGCGCCGGCGCCAGTGCGCGCGTGCAAGTGATCGGGCACGGCGACGATGGCGTGCTGCCGGCATTCGCCACGGCGGCGCAAAGCGGTGTCGCCCTCGCCGTCGGCCCGCTGACGCGCGATGACTTGAAGATCGTCCTTGCGATGTCGCCGCTTCGGCCGCGGATGCTCGCGCTGAACCAGTCCGACGAAGGGGCGCCGCCGCCTGGCGGCGTCTATGCGTTGACGCTCGCCGTCGAGCAGGACGCTGCGCTGTTGATGCGTGTCGCGCGCGGCGATGGCGTCAAGGCGATCGCCGTCGTCGGCAGCGATGCGCCGTTTCAGCGTCGGTTCAGCCAGTCGTTCGTCGCCGCGTGGCGGCGCGAAGGCGGCGCGGCGCCGCGCGAATACCGGTTCGACGCGAGCCCCGAGCAGCTGGGCACGCTGCGCCGCGAGCTCGCCGCGCAGCCGATCGATGCGGTCGTTCTGGCGGTCGATGCGAGCGAGGCGGCGCTGGCGAAGTCGTTCCTCCGGGGCAGGGTCTACGCGAGCAGCCAGATCACCGACGGCCTGCCGGCCCAGATGCTGTACGACCTGGAAAACGTCCGCTACATCGAAGTACCGTGGCTGGCCGAGCCCGACAATCCGGCGTTTGCCGGCGTGCCGCGCGCCGATTACGACGACCCGGTGCTGGAGCGGCTCTACGCGCTGGGCATCGATGCGTTCGCGCTGGCGCAGATGCTGGCCGAACCGACGCCGCCCGATCGGATCGAGCTCGACGGCGCGACCGGTCATCTGTCGCTGCTGCCGTCGCGGGCCTTTGCGCGCGAAGGCCGCGTGATGACCATCCACGACGGCCGCGTGCTGGCCGAGCCGCCGGCGCGATGAAGCGATGAATCGCGGCGCGGCGGCGGAAGCGCTCGCGGCCGAGTTCCTCCAGCGGCGGGGCCTCAAGATCGTCGCGCGCAACTACCGCTGTCGCGGCGGCGAGATCGATCTGATTGCCAGCGACGGCGACACGCTGATCTTCGTCGAGGTGAGGCTGCGCAGCGATGCCGCGTTCGGCGGCGCGGCCGAGAGCATCACCGCGGCCAAGAAAAAACGCCTGACGTTCGCCGCCGCCCATTATCTGAGCCGCTTAAGCCAAATGAGCCAAATGAGCAAGGAGCCGCCGTGCCGCTTCGATGCCATTCTGCTCTCCTCGCTCGACCCGGGCCGGATCGAATGGCTGGTCGATATCGACGCCAACTGACGCCTGGCGAGGCCAAGTTGCTACAATGCCCCTCGACCGATGGATACCACGCACCGCATCCGCGCGCATTTCGCCGACAGCGCCGAACTCAAGCTCGCGGCGGTCGACGTGATGGCGCCGTTGATCGCGCGCGCGGCGGGCCTGATGACCGATTGCCTGCTGGCGGACGGCAAGATCCTGGCCTGTGGCAACGGCGGCTCGGCGTCCGACGCCCAGCATTTCGCGGCCGAGATGGTTGGACGCTTCGAGCGCGAGCGCCCGGAGTTGCCGGCGCTGTCGCTGGCGACCGATACCTCGATCCTGACCGCAGTGGCCAACGACTATGACTTCAGCCAGGTGTTCGCCAAGCAGGTGCGCGCGCTGGGACGCAGCGGCGACGTGCTGCTCGCGCTGTCGACGTCGGGCAACTCGGCCAATGTCGCGCTGGCGATCGATGCCGCTCACGAGCGCGAAATGCGGGTCGTTGCGCTGACGGGCCGGGGCGGAGGCCGCATCGGTGAACTCCTCACCGGCGTCGATGTCCACCTCTGCGTCCCGCATTCGGTGACCGCCCGCATCCAGGAAGTGCACCTGTTGACGATACACTGCCTGTGTGACGCGATCGATACCAACCTGCTCGGCGAAGAGAGCTGAAAAAACTGAACCCTGGGGAAACGCGAGGAATCATGAAGAGGTTCGATACCATCATGCGGATTGCGGCAACCTTGTCGCTCGCCGCCGGCGCGACGCTGCTCAACGGCTGCATTCCGCTGGTGATTGGGGGTGCCGTGGTGACCGCCCAGGTCGCCACCGACCGGAGAACGACCGGTGCCCAGCTCGACGACGAGTTCATCGAGGACAAGGCAATCGCGCAGATCTCCGATCGTCTCAAGAGCGATATCCACGTCAACGTGACCAGCTACAACGGCATAGCGCTGCTGACCGGCGAGGCCCCGACCGAGGCCTCGAAAAACGAGGTGGCGCAGGTCGTGCGATCGATGCCGAAAGTGCGCATTGTGCAGAACGAGCTCGTCGTCGGCCCAACCAGCTCGTTTTCCGCCCGGACCAACGACACGGTGACCACCTCCAAGGTCAAGTCACGATTCGTCGAGGCATACAACAAGTTCCAGATCAATCACGTCAAGGTCGTCACCGAGCGCAACGTCGTCTACCTGATGGGCATCGTGAAGCGCGACGAGGGCGATGCCGCCGCCGAGATCGCCCGCACGACCAGCGGCGTGGAGCGCGTCGTCAAGGTGTTCGAATACATCAGTTGAGCGCTTCGTCCGACCGGCCCGGGGCAGAGGGGCCGAGCTTCGCGTCCAAGATCGCTACGGCCGAGAGCCGCGCGGCGCAGATCGCGGCGCTGCCGCGGCCGCTGGTGTTCACCAACGGCGTGTTCGACATCCTGCACCGCGGCCATGTCAGCTACCTCGACCACGCGCGCCGGCTCGGCGCCTCGCTGGTCGTCGGCGTCAACAGCGACGCATCGGCGCGCCGCCTCGGCAAGGGCGGTGATCGGCCGATCAATTCGCTCGACGACCGCATCGCGGTCCTCGCCGCTCTCGAATCGGTGAGTCTGGCCATTGCCTTCGACGAAGACACCCCGCTGGCGCTCGTGCTCGAATGCCATCCCGACGTCATCGCCAAGGGCGCCGACTACACGGCGGCCACGACCGTCGGCGCCGCCGAAGTCATCAATTGGGGCGGACGCTTCGAGGCGATACCGCTGCTGCCCGGACGCTCGACCAGCGCGCTGCTGACGCGCTTGCGGCGCTGAAAGCGCGAGGGCGAGGCGGCACAGCACGTTTGCTATAATTTGCTGCTTTAGCGAGCGAAGTCGATGTTCCAGACGATCGATGCACTCGAGCTCTCGCGCCTGATGCAAAGCGGAGACGCGCCACGGGTGGTCGACGTGCGCACCGCGGCCGAAGTGTCCCGCGGGACGATAGGCGGCGCGCTGCACATCGAGCTGTCGACGTTGCCGGCGCGACTCTCCGAGCTCGACAGCGACGCCCCTGTTGTCGTCTTTTGTCAGTCGGGTGCGCGGTCGGCGCAAGCCTGCGCTTACCTCGCCGAGCGCGGCTTTCGCCGCGCATTCAATCTGGGCGGAGGCCTCGCCGGCTGGGTGCGGGCAGGCCTGCCACTGAATGGACTGGACCGATAATGGATCAGACAGTGCAATTCGAACGTGAAGTCGATGCGCGCGGCTTGAATTGTCCGCTGCCGATTCTTCGTACCAAGAAAGCGCTGAACGACATGGCGAGTGGCCAGGTTCTGCGCATCCTGGCGACCGATCCCTCATCGGTTCGCGACTTCGAGGCGTTCGCCCGGCAGACCGGCAATCAGCTGCTGCAGCAAAGCGAGCAGAACGGCGAATTCATTTTCCTGCTGCGGCGCAAGTAGCAGCCGGCGCGAACGCGCGCGACGATGCTTTTCCACTTCGATGATCATGGCCGATACGCAAGAGATCGTCGAGCTCACCGAGGAGAATTTCGCCGAGTCGATCAACGATCATCCGTTCGCGGTCGTTGATTTCTGGGCGCCATGGTGCGCGCCGTGCCGTGCGTTCGCGCCGGTGTTCGCCGCCGCCGCAGTCAAGTATCCCGAGGTCAGGTTCGCCAAGGTCAACACCGAGGAGCAGCAGGTGCTGGCCGGCCATTTCAACATCCGCTCGATCCCGACGCTGATGATCTTCCGCGACAACATCATCGTGTTCGCCGAAGCCGGTGCGCTGCCCGCCAGTGCGCTCGACCAGGTCTTGACCGCGGCCAAGGCGCTCGACATGGAAGCGGTGCGGCGCGAGCTTGCCGCGCAGGAAGCGCCTGCGGCCGACGGGAATTAGGCAGATCCCTGCTCCGCGCTCCTGCTTGCATCGTGTTTCAGGGCGGACGCGGTTTTGCGTCATTCCCGGCTTAGTTGCCGGAGCGCTCGTTCGCGGTCGCATCCCCGCTACGCGGGGCCCCTGCTCCGCGCTTACTCGCGTTACCGCCGATAGCGGTTCAGGAAGTCGGTGACGATGCCGCGCTGGCTCTTGTCGATCGCCGCTTCCATCGTGTTGTCGAGCGGATCGTATTGGAGAACCCGGCGAAACGCGGCGATCGCCTCCTGGTGGTAGCCCTGCGCCTGCAGCGAGTAGCCGAGGCAGCGCCATGGCTCGGCATTCCAGAATTCCAGATCCGACCATGCCCGGCAGAGCTCGGCGGCGCGGCGCCAGTTGCCGGCGTTGAGCATGCGCGGGCCTTCGCCGCGCAGCAGCGCGAGCCGCGCCTGGCGATCGGCGAACAGCGCCGTCGTATCGGCGTCGTTGACGCTGCCGGTGTCCGGCGCCGATCCGGTCCCGCTAGCGCTCTGCGATCCGCGGTCGAGCAATCCGATCTTGCCGACGTCGCCCTGGAAGCCGCGCGGCAGCAGCCCCGGTGCCGAAGGCGTCCAGCCGGCGACCGCGCTCTTGGCGGCGACGATCGATTCGGTCATCGGCTCATGCCACGCGACGCCGTACAGCCACAGCATCGCCGCCAGGCCGACGACGCCGGTGACCATGTTCAATATTCCGGGCGGACTGTGCGTCACCAGGCAGTCTTCGGCAAAGTCCCAGCTCGTCTCGCCCTGCTGCGCGACTTTTTCGTAGGCGAGCGCGATCAGCACCGGCGCGAACAGCGGGAATCCGCAGGCGAGACCCGCCCACCAGACGTGGAACGAGCGGCGCAGCGCGCGCTGCAGCTGCGCACGCACGTCGCGTCGCGCGTAGGCGTTGCTGATCGAGAATTGCAGATAGACGCCGAACAGCCATTTGCCCGGCGTCTGCTGCAGCGATGCAATCAGCAGCGATTCGATCGGAATCCATGAGGCCGTGATCAACATCGGCGCCAGCAGCGGATGGCCGAGCCAGAAGGCGACGTCGTCGCTGACGACGCCGGCGTTGTGCAGCTCCGATAACAGCAGCGCCAGCACCAGTCCCCAGATCGCGTAGTCGAACAGGCGTGCCGCCAGGCGATTCCACGGGCGCGGCTCGCTGGTGCGTCCCGACTTCGCCCGTTCGAGCTCGGCCATGCGCAGCTGGAATATCCAGCTCGCGTCTTCCTGCGGCGCGTCGGTGCCGAGAAACACGCTCTTCTCGCGGCGCCAGTTGAGAATCGCGAGATCGGTCTGCGGAATCAGCGCCGGAATGCGCGGCACGTGACCGCGGCGCACCCACGAGAGGCCGTGCACGACGCCGTAGATCAGCGAGAGCACGAGCAGCAGCAGCGTCAGCCAGACCAGCACCTGCTTGGCGACCAGCACCGAATCGGCCGGCGTCACGAACACGATCGCACCGGTGATGAACGCGCCGAACAGCAGGCACAGCGCGAGCTGGCCCATCGCCGAGCGCCCGAACGACGCGACACGCTCGGTCAGTCCGGGGTGATGCAGGCTCTTGTCCGGCGCCCCGATCGCCGTGGTCAGCAGCTTCTCGTCGGCGGCCTCGATGACTTCGTCTTCATCGTGCGCCGCCGTACCCTCAGCCTCGGCAGTGGCGGCGACGTTGCTGACGAAGCGCGAAATGCGCTGCTCGGTGCTGCCCTCGGCGGCAACGGCGAGCTCTTGATCGTAATGCTGCCTGTGCTCGGGATCGCTTAGTATGCGGCTGGCATGATTGATGAAACGCAAGGCCTCTTCTACGTTGCCTTGGCCGTCGCGTGTTTTCGCATAATATTTTCGGATCAGGCGACGCAGCGCGGCCCGCACCTCTTCGTCCGGTGCGAGCTGCGGTACTCCCAATGCCTCGTAGAGCGTTGCCTTCATCGCCAATCGCAGGAAAATGCACGCAATCTGACGTTGGAATGTTCCGGGAAACCGGTGGACAATGCAAGTTATCGATAATTACCCCCGAAAACGCCAAGTTCCGGCACACGCGGGGCGGCAGACGATGCCGCTGTGCGGCAGCATCGGCGCCAGGATCGCCGGCGAGGACCTGGGCCGCCCGGCGCTCAATATGTCGGCTACCAATGAAAAAGCGGCCGCACGGGCCGCTTTTTTTGCCAGGCAAGAGAGCCTATTCGCTCGACTTGTCCTCACGGTGGGCGTCGCTTGTGAAAAAAAGCGGCCGCAGGGGCCGCTTTTTTTTCGCTCGCCAAGAAGTTATTCGCTCCCTTTGTCCTCACGGTGGGCGAGCTTCTCGCGAATGCGCGCCGATTTGCCCGAGCGATCACGCAGGTAGTACAGCTTGGCGCGACGCACGTCGCCCTTGCGCTTGACTTCGATGCTCGCGATCAGCGGCGAGTAGGTCTGGAACGACCGCTCCACGCCTTCGCCACTCGAGATCTTGCGCACGACGAACGACGAATTGAGGCCGCGGTTGCGCTTGGCGATGACCACGCCTTCGTAGGCCTGCACGCGCTTGCGCTCGCCTTCGACGACGTTGACGTTGACGATCACGGTGTCGCCCGGCGCGAAATCCGGCACCGTCTTGCCCAGACGGGCCATTTCTTCCTTGTCCAGCGTATCGATGATGTTCATGCGTTGCTCCTTGATCAATGGTTCCGGCCGTTGGCCTGGCGCGCAGCGCAGGTCGCCACCTGATGCGCGCTGTTTGTTTTAGACATCCCGTACTCGTAAAACTGCTGCCTGTTGCCACCACTACTTGTCGGCCGCCCTTCCGCCGCCCTCGCGCTTGAATTCCTCGAGCAACTTCGTATCTTCCGCCGACAGGCTTTTCTCCGCCAGCAAATCCGGTCGCCGCAGCCAGGTGCGCCCCAGCGACTGCTTGCGCCGCCAGCGCGCGATCTCGGCGTGGTTTCCCGACAACAGCACCGCCGGCACCACGCCGCCTTCCAGCTGCTCGGGCCGCGTGTAATGCGGACAATCGAGCAGCCCGTCGACAAACGATTCCTCGACGTTCGATTGCGCGTCGTTCAGCACGCCCGGAAGCTGCCGCACGATCGCATCGATCAGCAGCAGCGCCGGCAATTCGCCGCCCGACACGACAAAATCTCCGATCGAGACTTCGAGGTCGATCTCCTTTTCCAGCAAGCGCTCGTCGACGCCCTCGTAGCGTCCCGCGAGCAGTATCAACCCCGGCTCCGCGGCGAGCTTTGCCACGCGCGCATGACGCAACGGCTCGCCTTGCGGCGACAGGTAGACGACGGGCGAGCGCTCGACACCCGCGGCCTGCATGTCTCGCCGCGCCGCGTCCAGCGCCTTGGTCAGCGGCTCTGCCCGCATCACCATCCCCGGCCCGCCGCCGAACGGCCGGTCGTCGACCGTCCGATAGCTGTCGGTAGCAAAGTCGCGCGGATTGCGGCAGCCCAGCGTCCAGATGCCGCGCTCGAGCGCACGTCCCATGACGCCGTACGCCGCCGCGCCCTGCACCATCTCCGGAAACAGCGTGACGACTTCGATCCTGACCATGCTCGCCGCGGCGCGCTCTTCTCTCGATTCGCCGCGTCCTTGCTTCAATAGTCTTCCTGCCAGTCGACGACAATCCGGCCAGCCGCCGGCTCGATCGTATCGACATACGCCGGCACCATCGGAATCAGGCGTTCGGCCCCGTCGCTTTCGACGCGCAGCACCGGATGCGCTCCGGTATCCAGCAATCCGGCCACGCGGCCCAGCGTCCGACCGGCGCGGTTGACGACATTCAAACCGACCAGGTCCGACCAGTAATGCTCGTCCGGCGCGGTCTTGGGCAATGACTTGCGCGGCACGCCGGCGACAAATCCGCGCAGCCCCTGCGCCGCTTCCCGACTCGCAATGCCTTCGATCGCGGCGATGATCGAGCCGCCGTGAATTTGCGCTTCGGCTACGCGATAACGCGTCCATTCCTTGCTCTCGTCCGGTGCGAGCCACCACGTCTTGTACGCGAGCAGCGTTTCCGGCGCCGCGGTGAACGGCTTGAGCCTCACCCATCCCTTGATGCCGAACGGGGCGAGCAGGCGCCCCATCACCACGATGTCGGTGGGCGCGACCGCGTCGTCGCGCCCGGCGCCGCGCTTGCTAGCCAGCGGTCGGCGCGGCGGCTTCGGCAGTCGGCGCGGCGGCGGCGGCGGCAGTTGGCGTAGCCGCTGCGGCAGGCTTCGCCGCCGACGCCTGCTTGACCAGGCCGGCGACGGTATCGGACAGCTTGGCGCCCTGATGCGTCCAGTGGTCGATACGATCGAGCGACAGGCGCAGGCTCTCCTGGCCTTCGCGAGCGATCGGATTGTAGAAACCGACGCGCTCGATAAACCGTCCGTCGCGGCGGTTGCGCGAATCGGCGACGACGACGTTGAAAAACGGGCGCTTCTTGGCGCCGCCTCGAGCGAGTCTGATTACGACCATGGCAAAGTCCCGGGTTGAGCCGCAAAAAAAGACGTTGATTATACGACGAAATCCGTTCTGCCCGCAATCGGCGGCGCGACGCGCCCGGACTGTCCTAGCGCAGGCCCGGAAAGGCGCCTTTGAGGCCCCGCATCATCTTCTGGATGCCGCCCTTGGAGACCATTTTCATCATTTTCTGCGTCTGCTCGAACTGGGCGAGCAGGCGATTGACTTCCTGCACCGACGCGCCGGCGCCGGCCGCGATCCGGCGCTTGCGCGATGCTTTCAGGAGCTCTGGCTTGGCGCGCTCGGCCGGGGTCATCGAGTTGATGATGCCCTCGAGGCGGCGAATGGCGCCATCGTCGACCTGTGTGCCTTGTGCGGCGCGCGCGAGCTCGCCGGGCAGCTTGTCGATCAGCTCCTGCATGCCGCCCATCTTGCGCATCTGCCCGATCTGCGCCTTGAAGTCCTCGAGGTCGAAGCCTTTGCCGGACTTGACCTTCTTGGCGAGCTTTTGCGCGTCGGCGACATCGACCTGCCGCTGCGCCCCTTCGATCAGGCCCAGCACATCGCCCATGCCGAGAATGCGCATCGCCATGCGCTCGGGATGAAACACTTCGAGCCCATCGAGCTTTTCGGACACGCCGGCGAACTTGATCGGCGCCCCGGTCACCTGACGCACCGAAAGCGCCGCGCCGCCGCGCGCATCGCCGTCGAGCTTGGTCAGGATGACGCCGGTCAGCGGCAGCACAGCGCCGAATGCCTTCGCCGTATTGACCGCATCCTGGCCCTGCATCGCGTCGACGACGAACAGCGTCTCGACCGGCTTGACCGCGGCGTGCAAGGCGGCGATCTCGCGCATCATCGCGTCGTCGATGGCCAGCCGTCCGGCGGTGTCGACGATGACGATCTCGTGATAGTGACGTCGCGCCCAGTCGACGCTCGCAACCGCGATGTCCACCGGAGCTTGGTCGGTCGACGACGGGAAGAAATCGACGCCGACCTGGCCGGCCAGCGTCTTGAGCTGCTCGATCGCTGCAGGACGGTAGACGTCGCAGCTCACCAGCAGCACTTTCTTGCGCATGTCCTGGCGCAACAGCCGCGCGAGCTTCCCCGCGCTGGTGGTCTTGCCGGAGCCTTGCAGTCCGGCGAGCAGGATCACCGCCGGCGGAACGACGGCGAGATCGAGCGGCGCCGTCGGGCCGCCGATCAGCCGCGTCAATTCGCGCTGGACGATGCCGACGAACGCCTGTCCCGGGGTCAGCGATCCGGCCACGTCGCTGCCGATCGCTTTTTCGCGCACGATCGCGATGAAGTCGCGGACGACCGGAAGCGCGACGTCGGCCTCGAGCAGCGCCATCCTGACTTCGCGCAGCGCTTCCTGGATGTTGGCGTCGGTGAGCCGCGCTTCACCGCGCAGCGTCTTGGCGACGCGGCCTAGCCGTTGGGTCAGATTGTCGAGCATCGTCGATGGATTCGCGTTGCGAAAAGCGCTGCCGGGAACCGGCGCGCCCTTGGTGTAGACTGCCAAAAACAAACATGATTTTACTCTACCTGGCGGTCGCCGCCGCCTACCTCGCCGCCACCTGGCTCGAATGGCGGCATCTCGCGCAAGCGCCGGAGCCTGCATCGTCCGCTACCGCGATCGCCCGATGGCTGCCCGCGCTCGCGCTCGCCGGACACGCGGTGCTCGTATCGAGCGTCGTGTTCGCCGGCGGCAGCGTCGACTTGAGCCTCGCCAATGCGCTGTCCGCAGTCGCCGGCCTGATCGCATTGTTCGCATGGCTCGGCTCGCGCGCGGGTACGCTGCCCGGCGTCGCCGTGATCGCGCTGCCGGTCGCGGCGGTCGCGGCGTTGTTGCCGCTGCTGTTCGCCAATCCGCACCGGATGTCGCTCTCCGACGAACCGTGGGCCGCCTTGCACATCGCCGTGGCGCTTACCGCGTACGCGATGCTGATCGTCGCGGGGCTGCAGGCGTTGTTGCTGATGGGCTTCCAGCGGCGTTTGCATCGCGGCGTGGCCGTGCGCGGCGGGGCGGAAATGCCGCCGCTGCTGACGCTCGAGCGCTTCCTGTTCCGGCTGGTCAGCCTCGGTTATGCGCTGCTGACGCTGACCCTGCTGAGCGGCATCGTTTTTTCCGAGGAATTGTTCGGCAAGCCGCTGACCTTGACGCACAAGGTCGTGTTCTCGGTGCTCGGCTGGCTGGTGTTCGGCGCGCTGCTGGTCGGCCGCTACCGCTACGGCTGGCGCGGAAAAGTCGCGCTGCGCTGGATCCTCGTCGGCAGCGTGCTGTTGCTGCTCGCCTATATCGGCAGCAAGTTCGTGCTCGAGGCGATACTGCACCGCTGATAAGCGCCGTCGCCTTGACAGCGCTCCCCGCGCGCCAAATACTGATCTCCATCCTTTCACGGCGCGCGCTGCTTGGACGACATTCCGCTGTCGACGCTGGTCATCTCGCTGGTCGCGCTGCTTGCGGTTTCGGGCTTTTTCTCGATCGCCGAGACGGCGATGATGGCCGTCAACCGCCATCGGCTGCGTCTGAAAGCCAAGCACGGCGAGCGCGGCGCCAAAGTTGCGCTGGGACTCCTCGCCCGCACCGACAAGCTGCTCGGCGTCATTCTTCTGGGCAATACGCTGGTCAACGCGATCGCGACCACGCTGACGGCGGTGATTACGACGCGCCTGTTCGGACAGAGCGAGGCGTCGCTGATGGTCGGCGGCGTGGCGATTGCGCTGGCGATCCTGATCTTTTCGGAAATCACGCCGAAGGTCGTTGGCGCCGCGTATGCCGATCGCATCGCCCCGCCGGTGGGTTTTCTGCTCGCGCCGATGCTGCGTCTGTCGTACCCGATCGTGTGGTTCGTCAACCTGTTCGTGCAGGGCCTGTTGATACTGCTGAGGCTCAAGCCCCACGAAGAGATCGAGGCGCGGCTGTCGCAGGAGGAAGTGCGCAGCCTCGTGCTCGAGGGCCACTTCTTCCGGGGCAAGCATCGCGCGATGCTCGCCAACCTGTTCGATCTGGCGTCGGTTTCCGTCGACGACGTGATGACGCCGCGCAACCAGATCGAGGCGATCGATCTGAACGAGAAGCCGGCCCTGCTCGCCCAGCAGCTCGCGACCAGCTATCACACCATGCTGGCGGTGTACGAGAACTCACTGGACAATATCGTCGGCCTGTTGCATCTGAAGCAGGTGCTGCGCCTGCGCCAGGCCGAGGAGATCGACGCCGAGCAGCTGCGCGAGATCCTGCGCGCGCCCTACTTCATCCCGGCCGGAACGCCGTTGCTGACCCAGCTCCACCAGTTCCAGGTCGACCGGCAGCGCCTCGGACTTGTAGTAGACGAATACGGCGAGCTCAAGGGCCTGGTGTCGATCGAGGACATCCTGGAGGAGATCGTCGGCGAATTCACCACGCAAGGCCCGAGCGGGTCGGACGTGTTTCGCCGAGAGCCCGACGGCAGCGTCATCGTCGACGGCATGGCGCCGCTGCGGATGCTCAACCGCAAGCTCGGCACCGAATTTCCGCTCGAGGGCCCGAAAACGCTCAACGGCCTGATCGTCGAATATCTGGGCGAAATCCCCGACTCGGGCATCAGTTTCCGGCTGGCCGGCCAGGGGGTCGAAGTGCTGCAGGTCCAGGATCGGGCGGTCAAGGTGGTCAAGTTGTTGCCTCCAGTCGGGCGTGCCCCGGCGCCGCCTTTACAAACCACCGGGGAGCAGGCATCATCGATAAGTTAACTTATATGCCTCTGGAATAAAGGTTTTCGGGGGGATTTACCCCTGCAAACGCCGACCGACTATGGCAACGCAAGCAGCAGTCCGTAACATCAGCGGCCTGGCCCGAGCGATGGTCCAGCAGGGCTTGTTGTCCGAATTCGACGCCGACGCGCTGCAGACCCAGGCGAAGGCCGCCAATCTCGGCTTTGTCGAGCAGGTCCTCGTCAGCAAGCGGATGACCGCTCCGCAGATCGCCGTTTTCGCGTCGCGCGCGTTCCACGCCCCGCTGTTCGATATCGCCGGCTTCGACATCGACCAGGTCAACAAGGAGCTGATCGATCCGAAGATGATCGTGACGCGCCGTATTCTGCCGCTGCAAAAACGCGGCAACCGCCTGTTCGTCGCCGTCTCGGACCCGGCCAACCTGCAGGCGCTCGACGAGATCCGCTTCAAGACCAACCTGGTCATCGACGCCGTCGTCGTCGAGGACGACAAGCTCGCCCAGACGATCACCAAGGTCGTCGAGGCGATGGGCCAGAACCTGAAGGACCTGGTCAGCGCCGAAGACCTCGAAATCGACCTGGCCGAAGGCACTCCGGCCGCCGCCGAGGACGAAGCCAATCCCGACGTCGAGGACGCGCCGGTCGTCAAGTACATCCAGAAAATCCTGCTCGACGCGATCGGCGCGGGCGTGTCGGACATCCATTTCGAGCCGTACGAAAAGTTCTATCGCATCCGTTACCGGCTCGACGGGATCCTGAAGGAAGTCGCGCAGCCGCCGCTGGCGATCAAGGACAAGATGGCGTCGCGGATCAAGGTCATCTCGCGGCTCGACATCTCGGAAAAGCGTGTGCCGCAGGACGGGCGGATGAAGCTGACCTTGTCGAAGAGCCGCGCGATCGACTTCCGGGTCAGCACCCTTCCGACTCTTTACGGCGAAAAGATCGTGCTGCGTATCCTCGACGCCGCAGGCGTCAAGCTCGGCATCGAGGCGCTCGGCTACGAGCCCGACCAGCAGCAGATCATCCTCGATGCGATCAAGCGTCCCTACGGCATGATCCTGGTGACCGGGCCGACGGGAAGCGGAAAGACAGTGTCGTTGTACACGTGCCTGAACATCCTGAACCAGCCTGGCGTGAATATTGCAACGGCCGAGGACCCGGCCGAAATCCAGCTGGCCGGCGTCAACCAGGTCAACATCAATGAAAAGCAAGGTCTCAATTTCGCCAACGCGCTGCGCGCCTTCCTGCGGCAGGATCCGGACATCATCATGGTCGGCGAAATCCGCGACCTGGAAACCGCCGACATCGCGATCAAGGCCGCGCAGACCGGTCACCTGGTGATGTCGACCCTGCACACCAACGACGCCCCCGCGACGCTGATGCGGCTCGCCAACATGGGCGTGCCCGCATTCAACATCGCCTCGAGCGTCATCCTGATTACCGCCCAGCGGCTGGGGCGCAAGCTCTGCACGGTCTGCAAGAAGGCGGAGGAAATTCCGCCCGAAGCGCTGCTGCAAGCCGGATTTACCGAAGAGGACATCGACGGAACCTGGCAGTGCTTCGGTCCGGTCGGGTGCGACCATTGCTTCGGCACCGGCTACAAGGGCCGTGTCGGAATCTACGAAGTGATGCCGATCACCGACGACATGAGGCAGATCATCATGCGGGCCGGCAACGCGCTCGACATCGCCGAGCAGGCGAGAAAAGACGGCGTACGCAATCTGCGGCAATCGGGACTCCTCAAGGTCAAGCAGGGCATGACCTCGCTCGAGGAGATCGAGGCCGTAACCAACGAATAGCGCACAACCGCGACGGGAATCATCATGGCGACCACCGCAACCGTACAACGCAGAGCCCAGATCAGGGATGTCAAGGAATACACCTACCTGTGGGAGGGCACCGACCGCAACAACCGCCAGGTGCGCGGCGAAATGCGCGCGGCATCGGAGACGGTCGTCACGACGACGCTGCGGCGCCAGGGCATACGGATCGCGAAGCTCCGCCGCCAGTCGTTCCGCGGCGGCCGGCGCGTCAGCGAAAAGGACATCACGTTCTTCACCCGCCAGCTGGCAACGATGCTCAAGGCCGGCGTGCCGCTGCTGCAGGCGTTCGAGATCGTGGCGCGCGGCCACAGCAACGCCCGCTTCGCGCGGCTGATGATGGACATCAAGGGCCGGGTCGAAGCCGGCTCCAGCCTGTCGCAGGCGTTCCGCGAGTATCCGGCCCACTTCGATGCGCTGTACTGCAACCTGGTCCACGCCGGCGAGACCGCGGGCATGCTGGACGGCATCCTCGAGCGCCTGGCGACCTACAAGGAAAAGATCCTGGCGATCAAGAGCAAGATCAAGTCCGCCTTGTTCTATCCGGTTTCGGTCGTCGTCGTTGCGATCGTCGTCATCTGGGTGATCATGATCTGGGTGATTCCGGCGTTCAAGCAGGTGTTCACCAGCTTCGGCGCCAACCTGCCGGCGCCGACCCTGATCGTGATGGGCATCTCCGATTTCTTCGTCTCCTACTGGTGGCTGATGGCGGCGATCGGAGTCGGCACGGTCTTCGGCTTCCTGTTCCTGCAGCGCCGCTCGGCGGCATTCCGCTATTTCCTCGACCGGATCTCGCTCAAGCTGCCGGTGATCGGCGCGATCCTGGAGAAGGCGACGATCGCGCGCTGGACGCGCACCCTGGCGACGATGTTCGCCGCCGGCGTGCCGCTGGTCGAATCGCTCGACGCCGTCGCCGGCGCCTCGGGCAATGCCGTCTACATCGCCGGCACGCGCAAGATCCAGACGCAGGTCAGCACCGGCACGAGCCTGACCAACGCCATGCACAACACCGGGCTGTTCCCGACGATGGTGCTGCAGATGACGCAGATCGGCGAAGAGTCGGGCTCGCTCGACGGCATGCTGTCCAAGGTTGCCGAGTTCTTCGAGCGCGAAGTCGACGATGCGGTCGCGGCGCTGTCGAGCCTGCTTGAGCCTATCATCATCGTGTTCCTGGGCGTCGTGATCGGCGGACTCGTCGTCGCGATGTACCTGCCGATATTCAAGCTTGGCGCCGTCGTCTGACGGGGACGCGGGAAGCGAAGCGCAATCGTGCCGTTCCGCCGGATGCGGCCACCGGCGGACGGCGACCGTTCGCGGACGGCAGCATGCCGCCCGCATCGTGTCGGAGCCGCCGCCAACGATCACCCCGGCTTGCCGCGCGCGACCTTGACCGATGCCCTTCGCATTCGCATTCGATAGTGTCGCCCTCCTGGTGCTGGCCGCGGTCGTCGGACTGTGCGTCGGCAGCTTCCTGAACGTCGTCATCCACCGCCTTCCGAAAATGCTCGAGCGCGGCTGGCGCGAGCAATGCGCGGAGCTCGCCGGCGAAACGCCGGCCGAAGCGCCCGCCTACAACCTGGTCGTGCCGCGCTCGCAGTGCCCATCGTGCGGACACCAGATCGGCGCTTTGGAAAACATTCCGGTCATCAGCTACCTCGTGCTGCGCGGGCACTGTCGCGCCTGCCATGCGCCGATCTCGGCGCGCTATCCGATCGTCGAGCTGCTGGCCGCGTTCCTGGCGGTCGCGGCCATCGTGCGTTTCGGCTTCACGCCGGCGGCGCTGGCCGCCTGCGTGTTCCTGTGGATGCTGCTGGCGCTGACCTTGATCGACTTCGATACGCAACTGCTGCCCGACAACCTGACCTTGCCGCTGCTGTGGACGGGGCTGCTGGCGAACGTCCTCGGCGCTGCGCCGATTGCGAATCTGCGCGATGCGGTGATCGGCGCGATCGCCGGCTACCTGACGCTCTGGCTGGTCTACTGGCTGTTCAAGCTGATTCGCGGCAAGGAGGGCATGGGCTACGGCGATTTCAAGCTGCTTGCCGCGCTGGGCGCGTGGCTCGGCTGGCAGATGCTGCCGCTGATCGTGCTGCTGTCGTCGGTCGTCGGCGCGGCGATCGGCATTTCGCTGGTCGTGTTCAAGGGACGCGATCACCAGACACCGCTGGCGTTCGGACCGTACCTGGCGATCGCCGGCGGGATTGCGCTTTTCTTCGGCCGATCGCTGATCGCGATCTACCTGCCCGCGTAGGGGAATTGAGGGACGCTGATGCCATTCGTCGTTGGGTTGACCGGAGGAATCGGCAGCGGCAAATCCGCGGTGGCGAACGCGTTCGCCTCGCTCGGTGTCGAGATCGTCGACGCCGATCTGCTGGCGCATCGGCTGTCGGCGCCGGGACAACCGGGTTACGCGGCGATTCGCGAAGCGTTCCCCGATGTCGCGCTGACACCGGACGGCGAGATCGACCGCGCGCAACTGCGCAACCGCGTCTTCGCCGACCCCGCGGCGCGCGTGCGCCTCGAAGCTGCGTTGCATCCGCTGATCGCCGCCACGGCGAAACGTGAGATCGCGGCCTGGCGCGGAGCCTACGGTGTCACCGTCGTTCCACTCCTGCTCGAGCGCGGCAAGCTCGCGTCGGCGGTCGACCGGATACTCGTCGTCGACTGCCCGGAAGACGCGCAGGTGTTAAGAGTCGTCGCGCGCAGCGGCATGACGCCGGCCGAGGTGCGCGCGATCATGGCGACACAAGCAAGCCGCCAGGCTCGACTCGCTGACGCGGACGACGTCATCGACAACGCCGGGCCGCGGGAGGCGATCGCGCCGCAGGTGGCCAAGCTCGATGCGCGCTACCGCGAGCTCGCCGCATCGCCAACGTCGCGCGCGATCGCCCCATGATCCGCTACGAGCACCCGCTGAACGAGCGCGTCCGCACGCTGATGCGCCTCGAGGGGCTGTATGCGCGCTCGCTGTTTTTCACTGGCGAGACGACACCCGAGGCGCACCACGCTGCGCTCCTGGCACTGTTCGAGATCACCGACGTCGCGGCGCGCGCCGATCTCAAGACCGACATCCTGCAGGAGCTCGAGCGCCAGCGGCAGCTGCTGGCGCCGCTGCGCAACAATCCGGCGATCGACCGCGAAATGCTCGACGCGCTGCTCGCAGAAATCGACGACGTCAGCGCGCGGCTGCTGGCGCTGACCGGGAAAGCCGGCCTGCATCTACGCGAGAACGAATGGCTGATGGCGATCAAGCAGCGCACCGCCCTTCCCGGCGGCGTCTGCGAATTCGACCTGCCCGCCTACCATCACTGGCTGCACCTCGCGCCGCAGCAGCGCCAGCACGACCTGCAGAGCTGGATCGCGCCGTTCCTGCCGATCCACGGCGGCCTGACGATCATCCTCCGGCTGCTGCGGGAAAATGGCAAGACCAGCAGGCACACCGCGACCCACGGCGTCTTCCAGCTGATGCTGACAACGGCGAAGGTCGCGCAGCTCTTGCGCCTCACGCTGCCGGCCAACCTGCCGTGTGTGCCGGAGATCAGCGCCAACAAATATGCGCTCAATATCCGCTTTATCGGCATCGCCGGCATGGACCGCGGCACCGTATACGACGGGAACTTCGATTTCGAGCTGACCTTCTGCAATCTTTGAAGTTGCATTATTGACGGGCGACCGCTATCGTCTGTCGTGACTACCCCCGCCCGGCAAGGACGCCAGATCCTCGGGCGACCCACTCGAGGAGGAAAGGCAATGAAGACGAGTAGCTATCGCCGCAGGGCGATTCTCTGTGGATTGGCCATCGCGGCGACCGCCGGCTGGATTTCCGGCGCCGCCGCGCAGGCGCGCACGTTCAGCTTCGCGTACGACCAGCCGACGACGACGGCTTATGGCATCGCCGCCAACATCTTCGACGCCAAGTTGAAGGAGCTCTCCGGCGGCACGATGAGCATCAACCAGTTTCCCGGCGCGCAACTCGGCCAGGAGCCGCAGATGCTGCAGAAGATGCGCGCCGGCGACATCGACTTCGTGATCACGTCGACCGCGAACGCCTCGACCCTGGCGCCGCAGGCCGGCGTGTTCTCGCTGCACTTCATCTTTCGCGACCAGAACCACCTGGCCAAGGCGCTGGCCGACCCCGCGATCTCGCAGGAATTCCGCGCGATGATCAAGGACTCGGTGCAGGGCGCGCAGGTGCTGGGTCTGCTTACGATGGGCATGCGCAATATGTACAGCAAGAAGGAAGTGACGAGCATCAACGACGTCAAAGGGCAGAAGGTCCGGGTACAGGCGACCAAGACCGAGGACACGCTGTTCCCGGCCTACGGCGCGCAGACGGTCCACATGCCGTTCGGCGAGGTCTATACGTCGCTCCAGACCGGCGTGGTCAACATTGCCGAGAACGGCGTCAACGTCTATCTGGCCAACAAGCATTACGAAGTGGCGCCGGTCCTGTCGATGACCGAGCACGAGGCGAACAACAACTGCATCTGGGTCAGCGACAAGACCTGGAACAGCCTGACGCCGCAGCAGCAGGGTTGGGTACAGGCGGCCGCCGACGAAGTGTCCAAGCGCGAGCCGATGATGGCGCTGAAGCTGGAGAAGGACTCGGCCGACAAGCTGAAGACGATGGGCGTCAAGGTCGTCGAAGGCGTCGACAAGTCCGGCTTCATCAAGGCAGCCGCGCCGGTGCAGGACGAGCTCGCCAAGGAGCTCGGACCGCACGCGGTCAAGCTGCTGCAGCTCGTACGCGACGTCAAGTAGCCTGAAAGTCCTGGTCCGGACCGCGGCGCTTTTCGCGCCGTCGTCCGGGCTGTTGCCTCGCGCAACAACCATAAGCGAAGAATGAGATGGCCGACTTTCGCGCCTTGATCCTGCAGCGACATCGTCAGCTCAAGTGGAAGGCGTTCGATCCGCTCGAGGCCTTTTTGATGGTGATGTGCGGCGTCAGCATCTTCATGTTCACGCTGACCGTGCTGCTCGATGTGATCACGCGCACGATCGGCATGCCTTGGCTGTGGTTGCAGCAGGTCACGACCGCGTTCTTTGCCTGGGGCGTGTTCATCGGGATGGCGGCGGCGACGCGGCGCAACGATCACTTCTACCTGACCGAGATCACCAAGCGGATGACCGGCTGGCCGCGCAACACCATCGAGATCGTCAATCGCCTGATCACCCTGGTCGTTGCCGTCGTGATCGCGTGGTTCGGCTGGAAGAACGCACTGCTCGACCTCGGCAGCTTCCGCATGCCGTCGCTGATTCCGCTGACCGTCTATACGGCGATCGTGCCCATCGCGGGAGTCCTCGTCGCGCTGTTCACGCTCGAGCAGCTGATCAACGGCTGGAAGCACGGCTTCGAAGGTCCCGAGGATCGCGACGATACGCGGGAGCCGATCATATGAGCCAGCCCGCGGTCCTGATCCTGATGACCGTGCTTTTCCTGCTGTTCGGCTACATGGGCGTTCCCGTGGTGTTCGCCTTGATCGCCGGTGTGCTGGCCGCGACGGCGTTCACCCAAATCAGCATGCAGTCTATGATCGGGCAGCTCTTCCACGGCATCGATTCCGAGACCTTGCTGGCGGTGCCCTTCTTCCTGCTGGTCGGCGAGCTGATGGCCGCGTCCGACGTCGCGACCCGGATGATCCGGCTATCGCAGTCGCTGGTCGGGCACCTGCGCGGCGGCCTCGCGCAGGTGGTCACCTTGTTCAGCATGTTCTTCGCCGGCATCTCGGGCTCGTCGGTAGCCGACGTCGCGGTGTTGAGCCGGACGATCGCGAAGGACATGGCCAGGGAAGGCTACGACAAAGCATTCACTGCGGCGCTGATTGCGTCGGCGTCGACGATGGCCAACCTGATTCCGCCGAGCATCATGGCGGTGGTCTACGGCGCGACCGGCGATGTATCGATCGGCGGACTGTTCCTGGCCGGCGTCGTCCCCGGTGTGCTGATCGGCATCGGCCTGATGATCTACAGCTATATATGGGGTCCGGCCGGCGTGATGAAAAAGCGCGCGCCGTTCAGCGAAGTCGTGATCGCAGCGCGCGGCTCGGCGCTGCCATTGGTGATCCCGGTGATCATCATGGGCGGGATACTCTCCGGCTGGTTCACGCCGACCGAGGCCGGGATGGTGGCGGCCGTCTATATCCTGATCGTGCTGATTCCCGGCCTCAATCCGACGCATATCCGCGAGCTGCCGCGTGACTTCATGTACGCGGGACTGCTCTATTCGCTGCCGCTCGGCGCGGTCGCGGCCGCGTCGGCGTTCGGGTGGATGGTCGCGTTCCTGCGCGGCCCCGACATCGTCGCCGGCTACATCACCCTTGTTGCCGGCCACGACGGGCAGCTGATCATGCTTCTGCTGGTCGCGCTGTTCGTCATCGTCGGCGACTTCATCGACGCGGTCCCGGCGATCATCATTTTCATGCCGATCATCCGCAAGCTGGCCGAGGTCGGCGAGATCAATCCGCTGCACATGGGCGTGGTGATCATCACGACGCTGGTGTTCGGGCTGATCACGCCGCCGTACGGGCTGTCGCTGCTGGTCGCGTCGAAGTACGTCGGCGTCGGCTTCGGCAAGGCGGTGATACGATCGCTACCGCTGTATATCGTGTTTTTCCTGACGATCGCGTTTACCGTCTACTTCCCCAAGGTGGTATTGTGGCTTCCGAAGCAGCTGCTGCCGGAATCGGTCGGCTGCTTCAAGAGCCCCACCGGCGCCGGCTACATCTGCCCGCCGTGACCGCGTTGCGCTAAAGTATCGGCGATGAATTCGACCATCGAGATTTCCGACAAGCTCGCGCTGCGGCCGCTGACACCGAAGCTCGGCGCCGCGTTGACCGACGTCAAGCTCGCCGACGACATGAGCGACGAGCTCTTCCACGCAATCTACCAGGCGTTCCTGCGCTACCAGGTGCTGCTGTTCCCGCCGCAGGACGTGCCGCCGGCGCGCCAGGTGGCCTTCGCCCGCCGCTTCGGCGAAGTGCAGATCCACATCATGAACCAGTACCACGCCGACGGTTTCCCCGAGCTCTACCGGCTGTCGAACCTGGACGCCGACGGCAAGCCCAGCGGCAAGCATCCCGACAAGGGGACGCTCGCCTGGCACACCGACGGCTCGTGGCAGCGCGTGACCGGGCAGGCGACGATTATCTACGGCGAGGTGATGCCCGAGGTCGGCGGCGAGACGCACTTCGCCGACATGTACGGCGCGTACGAGCGACTGAGCAGCGAGTGGAAGGCGCGGATCGCGAATTTGCGCGCCGTCCACAACCTCGACTTTTCGCGCACGCGCCGGCACGGCGAAGATCTGATGACCGACGCGCAGCGGCGCGAAAAGCCGCCGGTCGACCAGCCGGTCGTGCGCACCCATCCCGAGACCGGCCGCAAGTGTTTGTACCTCGGCGATCACGCCGAATACATCGTCGGCATGCCGTACGACGAGGGCCGCGCACTGATCGAGGAATTGAACCGGCTTGCGATTCATCCCGACCTGACCTACGAGCATCACTGGACGGCGCGCGAGCTGATGCTCTGGGACAACCGCTGCGTCATGCACCGCGCGACCGCCTACGATCCGGCGACGCAGCGGCGGGTGATCAGGCGGTGTACGGTGCTTGGGGAAGTGCCGCACTGAGGTCGAACGAAACGCACCGTTCCTGGACTAACGTTCTTTGGCGAAGGAACGACCTGTGACACCGCTCGTGAAACTGAAAGTGTCGACCTTGCTGTTGGCTTCGACGTTCGCCCTCGCAGCGTCAAGCGCCCGCGCCTTCGACCTCGTCGTTCACGCATCCACCCTCGAAAAGGCCCTGAAGGCACAGGTCTTCAAGGACAAGGGCCGTTACTACCTGCAGAAGCCTGGTCGTTGCAGTGATCCGTATCTGGAGAATCCTACCGTATCGTTCAAGGATGGGCGCGTCTATATCGGTGCGCATTTTGCCGGACGGATCGGCGCACTGATCGGGGGAGTTTGCCAATCGGCGACCGAACCCGGCGCGATCATGCTCTCGGCCCGGCCTTTGCTGCGCGCGCAACAAGCTGCGCTGGAAGACGTTCGCATCGAAGCCGCGGACACGCCGATGGTGGCGGCGGCACTGCAAAGCCTGATCGGCGGCAATGCGCTCTCAAAGCTGCACATCGACGTCCTCGAAGCCGTTCGGAAACTGACTGCCCCAGACAGGACCGCCCCCTTCACGATCGCCGTGCGCGGGCTCGAACTGAGCAACCTTGTCGTGCAGAACGAAGAACTTCACGTCACGGTGAACGGGGCCGTCGAGATCCGCTAAAGAATCCGAGGGCCGACTCGCGCGCTAATCCTCGAGTGCCAGCCTGCAAGCTTCGTCTTCGCTCAGCTTCGCACCTTCGGCGAGCAGACCCTCCAGCTCGTCGGGCGCGAATTTCTCGCGCAACAGAGCATGCAGCTTTTTGCGATGGCGCAGATCGATCGGGTGGCGGGTCGCCTGTTTGACGACGAATATGTGGTCGGCAAAGCCCGCGAGCCGTGCGGCAGCGGAAAGCTTGCCGGCAAGTCCTGCCCGCAGGGCGAGGGAGTCGGAGAATATCCAGGCCGAACCGCCTTCTGCTACCAATGGCAGGCCTTCACGTGCGGTGACAAGCGCCTCATCGAGCTTGCCCATTTCGGTAAGCACTCCGGCGAGACTCGTCAGAGACCACCCGAGCAAACGGATGGTCTTCGCCGAGGACTGGCGAATGAGCGTCACCTGCTCACGAAACGAGGCCGCCGTCGCCTCGAGATCGCCAAGCGCCCAGGTGACGTTCGCCAGATTGCCCAGGGTGGCAAGCACGGCGAACTCGTCGCCCACGCGCCGGTCGAGCGCCAGCTCCTGCTCGTAGTGCGTGCGGGCGGCGATCGCATCGCCGCTCTGAGATTTCAAGTAGGCGAAGTTGAACAGATAGAAGCTGAGCGCCTTGGGCGGGCCGCTTCGTTCGAGAAGCGGGCGGGCTTCGGTGAGAGCCGCCTCCGCCTGTTCGAACTTGCCCGTGAACGCCAGCGCGCGCCCTAACCTCGCCAGCGAAAGGCCGAGGCCCAGCGGATCATCGATCTGCCGGTACAGCTCGACAGCACGCTCGAGCGCGGGCCGTGCCTTCGCCGGCTCTTCCTCCACGAGTCTTCCCAACCAAAGCCAAAGCCGGGCCTGGTCCGATTCCGGCGTGTGCGCGTCGACACGTGCAATCGCCGTATTGAACCACCGGATAGCTTCGCCGAAGAATCCGAGCGTCGACCACAACACGCCAGAGCCTCCGGCGAGGGCGATACCGATCGACGAGTCCCCACCGGGGCCAAGCGCCCAATCGAGCGCCGCCCGAACATCGTCGAGCTCGGACCAATACCTTTCCCGCCACTCGGCGCCCGGCTTGAGGAGCCAATCGTCCAGGGCAGGTGCGAATCGATCGCGGAAATACCGTGCGTGCTGCTGGTTGACTTCGTGGATCTCGCGACCTTCGGCGAGTTTCTCCAACCCGTAGGCGCGAGTAGTCTCCAGCATCCGATAGCGCGTGTCGCCCGAACTCGTATCGGCGACGACCAGCGAACGCTCGACCAGCCGCGACAAGAGATCGATGACTGCGAACCCGTCGATGCCCGCATCGGAGGCGACGGCGGAGGCAGCGTCGACGTTGAAGCTGCCCGGAAAAACCGACAGCCGCCGCAACACGACGCGCTCGTCCTCGGTCAGCAGATCGTAGCTCCAGTCGAGCGTGGCGCGCAGCGTCTGCTGACGCGGAAGCGCGGTGCGCGATCCGCTCGTGAGCAGCCGGAAGCGATCGCCGAGACGCTCGTTGATCTGCTCCACCGACAGCGAGCGCGTGCGTGCCGCGGCAAGCTCCAGCGCCAGCGGAATGCCGTCGAGGTGCGTGCATATCCCGGCGACCGCCGCCGACCGGCCCGCGAGCTCGAACTCGGGCAACTGCCGCTGGACTCTCTCGACGAAGAGCTGCACCGCTTCCGATTCCCGTATCGCTTCGGCCTTCGCTCCGGACTCGGGCAACGACAGCGGTGGCAACGCATAGGTCTGCTCGCCGGCAACGCGCAGCGGCTCACGGCTGGTGGCCAGGATCGTCGTCCCCTTCGCACCCGGGAGCAAGGTATTCACAAGATGCGCGCAGCTATCCAGCAGATGCTCGCAGTTGTCCAGGATCAGCAAAACCTGCCGCGACTTCAGATGCGCGCACAGCAACTCAGTCGCCGGCGTGCCAGCTCTTTCGGGCACGCCGAGCGTCTGTGCGATCGTAGTCGCGACCAGCGAGGGATCACGGATCGAGGCAAATTCGGCGAGCCACACGCCATCACCATAAGCGTCGACGACCTCGGCGGCGGCCTGCATCGCCAGCCGGGTCTTGCCGATACCGCCCGCGCCGGTGATCGTGACCAGCCGCTTCCCCGCAAGGAGCCGCTTGACCTCGACCATCTCACGCTCGCGCCCGATGAATGAGGTCAGAGCCTCGGGCAGATTTGTCAGCTTGCTGTCAGATGCTTCCGGACGTTCGTCCGCGAGCTCGCGCACGGGGCCGACGAAACGATAGCCGCGGCGCGGAAGCGTTTCGATCCAGCGCTCGGCGCCGGGCGCCTGGGCCAGCACGCGCCGTATCGCGGCGACCTGAACGGCGAGGTTGCCCTCCTCGACCACGACGCCCGGCCACGCGGTGTCGAGCAGCTTGGCTTTCGACACGTACCCGCCCGCGTGCGCCACCAGCGTGCCCAGCACCCGGATGGCGCGGGGACCAAGTGGCGTGAGGGTTCCCTCCCGGGTGAGCAAGGCGGCGTCGGCATCGAGCCTGAACGGCCCGAGTTCAAAGATCCTGGTCACGCGGAAGCCTCCCGGACATCACCGGTTTTATAGATTTTTAACGCCTTTTTCAAGACTTGCGGGGACCGTCGATCGACGATCCGCATCGTGGCCAGGCATTGCAAGGAGGCCCAGATGGAAATCAGTAAACGTCCTCACTTCAATCGACGGATCGTCGCACTCGTTTTATTTCTCTTGATCGCGTTGAGCTATCTCGTGCTCACGCTGGTCGACGGTCGCGATCCCAATCAAGCTCATCCCACGGAGGTACATCATGAACGTCAAGCGTAGATCGAGCGGGTCCGGTAGTTCTGGCGGTAAAACGAAGGCGCTGCTGGTCGCGGTTGTGCTGACTGCGGCGATGCTGGGCGCCGGCGCAGCCGAAGCGGACAAGGCAAAGCCGGAGCCGAGACCTGCCGAACAAGTGACGATCAACTTCCAGAAAATCGAATGGAAGCAGACGACCGGACCGTCGATCGTCATTCAAGGCGTCTTGCATCTTGTGAGCAAGGCGCTGCTCTCGCAGGACGGCACGCCGGTCGGATTCACGCTGCACGGGAATCTGGCGGACGCCTCCGCCGTCACCGTCGATGGATCCCAGTCGTACATCGCCGTCGGCGCCGACGGCATGCCCGCCGAATGCGATCCGGCGACGCCATGCGCGCCGCCGTTCTGGACGCTGACGTTCCGCCTGGCGCCCATCGGGTCGGGCCACGGATCGAGCCTTTACTTCGATCTGATGGTGATCCCGCAGTACGACGCCAACGGCACGCTGCTGAGCGCCTGCGTGGTCGGGCAGGACGGCTGCGAGCCGCCCGACCAACTCGAGTGATTCAACGGAGACTGGAAATGCGCAAATACCTGCTTGCACTGCTTTGCCTGATGGCACCTGCCGCATTCGCGTCGATCCCCGATGCGAGCGGCGTCATCCACGGCTGCTACAACACCACGAACGGCTCGCAGCGGATCATCGACACGGCAGTCGCGTCCTGCAAGATCGGCGAGACAGCAATCCAGTGGAACCAGACGGGACCGCAAGGACCCCAGGGACCCACCGGACCGCAGGGGCCACAGGGACCGCAAGGTCCGCAAGGGCCTCAAGGGTCGCAGGGACCGCAGGGAATCCAAGGCGTGCAAGGTCCGAAGGGCGATACCGGCCCGGCAGGATCGAGTCGCGTCTACTGGGCGTCCAACTCGCACGAGGTCGAACAAGAGGACGAGCTGATTTACCACCCGATCGTCGGATTGAGCGGGCTGCCGGCCGGGTGGTACGTCTTCGCCACGACGATACAAAGCGCCATCCTTGACGGGCAAGGCATCGTCCACGACGGTGACACGGCGGATCTGCAGTGCGTCACCCAGTTGAATGGGGGGGACATCCAGATCGGCAATGTGGATACGGTCCGCGTATTCGTTCCGCAAGTCTCGAATCTGAGCGACACGTACGTCCTCAACCTGCCCGACAACTCGTCGGTGATCATTGGCTGCCGCGTCTATTCCGGCGGCAGCAAGGCGCTCGCGGTCGGGCATATGACCGCGTTCCCGGTGAGCCAGGTCAATTGACGATGGATGGTTGCCATTCCCACGCGCTCTTACTTACACCCAAGGAGAATCACCATGTCGAAAACGATGACCCCGTTGCGGATGTTGCTCACGGGCTTCCTGTGCATCGCACTGTCGATTTTGCCGGTCACAAACGCTTCGGCCGTGTCGGTCGAATATCCCATTCTGTTCGCGCTCATATTGGTGGCGGCGCTTACCGCGGCGGACCCCCAGACCGATCTTCCCCCAGCGTCGCAGGTCGTAGTCAACCAACTCAAGACAGCCGCCGAAGGCGCCCAAGCGGCCAACATGGTCGGCAACCGCGTGGCAGAGCTCAGCCGGCTGAGCAAGGCGATCGGCGCTACGGAAGCGCTGCTGGGAATGACGTCCGACTGCGACGAATGCGGCGATCTCAAGGATGTTCTTCAGCAGATCATCGGGCAAGCCGCGCTTCTGAAGACGGCCGCCGTCGGCGCGTCCGGCACCTGCCAGCCCAACGGGATCATCGGGCCGGCCGAGCAGTGCGATCCACTGGCAGCCTCGACCGGCTGCCCGGTGAATACCATCGAACTCACGTACTGCAGCGACGAGTGCCGGTGCGAGGTGGTTCCGACTCCTTGACACCCCGTACTCGTTTTCTGCCCTGTCGCCAATTTCGGCACGCTAATGGAGGTGCACCATGACGCACCAAACCGCAGTTCGTTCCCGCGGCTTCGCTCTAACCACCCTGCTCGTCGTCATCGCGATTATCGCCATCCTTATCGGCCTGTTGCTGCCGGCGGTCCAGAAGCTGCAGGACTCGGCCGAGGCGGCAACTCAGTTTCCTGAGCTGCAGCCGGTGGCACTGGATGTTCTTATCGTCTTGCGGAAAGCCGGCAGAACTCAGCAGCCCGGCCTACTGCTCACCGCGCTCGCCAACGCCGATGCGCTCGTCTCGACCGTACAGGACGAGCAGCAGGCGCCCGATCCCGAGGAAGTCGCGGCGGTCGCGCAGGAACTGCAAGCTGCCGAAACCGCCCTGCAGCAGGATCTCGCGTTGCTGGACAATCCGGCGTCGATGCACACACCTGGCGCGCTGGAGGCCTATCTCAATCTGAAACACGATCTTCAGGACGTCGTCGCCAAGGTTCATGTGACCGAAATCCAGGTGACGAAAGTGGGCGACAAGTCTACGTCCCACCTCTAGTCCAATGACCGGCGACCCGCCCGCCCCGGCGATCCAGGGTCAGCTGCTCCGGCTGACCAAGCGGCGCGAGGTAGCGATCTACGTGCGTTACGGAAAGCTCTGGGTCGCCGATTTCATCGACGGCTGCGGCGAGCTCTTCGACCCCGTCACGTGGATTCGCTTCAATTGCGGGTCACGCGCCGCGCCGCACGCGCGGCGGCGGATGGCGGTCGAGTCGGCCGTGCCGCTTTATGAGCAGCTGGAGAGGCGGATCGAGGCATTGCACGGCCTGGAGGCGGCGCCGGACACTGAGTCCATGGATCGGTAATCCGTCTCGCGGATGTGCGGTGAAAGCCGCAGCTACGGCAGTGCCATCTTTTTCTCGGCCATCACCTCGCGCAACCGATCCGGATAGTCGGTGATGATGCCGTCGACGCCCATGTCGATGAGGTTGCGCATGTCGCGCGGCTCGTTGACCGTCCACGGCAGCACCTTGAGCCCGAGCGCGTGCGCTTCGGCCAGATCCTTCGCCGTCAGGTTGCGCCAGAACATCGACCAGGTGCCGCAGCCCGCCGCCTTGAGCGTCCTGGGCAACGACCCGTCGTAATCGCGCAGCGCGAATCCCGCGTGCCACGGCGAGGCGCCGCCATCGGGCGCCTGCCTGACCGTATCGTCGTTCGCCGTCTGGATGGTGAGGCACGAGGTTTCGATCTCGGGCGCGAGACGTTTCATTTCGATGAGCGTCCGCCAGTCGAACGATTGCAAGGTCACGCGATCGGCGACGTTCGCCTCGCGGACCACGGCGAGGACCAGCCTTGCGAACGTCGCGGGGTCGGGCGTGTTCGCGCCGCTGGTGGGCGTGATTTTGGTCTCGATGTTGAATCGCACCGGCTTGCCGCTCGCCTTGGCCAGGTCAAACAATTCGGAGAGCTTGGGAAAGCGCTCGCCGTCGGCCGCCCGCTGATCCGGGAACGATTTCGCGTACTGGCTCATCGGATTGATCCGCCCGATGTCGTAGCGCCGCAGCTCGGCGAAGGTCAGTGCCCGGATCTGCGGGCCGGGTCCGGCGAGCCAGTGCCCATCGGGATCGCGCACCAGGTCGGGACTTAAGTTGGGATTGTGCGAGATTACGACGACGTCGTCCCTGGTCACGCCCATGTCGGTCTCGATCGTCGTCACGCCGATGTCCAGCGCGCGACGGAATGCCGCGAGCGTGTTCTCGGGCGCCAGGCCGCGCGTGCCGCGGTGGCCTTCGAGGTCGAAGGCGAGAGAAGGAGCGGCCAGAAGGGTCAAAAGTAAAAGCTCGACGGTGCGCATCGTGGGCGGAGTCGCGATTGTCTCTGAAGTTTAGTCAGATCTTCATGTGCGCCGGGGGCCTACCCGAGTAGATTGTTGCCGCTAACGCCGGAGTACTACATCGCTGTGGTACTCGAGATAGTTAGCCTGTTCGCGTGAAAAGGTGCCCACATTTTGGCTGGGATCGATTGACCACCTCTCCAGGATGCTTGGCGCGAGGGTCGCCGAAACTATGATGCCACCCACAGGTGTGAATCCGATCAAGCCTCGATCAAAAAGGTGATCTACGTGTGGTGCAAGCAGGAGCCCGTTGTTTCCATCAAGCCTTTCCATGTCGGAAGAAGTGCGCCACGGCTTAATGTGGCTGGCCGTAAGATGCTCTGGTCGTTCCACTTTGGTGATGCGGCAACATTTTTCGACCAACTCGACTCTGGATTTAAAGAGTCCCTGTCCAACTCGCGCCTTGGCAAGTTGCAGTTTTTCGGTTGTCCCGATATCGGTTCGATACTCTAGGTCGGTTTCCGCAAATGATCTGGCGATCTCATATCTTGCGATCATCTCCAAAGCATCAATTAGTGTCTGTCCCTCTTGTCCGAGCAACACCATGAGCTGGTGCGCCATCGGAGGCGGTATTTCGGCTAGATAGACGTGCTGTCCGCCTTCGCCACTGGACCGAAGCGGCGAATATTTCGCCGGGAGTGTTGGCTCCAGCACGGCCATGTGTTCACGCGGTCTTATCGGGGACGCAAGTTCACGGAACTGAACTTCGACAAACCACCCTTCGTCGCTCCAATACGAGCCCGCTCGGCCGAATGCGGTTGGCTTCGGCACTGATGCGGCCGTACTCGTCGCGACTCCGACTGCCTTGATATAAGTGTCGTAGTACGAGAATACAACGTCACCCGGTTGGATCCGAGTCATATTCTCGTAAAACTGATTCCGTGCCCCGTCGGCGCGGAATTTCGGTGACCATAGGTAACCACCGCGCACTTCATGCGCGTAGGTCTGGTTCTGATTGACCCACCAGTAGTTCGCCACGGTGCGAGATTTTCGCGACGTCCCGGCTTCTTGTGCAGGTTGCCAATGGTACCAATTCACGGCGTAAAGGTCGGCCCACCAATGGCATTTGTGCCCGACCGCCTATAATCTTTCATGGCGTCAGCACGCCCGCGCACGCGGCGTCTCCTCATGGAATGGCTTCTCCTCGTCGTCGCCCTCGTCCTCGGCGTTCCCGCCTGGGCGTGGTTCACGCAAGAGAGCATGCTGTTCTTTCCACAGCCGGTCGCTTCCACGGCCCACCTGCCGGCGCGCGCGACGCCACTCGAGGTCGTCGCCGCCGACGGCACGCGCCTTCGCGGCTGGAATGCAAAAGGCACGGCAAGGCCGGCGCCGACCGTCCTCTACTTCGGAGGCAACGCCGAGGAAGTCTCGTGGACGCTCTCCGACGCGCGCTGGCCACGCGAGTGGACGATCGTCGGCATCAACTATCGCGGGTACGGCGCGAGCGAAGGCAAGCCGGGCGAGCCGGCGCTGACCGCCGACGCGCTGGCGATCTACGATGCGGTAACCAAGCGCGATGACGTCGATCCGCGCCGCATCGTCGTGTTCGGACGGAGCCTCGGCACCGCCATCGCGACACATCTTGCCGCGGAGCGTCCGGTCGCCGGCGCGATCCTAGTCTCACCCTACGACAGCATGACGGCGATCGGCAAGCTGCATTACCCGTGGCTGCCGGTATCGCTGCTGCTACGTCACCGCTTCGATGCGGTGCCGGACGCGAAGCGCGACACGATGCCGATGCTAGCGATTGTGGGCGGCTCCGATTCGATCATCCCGGCCAATCGCTCGCGCGCGCTGTTCGACGCCTGGGCAGGACCGAAGACCTGGCACGTCGTGCCGGACGCCGGCCACAACGATCTCGGCCGCGACGATGCGTTCTGGCAGGTCGTGGCGGGGTTTCTGGCGGAGCGGTAGTATGATGGCCCGCTTGTAACGCCCGCCGCATCCGTGGCCGTCCGCTCGCCCGCTCTCGCCAAACTGACGCGGCCCAAGCTGTACGACGCGCTGCCGCGGCCGCGCCTGTTCTCGCTCCTCGACGAAGCCGCCGCGCGCCCGATCGTCTGGCTAACGGCGCCGCCCGGCTCGGGCAAGTCGACACTGGTCGCAAGCTACCTCGAAGCGCGCGATCTGCCTCACGTCTGGTATCAGGCCGACAGCGGCGATGCCGACCCTGCCACCTTCGTCCATTACATGCGCACCGCCGCGGCGCAGCTCGCGGGCAAGACGGCGGCGGCGCTGCCGCTGTTCACGCCCGAGCCGCAGCAGAACCTGGCTCGCTTCGCGCGAAGTTTTTTCCGCGACTTCTTTTCCGTGCTGCCGAATCCCTGCGTCGTCGTGTTCGACAATTTCCAGGAGATGAGGGTCAAGGCCGCGGGACGCACCGCCTTCGCGCACGGGCTGGAGGAGATCCCCGAAGGAATCACGCTCATCGTCGTGTCGCGCACCGATCCCCCGCCGGAGTTCGCGCGGCTGGCGGCGAGTCTCAAGATCGCGCACATCGATCCGGCGGAGCTGCGCTGCACCGCCGAGGAAGCCGAGGCGATACTCGGCAAGCAAAAGCTCGACCGCGAGCACCTGCAGCGCATCCAGCAGCAGAGCGATGGCTGGGTCGCGGCGCTGGTGTTGCTGCGCGAGCACCTGAGCCGCCGCGGCGCGACGGTCGACGAGTCGCTCGGCGAAGGCAGGGACGCGATCTTCCA
>Ga0207676_10000308_pt1 | contig 41777 bp, 44 predicted proteins | sample KBSSwiS72_FD_184307 | JGI IMG/M metagenome (GOLD analysis project Ga0207676, IMG submission 184307) | Switchgrass rhizosphere microbial communities from Kellogg Biological Station, Michigan, USA - KBS Switchgrass S7-2 (SPAdes) (version 2) | ecosystem: Host-associated > Plants > Roots >...
GCCGCGGCTTCGCCGTTGGCCGCACGATCTTCCACGAGCCCAGCCGCAAGTGGCTGGCCGGCCATATCGACGATGCGGCGCTGGTGCGCGCCGTGCGCGGGAATTTCGAGGCGCTGATACGCGCCTGGCACGTCGCGCGCGGGGAGAGCCCCGCTGCGGCGAAAACGATGAAAGAGACAGCGGCATGAGCCGCGGAGCAGGGGCCGCGCGCAGCGGGGGTGCGACCGGCGAAGGCCGCAGGCGGCCGACACGCCATTGCGTGACAGCGGACACGATCGAAGAGGCCGCAGCATGAGCCGCACGATCCGGCTCACCATGGCGCAGGCGCTGGTACGCTATCTCGCGGCGCTGTCGGCCGACACCGGGTCCGGCATCCGCCCGTTGTTCGGCGGCGTGTTCGCGATCTTCGGCCACGGCAACGTAGCTGGCATCGGCGAGGCGCTCTATGGTCATCGCGACACCTTGCCGACGTTCCGCGCCCACAACGAGCAGGCGATGGCGCATGCGGCGATCGCCTATGCCAAGGCCAGCATGCGCCGACGGATGATGGCGTGCACGACGTCGATCGGCCCGGGTGCGACCAACATGGTGACCGCCGCCGCCCTGGCGCATGTCAACCGCCTGCCGGTGCTGCTGCTGCCCGGCGATGTGTTCGCCTCGCGCGCGCCGGACCCGGTGCTGCAACAGGTCGAAGACTTCCACGACGGTGGCGTATCGGCCAACGATTGCTTCAAGCCGGTGTCGCGCTATTTCGACCGCATCATGCATCCAGCGCAATTGCTGACCGCGCTGCCGCGCGCAATCGACGTACTGACCGACGCCGCGCTCTGCGGTCCGGTGACGCTGGCGCTGCCGCAGGACGTGCAGACGATCGCCTGCGATTATCCGGAGGAATTCTTCGCCCCCACCCCGATAGTCTTTCGCGCGCAGCCGCCGGGTGAAGCCGATCTTTCGCGCGCCGCCGCGCTGTTGCGCAACGCGCGGCGCCCGCTGCTGATCGCCGGCGGCGGCGTCCTGTACGGGCTGGCCGGCGCCGCGCTCGCCGCGTTCGTCGAAAAGCACGGCGTCCCGGTCGCCGAGACGCAAGGCGGCAAGGGTGCGCTCCGCTGGGAACATCCGATGCAGCTCGGCGCGATCGGCGTAACCGGCTCGCCCGCCGCCAATGATCTCGCGCGCGACGCCGACCTGGTGCTCGCGGTCGGAACGCGCCTAACGGATTTCACGACCGGCTCGCATTCGATGTTCGGCGGCGCGAAGCTGGTGAACCTCAACGTCAACGTCTTCGACGCGCTCAAATGGCGCGGCGTCGAGCTGGTCGGCGACGCCCGGTTGGGCCTCGAGGCGTTGTCGCAGTCGCTTGCGCACTGGCAAGCCGAGCCTTCGTGGCAAGCCAAGGCCAAAGCGGTGGCGAGCGGCTGGAGGGGCGAGGTCGAGCGCATTACCGGCCGTCGCGACGCCGCGCTGCCGTACGAAGGCGAAGTGATCGGCGCGGTGCAGCGCTCGGCGCGTGACTCCGCGGCCGAGGATATTGTCGTCTGCGCCGCCGGCACCTTGCCTGCCGAGCTGCACAAACTCTGGCGCGTGTCGTCGCCGGGCGGCTACCACGTCGAATACGGCTACTCGTGCATGGGCTACGAGATCGCGGGAGGACTCGGCGTCAAGATGGCCAAGCCCGAGCGGCAGGTGATCGTGATCGTCGGCGATGGCAGCTACCTGATGCTCAATAGCGAGATCGCCACCTCGGTGATGCTGGGCAAAAAGCTCGTCATCGTCGTGCTCGACAATCGCGGCTATGGCTGCATCAACCGGCTGCAGCAGGCCTGCGGCGGGGCGGCGTTCAACAACCTTTTCGACGATTGCGTGCAAGGGCCGGACGGCGTGCCGCGCATCGATTTCGCTGCGCACGCGGCCTCGCTCGGTGCTCTCTCCGAGAACGTCAAGACGATTCCTGAGCTCGAAGCGGCGCTCGAGCGAGCGCGCGCCGCGGCGCGAAGCTACGTGATCTCCATCGAGACGGATCCCGACCGCACCACCGAGGCCGGTGGCTGGTGGTGGGACGTCGCCGTGCCCGAGGTGTCCGAGCGCGAGACCGTGCGCCGCGCGCGCGCAGCGTACGAAAAGGACAGGAAGCAGCAGCGGCCATGACTCAAGCCTTCAAGGTGAAGATCGGCATCAACCCGCTCTCGTGGAGCAACGACGATCTCCCCTCGCTCGGCGGCGAGACGCCGCTCGAGGTCGCGCTCGCCGAAGGCAAGGCGATCGGATACCAGGGCTTCGAGCTGGGCAACAAGTTTCCGCGCGAATCGAAGGCACTCGCCGCGGTGCTGGCCGCGCACGGACTCGAGCTCGTGTCCGGCTGGTACTCGGGCCGGCTCGCGCGCCGCTCCGTGGCCGAGGAGATCGCCGCAGTCGCGCCGCATCTCAAGCTCCTGGCGGACAACGGCGCGACAGTGATGGTCTACGGCGAAGTCGCCGACGGTATCCAGGGCGCGCCGCAGCCGCTGTACAAGCGCCCGCGCTTCGTCGGGGACGTCGCGTGGCGCGAGTACGCCGACCGCGTCAGTGCGTTCGCGCGGCACACGCTCGCGCACGGCGTGCGGCTCGCCTATCACCACCACATGGGCGCGTACGTCCAGTCGCCGTCCGACGTCGACCGCCTGATGGCGCTGACCGGTGACGAGGTGGGCCTGCTGTTCGACAGCGGCCACATGACTTTCGCCGGAGGCGATCCGGTCGCGATACTCGCGCGCCACGTCCGTCGCGTCTGCCATGTGCACTGCAAGGACGTGCGGCCGCAAGTGATTGCGATGGCGTGGAATCGCAACTGGAGCTTTCTCGAGGCGGTGATCAACGGCGCCTTCACCGTGCCTGGCGACGGCGCGGTCGACTTCGCGTCGCTGCTCGAGTTGTTGCAACGAAACGGGTACCAGGGCTGGCTGGTCGTCGAAGCCGAGCAGGATCCGAGCATCGCGCCCAGTTATCGCTACGCCGATCTCGGCTATCGAAATTTGCGCGACCTGGTCGCGCGTCTGATGAAGCCCGCGGAGGTCGCATGAGCCTGCTCGTGAAGGGTCAACGCGACGGGCGCGACATCGTGCGGGTCACGCCGCAATCGGCCGGCTGGAGCTATGTCGGCTTCGCCGCGCATCGGCTGGCCCAGGCGGAGGCGATCAGCGTCGCGCTGCCCGGCGCCGAAGCGTGCCTCGTCGTCCTCAGCGGCAAGGTGACGATCGAGGCGGGTGGAAAAAGTTGGCGCGACATCGGCGATCGCGGCAGCGTGTTCGACGACCGCGCGCCGTATGCGGTCTATCTGCCGCCCGGCGAAACCGCGCGCATCGTCGCGCGCACCGCGGCCGAGATCGGCGTCGGCAGCGCACCCGCGGCGGCCGGCCCGCCGGCACGGCTGATCGAACCGGGATCGATGAAGCGCTTCAAGCGCGGCGAAGGCAGCAACACGCGCTATGTCTGCGACATCCTGCCGCAGACCGAGCCCGCTTCGCACCTGCTGCTGGTCGAAGTCGTCACGCCGGCGGGGCACTCGTCGAGCTACCCGCCACACAAGCACGACACCGACAACCTGCCCACTGAAAGCTCGCTGGAGGAGACCTACTATCACCGGCTGAAGCCTTCGCAGGGATTCGCGTTCCAACGCGTCTATACCGACGACCGCTCGATCGACGAAGCGCTCGCGGTCGAGGATCACGACGTCGTGCTGGTGCCGCGCGGCTACCATCCGGTCGTCGTGCCGCACGGGTACGACTCGTACTACCTCAACGTGATGGCGGGCCCGAAGCGGGAATGGCATTTCAAGAACGACCCGGCGCACGAATGGATGCTCAAGCGCTAAAGCCGCGCTTGGCATTGACAATCCCGCGCTCACGGAGCGAACAATGATTGAAGCGGCATTATTCGGTGCCGGCCGGATCGGCAAGATCCACGCCGGCAACCTCGCGCGGCAGTCCGGCGCTCGGCTCAAGTACGTGGCCGACGTCAACCAGGCCGCGGCCGGCGAGCTCGCGTCGCAGCATGGCGCGAAGGTCGCGACCGTCGACGCGGCGCTGGCCGACAAGTCGGTCGGGGCCGTCGTCATCGCCTCGAGCACCGATACTCACGCCGACCTGCTGCTGCGCGCCGCGCAAGCCGGCAAAGCGATCTTTTGCGAAAAGCCGGTCGATCTCGATCTGGCGCGCGCGGTCAGCGCTGCGGAAGCCGTCAAGCGCGCCGGCGTCACCTGCCTGATCGGCTTCCAGCGCCGCTACGATCCGACGTTCGCCGCGCTGAAGTCGCGCATCGTCGCCGGCGAGATCGGCGAGCCGGAAATGCTGATCGTCACCAGCCGCGATCCCGGCGCGCCGCCGGTCGACTACATCAAGGTCTCCGGCGGCATATTCAAGGACATGCTGATCCACGACTTCGATATCTTCCGCTGGATTCTCGACGACGAAGCCGCCACCGTCTACGCCACCGGCAGCTGCCTGACCGATCCGACGATCGAAGCGGCGGGCGACATCGATTCGACGACGGTGACGATCCGCACCCGCCGCGGGCGGCTCGCGCAGATCAACACCAGCCGCCGCGCGGCCTACGGTTACGACCAGCGTTTCGAGGTGCTCGGCGGCAAGGGCATGCTGCAGGCGGGCAACCACCGCCCGACCGAAGTCGCTGCGCACACCGCCGCAAGCGTAAGCCGCGACAAGCCCGAGCATTTTTTCCTCGAGCGCTATCGCGTCGCGTACGCCAACGAAATGGCGCATTTCATCGACGCGGTCGCCGGCGGCAAGCCGGTGCGCACGACCATCGCCGACGGTGTGAAGGCGCTGGAGCTGGCCGACGCGGCGACGCGGTCGTGGCGCGAACGCCGGATCGTCGAGCTATGACCGCATCGGTCGACGCTAAACGCCGCCTGCGCATCGGGATCGCGGGCCTCGGCCGCCTGGGCCGCCGCCACGCCGAAAATATCGCGCAGCGCACGACGCGCGCGCAACTGGTCGCCGCCTGCAGCCCGGTTGCGGAGGAGCTCGCCTGGGCCGAGCAACAACTCGGCGTAACGCGCGGGTACGGCGACTACGCGGCGATGCTGGCCGATCCCGAGGTCGATGCGGTGTTCCTGGTCACTCCGACGACCCTGCACGCCGCGCAGATCATCGAGGGCCTGCAGGCGGGCAAGCATGTGTTCTGCGAAAAGCCGCTGTCGCTGGAGATCGCCGACTGCGAGCGCGTGCAGCGGGAAGCCGCCAAGCGGCCGAAGCTCAAGGTGATGATCGGCTACGGGCGCCGCTTCGATCCCAGCTATCGCGATGCCTACGACAAGATCCAGGCGGGCATGATAGGCGCGCCGTTTCTGGTGCGCTCGCAGAACCTCGACATGAACGATCCGTCGGGATTCTTCGTCCGCTTCGCGCCGACAAGCGGGGGCATTTTTCTCGACTGCACGGTGCACGACATCGACCTCGCGCGCTGGTTCCTGGGCAATCCGCGGCCGCTGCGCGTGTTCGCCGCGGGCACGGTCGCGATTCACCAGGGCTTGCGCGAATTCGGCGACGTCGACAACGGCGTGGCCACCTGCGAATTCGACGGCGGCAAGCTCGCCTGCTTCTACGCGTCGCGCACGATGGCGCACGGTCACGAGACCGCGACCGAGATTTTTGGCACCGCCGGGCGGCTCGCCATCGGCGCGAACCCGCGGCTCGACCGGGTCGACATTTCCGACGCGCATGGCGTTCGCAACGAATGCACGCCGACGTTCTACGAGCGCTTCGAGGCGGCATTCCTGCACGAAATCGCGCATTTCGTCGATGCGGTGCTCGACGATCGCACGCCATCGCTGACCTTGCACGATGCGACCGAAGCGACGCGCATCGCGCTCGCGCTGCGCGAGTCGCTGCAGACGAGGCGCGTGATAGAATTGGGGTGAGCGTCTCGTTTTTTCTCGCCCGGATTTTGTCCTGAAGAATCGTCTGGCCCCGCGCGACCTGCTGCTAACACTCGCGGTCGTCACCCTGTGGGGATTCTCGTTCGTGCCGATCAAGGTCGGGTTGCGCGAAGTCCCGCCGTTCGCGCTGGCGGCACTGCGCTTCCTTTTCGCCGCCGTGCCACTGGTCTTTTTCATCCGCCGGCCGCGGATGCCCTGGCTAGACATCGCAGGCTACGGCCTGGCGATCGGCGTTGCGCAATTCGGTTTGCTCTTTCTGGCCATCAAGCTCGGCATGCCGGCCGGCTTGTCATCGCTGGTCATCCAGCTGCAGGTGTTTTTCACCATCGGCCTCGCCATCGCCTTTCTCGGCGACCGACTGCAGCGGCACAACCTGATCGGTGCGGCGGTCGCCGGGGCGGGCATCGTGCTGCTCGCCGCATTCAAGCTGGCGAGCGGCATGGAATCGACCTTCATCGGCTTCGTGCTGGTGATCGTGTCGGCGTTCGCATGGGCGGTCGGCAACGTCATCGCCAAGCACGCCGCGGGGGCGCACGAGCCGGACATGTTCGCGCTGATCGTCTGGTCGAGCCTGATTCCGCCGCTCCCGCTGGCGTTGCTGTCGTACGCGTTCGAAGGCGGTCCGGCCGTCTGGGATGCGGTCGCCTCGGCGGGCGCGCTGACCTGGGCCTGCGTTTTGGTTCTTGCCTGGGGAGCGACCCTGTTCGGGTTCGCATCGTGGGCGGCGCTGCTGCATCGCTATCCCACCGGATTGATCGCGCCGTTCGCGCTGCTGATCCCCGTATCGGGGCTGGCCAGCGGCGCGATTCTGCTCGGCGAATCGCTGGGGCCGCTGCAGGCGCTCGGGGTGCTGCTGGTCTTCGCCGGGCTCGCCGAAAATGTCTTTGGCGCGGAATTGCGGATCTGGCTCGCGCGGCGGCGTTAGTGTCCTAGCGGAAGACGACCGTCTTCTGCCCGTTCAGGAACACGCGGTGCTCGAGGTGATATTTGACCGCGCGCGCCAACGCGAGGCATTCGACGTCGCGGCCAAGCGCGACCAGGTCGTCGGCGCCCATCTTGTAGTCGACGCGGGCGACTTCCTGCTCGATGATCGGTCCCTCGTCGAGATCAGGCGTCACGTAGTGCGCGGTCGCGCCGATCAGCTTGACGCCGCGCGCGTAAGCCTGGTGGTATGGCTTGGCGCCCTTGAAGCTCGGCAGGAACGAATGGTGGATGTTGATCGCGCGGCCTTCGAGCCTGCGGCAGAGATCATTTGACAAGACCTGCATGTAGCGCGCGAGCACGACGAGCTCGGCGCGTTCGTCCTCGATCAGCGCCCAGAGCTTCGCCTCCTGCCCGGTCTTGGTTTCGCTCGTCACCGGAAGGTGGAAAAACGGAATGTTGTACGAAGCCGCGAGCTGGTAGGTGTCGCGGTGGTTGGACACGATCGCCACCGGGTCCATCGGCAGAGCGCCGATCCGGTAGCGATACAAGAGATCGTTGAGGCAATGATCGAGCTTCGACACCATGATCAGCACACGCGGCCGCGCGGCCGCGTCGTGCAGCGCCCAGCGCATCGCGAAGCGCTCGCCGATCGGCGCGAACGCCGCGGCCAGCGGCGGGCGTTCCGGCGCGACCTCGAGACGCTCGAACAGCACCCGCATCATGAACCTGCCGGTATCGACGTCGCCGAACTGCGCGCTGTCGATGATGTTGCAGCCGTTGTCGGCGAGGAAGCTGCCGACCGCGCCGACGATGCCCGGCCGGTCGCCGCACGACAAGGTCAGGATGAATTGCGGATGCGGCGGCGGCGAGGCAGGCGGCATGTCGGCTATGCGGCCGCCGGTACGTCGATGACGCGCGCCGCATGTCCGGTGGCTCGCAGGAACACCTCAAGGTCGGCGTGCGCCAGTATGACCGTCGCGGTATTGGTCAGCGGGTGGGCGTGCACAGCTTCGGCGTCCCACAGCGAGCGGTCTATGACGAATTCGACCGAGCCGGCGACGTCGTTGACCAGCGCCAGCAGGCTGACGGACCCCGGCGTGATCGCAAGATGCTTGTGCAGTCGTTCCGCCGAGGCGAATCCGAGCCGCCCTGCGCCTAGTGCCGCGCCCAGCGCGTTCAGGTCGACGATCCGCGCGGCGGGCACGGTCACCAGGAAATGCCGCGCCCCCTTTTTGTCGCGCAGGAACAGATTCTTGGTCTTGGCGCCAGGCAGCGGAGGCACCAGCTGCTCCGATTCCTCGACGGTCATCACCGCCGCATGCTCATGGCGCGCCGCAGTGATGCCATGCCCGCGCAGAAAGTCGTCGATGTTCATCGGTGAGGCGCCTTGCCCCTGGCGCAAGCGGTGCTAAACTGTCCGGCCGTGGCAAATCGTGGCGACAGTCGCATGGATGGAGCAGCGTGGATAGCCTGAGCAAGCCTCTCCCGGACGCGAAATCCGAGGGCTCGGGCGCCGAAGCCGAAACGCGTGCCGCGCTGCATCGCGCGGTGCGCGAGAATCTGATCCGCTACGGTGCCGAATTTCATCCCGAGTTCATCGTCCGCGCCCGCGGGTCGTACCTTTACGACGAGAACGGACGCGCAATCCTCGATTTTACCTCGGGGCAGATGTGTGCCACGCTCGGCCACAATCATCCGGCCATCGTCGCCGCGATCGAAAAGAGCTGCCGCGAGGTGCTGCATCTGTTCAGCGGCATGCTCTCGCCGGCGGTTGCGGCACTCGCCGGGCGCATGGCGGCGCTGCTGCCGCGCAGCTTGTCCAAGCTGATCTTTCTCAACACCGGCGGCGAGAGCAACGAAACGGCGCTGCGTCTGGCCAAGAAATTCACCGGCGGTTTCGAGGTCGTTGGCCTCGACGGCTCGTGGCATGGCACGACGGCGGGCGCGAGCTCGAACACCTACGCCAGCGGCCGGCGCGGGTACGGGCCGACAATTCCGGGGACGTTCGCGATTCCCGAGCCGAACAGCTATCGCTGCCCGATCCGGCATTGCCGCGACCGCTGCGACATGAGCTGCCTCGACGTGGGGTTCAACCTGTTCGATGCGCAGTCGGTCGGCGCGCCGGCCGCGGTCATCGTCGAGCCGATCTTGAGCGCCGGCGGCATCATCGTTCCGCCGGACGGCTATTTCGTGCGGTTGCGCAAGCTTTGCGACGCGCGCGGCATGCTGATGATTTTCGACGAGGCGCAGACCGCGTTCGGGCGCACCGGACGCAACTTCGCCTTCGAAGGCCTGGGCGTCACACCCGATATCCTGACGATGTCCAAGACGCTGGGAGGCGGTCTGCCGCTTGCCGCCACCGCGACCAGCCCGGAAATCGAAGAGGATTGCTACAGCAAGGGCTTCGCCAATTACACTTCGCACGTGTCCGATCCGCTGCCCGCCACCGTGGGGCTGGCGGTGCTGGACGTGCTCGAGCGCGAGCGACTTGCCGCCAATGCACGCGCGATGGGCGAGCGCCTTAAGAATGGTCTGCTCGAGCTCAAGGCGCGCTACGAAATGATCGGCGACGTGCGCGGCGAGGGACTGCTGCTCGGCGTCGAGCTGGTGAAGGATCGCGAGTCGCGCGAGCCTGCGCATCAGCTCGGATTGCAAGTGACGACGCGTTGCATGGAGCTCGGCCTGTCGATGAACATCCGACAAGTGCCGACGCGTGGCGCGGTATGGCGGATCGCTCCGCCGTTGACCGTCAAGCCCGACGAAATCGATCAGGCGCTGGCGATCATCGATCAGGCGTTGGGCGATTGCGTGAGGGAGCGGAAGCGCACGTCGGCTTCCTGAAGATCAATGCATCATTCGGACGAGGATTCAAAATGCTGAAAAGACTGCTGTCGTTAGTGGCTTCCGGCCTGTTGCTGGCGGTCGTGCTCGCCTCGGGGGCGCGCGCGGACGTGCTGCAGACGGTCAAACAGAAGGGCGTCCTGACCGTCGGCACCAAGGCCGATTACCGGCCGTTCGGGTATCTCGACCCGTCCGGCAAGATCGTCGGCTTCGAAGCCGATCTCGCCGCCGACGTCGCCAAGCGCCTCGGCGTCAAGCTCGAGCTCGTCCCGGTCGTCGCGTCCAATCGTATCCAGTTCCTGCAACAGGGCAAGATCGACATGATGATTGCGACGATGAGCGACACGCCCGAGCGGCGCAAGATCGTCGACATCGTCGAGCCTTCGTACTACGGATCGGGCACCAACGTGCTGGCGCCGAAGTCCGCGAAACTGACCAGCTGGGAAGGGCTTCGCGGCAAGAAGGTCTGCCTGATCCAGGGCTCGTTCTACAACAAGGAGCTGCAGGAAAAGTATGGCATCGAAGGCGTCGCCTTCCCCGGCACCGCGGAAGCCTATGCGGCGCTGAAGAACGGCAACTGCGTCGGATTCGCCTATGACGACACCGCGATCGTCGGCGAAATGCAAAAGCCCGACTGGCCCGACTACGAAATGCCGCTGGATTCGATTCTGTTCGTGCCGTGGGGCCTTGCGGTCAATCAGGGCGAAAAAGGCTTCGCCGATTTCATGTCGAAGACGATCACCGACTGGCACAAGACCGGCTTTATCGAGCAGCTCGAGAAAAAGTGGGGGATCAAGCCCACCAAGTGGGCGCAGGAAATGCACGCCAAATACAAGTAACGGCCGGCGCGGCGGGGGCTTTTCGGGGCGCGGCATGACTGCCGCGCCGCCGCCGGCCGCCGCGTGCCGAACAGGGGCGGCCGATGCAGTTCATCTGGGACTGGTTTCGCTGGTTGAATCTGACGACCGGCATCAATCTCACGATCTTCTATGATCCCTTCGACCGTCACCGTTTCGCCGACGGCTTTCTGACCTCGGTCAAGCTGTCGCTGATCTGCATCGTCCTGAGCGTGCTGATCGGCGTCGTCGGTGCGTGGCTGCAGGGATCGCGGCTCAACCTGACTCGCCGCGTCGTCTACTGGTACATCCAGTTCTTCCGCAACACGCCGCCGCTGGTCCAGCTGTATTTCTTCTACTTCGGTGTCGGCAGCCTGCTCCGCAGCTCGCTCGCATCGGGCAACCAGCCGCTGGTCAGCAACGTGACATGGGCGATCATATCTCTGTCGTTTTTTGCCGGCGCGTTCAACGTCGAAATCTTCCGCTCGGGTGTCGAGGCGGTGCCGAAGACCACGCTCGAAGCAGCCGAATCGCTGGGCTTCAGCCGCCTGCGCGCCTACGCGCTGATCGTTTTGCCGCTGGCGTTTCGCATCAGCCTGCCGGCGCTGAACAACAACCTCGTCAACCTGGTCAAGACGACAACGCTTGCCTACGCGATCGCCGTGCCGGAGATGCTTTATGTGTCGAGCCAGATCTGGTCTGACGAGTTGAACGTGCCGGTGATGATGAACGTGCTGCTGGTCTGCTACTTCGGGCTGGTCGGTGCGCTCGTCTACGTGATGAATCGCTGGGAGCGCGCCATTCAAGTGCCAGGGTTTGGCCAATGAGCGAGGCGGAAGCTTGAAGATCCGAAGGGCGGCGCTTAAGCGAGTTCGCGTAGGCCGACGCGAAAACGATTGTTGTTCGCGAGACGGCAAGGAGGCCGGACAGTGAGCGCCCGGGCCTCGCCATCGACCGACCTGCCCGTGCTTCTTCCGGACGCGGCGCGCCTGGCGCGGCGCGCCGCTGCCGAGCGCCGCACCGGCTCGCCACTGCTGTCGCTTCGGGCGGAACATGGTTTCGCGCTATTCGCCGTCTTCGCCGTCGGCTGCGGCATCGCTCAGGCGCAGGCCGGCGCCGACCAGCCATCAATCCTTGCGACGATCTGGAAATGGACCCCGCTGCTGCTGCGGGGGTTCGTGTTCAATCTCGCGATCAGCTTTGTCGCGATGGCAGTCGGCACCGCACTCGGGGTGCTGCTCGGATTCGGCCTACTGTCGCCGCGGCGCCCGGTCAAGCGCGGCGCGTGGCTCGCCACGAACTTCTTTCGCAACGCGCCGTGGCTGGTGCTGCTGTTCTACTGCATGTTCCTGCTGCCGTTCCAGGTCACGATCTTCGGTGTCACGATTCCGCTGCCCGACTGGGTCAAGGCGACGCTGGGCCTCGCGCTGCCGGTGATGGCCAACGTCGCCGAGATTTTGCGCGGTGCGATGCAGTCGATCCCGACCGCGCAGTGGGAGTCCGCTGCTTCGCTGGCCTTCAGCCGCCGCCAGACGCTGTGGATGATCATCCTGCCGCAGTGCGTCAAGCGCATGCTGCCGCCCTGGATGAACCTGTACGCGATCCTGACGATGGCCACGGTCCTCGCCTCGATCGTCGGCGTCAACGAGATGATGACGCTGACCCGGCAGGCGCTTTCCGCCGAGAATCGTCCCGGACTGCTGCTGTCGTTCTACAGCTACGTGCTGCTCTGGTTTTTCGTCTACTGCTACCCGATCGCGCGCTGGACCGTCCGTCTCGAAGCCCGGTACGCGGTCAACGTCTGAACTCCGTCATGGCCGAATCCGATTCCCGCCCGATCGTCTCGCTGCGCGACGTCCACAAGTCGTTCGGCAAGGTCGAGGTGCTCAAGGGCGTGTCGATGGACGTGCCCAAAGGCGGTGTCGTCTGCATCATCGGACCGTCCGGATCCGGCAAGTCGACCTTGCTTCGCTGCATCAACGCGCTGGTGCCGATCGACAGTGGCAGCATCCGCGTCGCCGATTTCGACGTGCATCTGCTGACCACCGACAAGGATCGGCTTGCGCTGCGCCGCGAAGTGTCGATCGTATTCCAGCAGTACAACCTGTTCCCGCACAAGACCGCATTGGAAAACGTGATGATGGCGCCGGTGTACGTGCTGAGGGAGCCGCGCGAGCAAGTGCGCGAACGAGCGATCGCGCTTATGAAAAAGGTAGGCCTCGCCGCCAAGCAGGACGCTTATCCCGGTGAGCTCTCCGGCGGCCAGCAGCAGCGCGTGGCGATCGCACGCTCACTGGCGATGCGGCCGGAAGTGATGCTGTTCGACGAGGTCACGGCGGCGCTCGATCCGGAGACGGTCAAGGAAGTGCTCAATACGATCCGCGAGCTCGCGGCCGAGGGCATGACCTGCATGCTGGTGACACACGAAATGCGCTTTGCGCGCGAGCTCGCGGACACCGTCTATTTCACCGACGGCGGCATCATCGTCGAGTCGGGTCCGCCGGCAGAGCTGTTCGATCGCCCGAAGGTCGATCGGACCCGTGCCTTTCTCTCGCAGATACTCTAGCGTGCCCGCTTCGTTGACGTTGCGAGCCGCATTCTTAGCGTTCCCCGCATGAACACCGAGCTCCTTTTTCGCGACGATGCGTATCTCAAGACCGCGCAGGGGCGAGTGGTCGCGGTCGATGAACGCGGCATCGAGCTCGACCGGACGATCTTTTATCCGTTGGGCGGGGGCCAGATGGGCGACACTGGTGTGCTGGTCCGCGCTAGCGGCGAGCGCATCGCCATCGCCGATACGCGCAAAGGCGACGATCCGGGCAGCGTCCGGCACATCAGAGCGCCGGGCATGCCGCAACCGGAACCGGGTGAAACGCTGAGCCTCGAAATCGACTGGCCGCGGCGCCATGCGCTGATGCGGCTGCATACCGCGCTCCATGTCATGTCCTGCGTCGTCGTGGCACCGGTCACCGGCGGCAACATCGCCCCCGACAAGGCCCGGCTCGATTTCGACATCGATATGAGCCTGCTCGACGCGGCGCGCATCGAGCAGGAGACCAATGCGCTGATCGCCCGCGGCGTCGACACCGAAACGGTCTGGATCACCGACGAAGAGCTCGACGCGCGTCCGGAGCTGGTCAAGACGATGAGCGTGCAGCCCCCGCGCGGGGCGGGGCGCGTGCGCCTGCTGCGCATTCCCGGAATCGATCTGCAGCCTTGCGGCGGCACGCATGTACGCAATATCGCCGAGATCGGCGCGATACGCGTGTTGAAAATTCGAAGCGAGGGCAAGCGCAACCGGCGCGTCGAGATCGCGCTGGTGGATCGCTGACCGCGGCCGCGATCGGCCGCCCGTCGGCGCTCCGGCGCCACCGCTAGGTCTTCAACCGGTAACCGGTCTTGAAGATCCAGGCGACGATCGCCAGCGAGATCGCCATGAACAGCATCGTCATCCCGAGACTCAAAGCCACGCTGACGTCGGCGAGGCCGTAGAAGCTCCAGCGGAATCCGCTGATCAGGTAGACAACTGGATTGAACAGCGTGACCTTCTGCCAGAACGGCGGCAGCATGTCGATCGAATAAAAACTGCCGCCGAGAAAGGTCAGCGGCGTGACGATCAGCAGCGGCACCAGTTGCAGCTTTTCGAAGCCGTCGGCCCAGATGCCGATGATGAATCCGACCAGGCTGAAAGTCACCGAGGTGAGCAGCAGGAAGAGCAGCATCCACAGCGGATGCAGTATCTGCAGCGGCACGAACAGCGCCGCCGTCGCCAGGATGATCAGGCCGAGGATGATCGACTTGGTCGCGGCGGCGCCGACATAGGCGACGACGATCTCGAGATACGACACCGGAGCGGACAACAGCTCGTAGATCGTGCCGGTGAACTTGGGAAAATAGATGCCGAACGACGCGTTCGAGATGCTCTGCGTCAGCAGCGACAGCATGATCAGGCCGGGGACGATGAACGCGCCGTAGCTGATGCCCTCGACGTGCTGGATGCGCGAGCCGATCGCCGCGCCGAAGACCACAAAATACAGCGACGTCGAGATTACAGGCGAGATGATGCTCTGCATCAGAGTACGCCGGGTTCGCGCCATCTCGAACTTGTAGATCGCGCGGATCGCGTGGATGTTCACTTCTCCTCCCGCAGCAGGCTGACGAAGATGTCTTCCAGCGAGCTCTGCGTCGTCTGCAGGTCCTTGAACTGGATTCCCGCCTTGTCCAGGTCGTCGAGCAGTGCGGCGATGCCGGGCCGCTCGCCCTGCGTATCGTAGGTGTAGACGAGCTCGCTGCCGTTGCCGGAAAGCTCCAGATGATGGCCGGCAAGCTGCGGAGGAATCGCGTTGAGCGGGTCGTGCAGCTGCAAGGTCAATTGCTTCCGGCCGAGCTTGTGCATCAGCTCGGCCTTGTTCTCGACCAGGATGATCTCGCCCTTGTTGATGACGCCCACGCGGTCCGCCATCTCTTCGGCCTCGTCGATGTAGTGCGTGGTCAGGATGATGGTCACGCCGCTCTCCCGGAGCGAGCGCACCAGGCGCCACATGTCGCGCCTGAGCTCGACGTCGACTCCGGCCGTCGGCTCGTCGAGGAACAGGATCTTCGGCTCGTGCGACAACGCCTTGGCGATCAGAAGGCGCCGCTTCATCCCGCCGGAAAGCGTGATGATCTTGCTGTCCCGCCGGTTCCACAGCGACAGGTCCTTGAGCACCTTTTCGATGTGCGTGGGATTTGCCCTCTTGCCGAACAACCCGCGGCTGAACGATACCGTTCCCCATACCGACTCGAATGCGTCGGTGGTCAGCTCCTGCGGCACCAGGCCGATCATCGACCGGGCGGCGCGGTAGGCCTTGACGATGTCGTGCCCGCCGACCAGGACCTTTCCCCCGGTCGGGTTGACGATCCCGCATATCGTGCCGATCAGCGTCGTCTTGCCTGCGCCATTCGGACCCAGCAGTGCGAAAATTTCGCCGCGGCGAATCTCCAGGTTGATGTTTTTCAGCGCCTGGAGGCCCGAAGCGTAGGTCTTGGAGAGATTATTGACGGAGATGATCGATTGCATCGGAGGTGCGGTAACTGGAGGGAGTCGGTTTCGGACGTCAGGCCTGCCATACGCCGTAGCCTGTTTCACGAAGGCCGATCGCCAGCTCGACCTCCATGTCGCGCGCGCCGTCGTAGGGCATCGGGTTGTAGACCTCGTAGAGCTCGGGCAGCAAGCGCAGCCCGAATTTTTGCACGAATCGATTCGACTGGATACCGGCCTTGTGCTTGTCGAAGCGAATGTCGGGATCGAGGCCCGTCATGCCGACATAGACGCAAGGCTTGCCGGCAACGTAATCGGGGTTGGCCTTGCAGAAGCGCGGTTCGTACAAGACATCTTTCGACAGCTCGATGACGTAGACGTGATAGCGGCGGCGGCGTGGCATTGTGGTATAAAAACGGTCGCTGTACGACTTGGATTGTGCGCTTTAGCGGCGCGCCAGCCTTCCGTTCCCGCTTTGGCAAGCTAGGAGTAGTCGTTGGAGGATCTCAACCCTCAGGCCGAACAAATGGCCGACGAGTCGATGGTGCGGAATCTGGCCGCGCAGGCGCAAGCGATCTGGCCGCAGGAAGCGCCGCTTTTCAGCCGTTATGCGCTGCCCGCCGACGCCCGCATTCTGGATGCCGGCTGCGGCACCGGCGAGGCCGCCTCCCGGCTCGCCGGGCTTTTCCCGCGTGCCACTATTCTCGGCGTCGACATCATCGATGCACATCTGGAGCTGGCCCGCACGCGCTACCGAAGTCTCGCCGCCCGGCTCTCATTCGAGCACCAGAGCGTCTACAAGCTCGCTGCCGCCGATCACAGCTTCGAACTCACCGTCTGCCGGCACGTCATCCACGCGATTCCGTATCCGGAGCGTGTGCTCGCCGAGCTCAAGCGGGTGACCCGGCCCGGTGGCTATCTGCACCTGATTCCGGAAGACTACGGGATGCTGCATTTCCAGCGCGGCGCGCTCGATCCGCAGGACTTCTGGCACATCGTTCCGGCACGATTCGGCGCCGCGACCGGAACCGATCTTTTCATCGGCCGCAACGTCTTCGGAATTCTCGCCGCGATGAACCTCGAGGCCATCGCCGTCGACTACGTCGTCGTCGATACGGTGCGCGTGCCGCGGCAGACGTTTGCCTCCATCCTCGAAGCCTGGCGCGACGGCTATGTCGAGCCGATCGCCGAATTGACCCCGATTACGCGCGAGCAGGCGCTCGCCTATTTCGAGCAGATGATCGCCGATATCCGCAATCCGCATCGCTACGCCGCATGGATGGTCCCGGTGGTGAGCGCGCGGGTGCCGGGAGCGCTGGCCCGATGATCGCGTCCGCGTCCGCCGCAGGTCCCGGTCGAGTTCGATAGCCGCCGATGCGCTACTCGATCTTTTCGCTCGCCCGAAACGCGGCGAGCCGTCACGAAAACTGGCCGCTCGCCTGGCGCAGCCCCGAGCCGAAGCCCAGCTACGACGCGATCGTCGTCGGCGGTGGCGGCCACGGCCTGGCCACCGCCTACTACCTCGCCAAAGAGCACGGTATCAGCAACGTGGCCGTGCTGGAAAAGGGCTGGCTCGGCGGCGGCAACACCGGCCGCAATACGACCATCGTGCGCTCGAACTATCACCTCGATGCAAACGAGCATTTCTACGAATTCTCGCTGAAGCTCTGGGAGAGCCTGTCGCAGGAGCTCAACTTCAACGTCATGTACAGCGCGCGCGGCGTGCTGAACCTCGTGCACTCTCCCGCAGACATGGACGCGGCGATCCGCCGCGGCAACGCGATGCGTTTGAACGGCATCGATGCCAAATTCTTGAGCCGCGACGAAATCGCAGCCTGGATTCCCGAGCTCGATACTTCACCCACAGCGCGCTTTCCCATCGTCGGAGGATTGCTGCAACCGCGCGGCGGCACGGTGCGCCACGACGCCGTAGCCTGGGGCTACGCGAGAGGCGCTGACGCACGCGGCGTCGACATCATCCAGAACTGCGAGGTTACCGGCATCCGCATCGAGGGCGGCGCCATCGCTGGTGTCGATACGACCCGCGGCTTCATTGCGACCCGCAAGCTGGGGATCGCGGTCGCCGGAAACTCGAGCCGCCTGGCCGCGATGGCCGGGATCCGTCTGCCGATCGAATCGCACGTGCTGCAGGCGATGGTGTCCGAGCCGATCAAGCCGGTGCTCGACACCGTCGTGTCGTCGGGTGTCGTGCATTTCTACATCAGCCAATCGGACAAGGGCGAGCTGGTCATGGGCGGTGACCTCGACTTCTACAATTCCTACGCCCAGCGCGGCAACCTGCCGGCGCTCGAGCATGTGGTCGCAGGATGTCTCGCGCTGTTTCCGAGCTTCGGACGTCTTCGCCAGCTGCGGAGCTGGGGCGGGATCATGGACATGACGATGGACGGAAGCCCGATCATCGCGAGGCTTCCGGTGGATGGCCTGACGATGACCGGCGGATGGTGCTACGGTGGGTTCAAGGCAACACCGGCGTCAGGTTGGCTGCACGCCTACACGATGGCGCGCGGCGAGCCGCACCCGTTGAATGCCGCATTCACGCTGGAGCGCTTCGCCGAAGGCCGGATGATCGACGAAAAAGGCGCCGGGCCGCGCCCAGGTGCGCATTGATGGACGGGAGAGAGCACTCGCGATGCTGCTGATTCCCTGTCCATGGTGCGGTCCGCGCAACCAGATCGAATTCACCTACGGCGGCGACGCGACGCTCAAGCGCCCGCCGGCGGAAGCGCCTGTCGAGGCGTGGTTCGAATTCGTCTATCTGCGCGACAATCCCTGCGGCCCGCACGACGAGCTATGGCTGCACAGTGCCGGCTGTCGGCGCTGGTTCAAGGTCCGTCGGGATACGCGCACCCACGACATTCTCGCGAGCGCTCGCCCCGATCAGTCGCTGTCCGGGGGTGCGACGTGACGCAATCGCACCGTCTCTCGGCTGGCGGCATCGTCGATCGCTCGCGAACGCTGCGCTTTTCATTCGACGGCGCGGCGTACGAGGGTCACCCTGGCGACACGCTGGCGTCCGCCTTGCTGGCCAATGGCGCGCATCTGATCGGCCGCAGCTTCAAGTACCACCGCCCGCGTGGCATCGTCACCGCCGGCGCCGACGAGCCCAATGCGCTGGTCCAGCTCGCGCGCGGTGCCCGTACCGAGCCCAATACGCGCGCGACGCAGCAGGAGCTCTACGACGGACTCGTCGCCGACAGCCAGAACCGCTGGCCGTCGCTCTCCTTCGACATCGGCGCGCTGAACGACGTCTTTTCGCCGCTGTTCCCGGCCGGCTTCTACTACAAGACCTTCATGTGGCCGCCCGGCCCGCGCTGGTGGCTCAAGTACGAGCATGCGATCCGCCGCGCCGCCGGACTCGGCCGCGCGCCGCGCGAGGCCGATCCCGATCACTACCAGCATCGCTTTGCGCACTGCGACGTCCTGGTGATCGGCGGCGGGCCGGCGGGTCTCGCCGCGGCGCGGGCTGCCGCGGCGCGCGGCGCGCGGGTGATCTTGTGCGACGAAAACGCGACCTTCGGTGGCAGTCTGCGCGGCGACGCGACCTTGATAGACGGCACACCGGCGGCAGGCTGGGTCGATGCGCGCATCGGCGAGCTCACAGCGAATGGCGACGTCACGCTGCTGCCGCGCACGACCGCGTTCGGCTATTACGATCAGAACCTGGTCGGCCTGGTCGAGCGCGTTGCCGACCATCTGCCCGAGCCGCCGCGATTCACGCCGCGCCAGAGGCTGTGGCATGTGCGCGCTGGCACGGTCGTGCTCGCGAGCGGTGCGCTCGAGCGTGGCATCGCCTATGACGGCAACGACCGGCCCGGCACCATGCTCGCCGGCGCAGCGCAGGCCTATGTCACACGCTACGGCGTCAAGCCCGGAACGCGCGCGACGATTTTCGCCAACAACGACAGCGGCTACGAAGCGGCGGTGCGCTTGCACGAGGCGGGCATCGCCATAGCCGCGATCGCCGACCCGCGCCCGGAAGCAGCACTCTCCGGTGATCATCCGCAACGCGCGCGCGCTGCCGGCGTGACGATATTGCCCGGCAGCGCGATCGTCCGTGCGCACGGCGGGCTGCGCGTCACCGGAATCGATCTGGCATCGCTCGCAGGCGGCGCGACACGGCGGATCGACTGCGACCTGGTGTGCGTCTCGGGTGGATGGAATCCAGCGGTTCATCTCTATTCGCAGTCGCGCGGCAAGCTTCGGTACGACGATGCGCTCGCGACGTTCGTGCCTGACGCCTCGCCGCAGTCGATCGTCGCCGCAGGCGCGGCCAACGGCAAGATCGATTTGAGCGCGGTCTTGGCCGACGGCCATGACGCAGGACTGGCCACTGCCGCGCGGTTGGGGTTTGCGGCTCGCACCCCGCTGTCCGCGCCGGCGACGGCCGCCGTGCCGACCGGACCGCTGCAAGCGCTGTGGTCGGTGCCGTCACGCCACGGCGCCAAGTGCTTCGTCGACTGGCAGAACGACGTCACCGTCGCCGACATCGCGCTCGCGGCGCGTGAAGGCTACCGCTCGGTCGAGCATCTGAAGCGCTACACGACGCTGGGCATGGGCACCGACCAGGGCAAGACTGCCAACATCGTCGGTCTTGCGCTGCTGGCTGCCGAGCTCGGTGTGTCAATTCCTCGAGTCGGCACCACGACGTTCCGGCCGCCTTATACGCCGGTGACGATGGGAGCCCTGGCCGGGCACGAGGTCGGCGCGAATGTCGAGCCGACGCGGCACTCGGACATGCACGACTGGCATATCGAGCACGGCGCCCGCATGCTGAACGCCGGGTTGTGGAAGCGGCCGCACTCGTATCCGCGCCCCGGCGAATCGGAGGACGAGGCGGCCAATCGCGAAGCAAAGAACGTCCGCAGCAACGTCGGCGCGGTAGACGTGTCGACGCTGGGCAAGATCGAGCTCCAGGGACGCGACGTCGCCGAGTTTCTCAACCGCGTCTATATCAACCGCTGGGATACGCTGGGGGTCGGGCGATGCCGTTACGGCGTGATGCTGCGCGATGACGGTATGGTGTTCGACGACGGCACGACCTCGCGGTTGGCCGAATCGCACTACCTGATGACGACGACGACGCTTAATGCGGTCAACGTCATGCAGCATCTGGAATACCTGCTGCAGGTCGAATGGCCGGAGCTCGAGGTGTTCGCCACATCGGTGACCGAGCAGTGGGCGGCCGCAGCGCTGGCCGGCCCGAAGGCGCGCCAGGTACTCTCCGAGCTCGTATCGATCGACGTTTCCAACGCGGCATTTCCGTTTCTTGCAGTCGGCGAATGCGAGCTCGTCGCCGGCGGCGCGCGCATCCCGGCACGGCTGTTCCGCATGAGCTACTCGGGCGAGCTTGCCTATGAGATTCATGTGCCGGCCACGCACGGCCGCGCGATGTGGCAAGCGGTCCTGGCTGCAGGAGAAGCATTCGGCATCATGCCCTACGGCACCGAGGCGATGAGCACCTTGCGCATCGAAAAGGGACACGTCGTCGTCGGACCCGAAGCCGACGGGCGCACGACCGCCGACGATCTGGGCATGGGCAAGCTCGTCAGTCCGACGAAATGGTGCATCGGCAAGCCGCTTCTCGCACGGCCGGCACTGACCGCGCCCGAGCGCTGGCAGCTGGTCGGCCTGACCGCCATCGATGGGACGATTCCGCGCGGCGGAAAGCTGGTCGCCGATCCCGGACAAGCGACGCCAATCCCGATGCTGGGCCACATCAGTTCGTGGTGCTGGAGTCCGAACGTCGACGGCTCGATCGGGCTTGCGCTGCTCGAGCGCGGCCGCGCGCGGCACGGCGAGACCTTGTGGGCGGTGTCGCCACTGGCGGATGCACGGGTCAAGGTGCGCGTCGGGCCGCCTTGCTTTATCGATCCCGAAGGCGAGCGGCTGCGTGTCTGAATCGACCGACACATCGATCGGATCGACGGCGCCGGGGCATTACGGCGCCGCGGGATCGTTGGTTTTCTTGAGCGAAGCGACGATCGCAACCGCGTGGAACGTGCAAGGTAGCGCCAACTCTTCGCCGTTACGCGCCGAAGTACAGCGCATCGCAGGGGTCGCGCTGCCGAGCGCCCCCAATACGACGAGCCAGGGCGCAGGCGTGATCGCGCTGTGGCTGGGTCCTCAATCGTGGCTGCTGGTCGCCGCCGACGCTGCCGCGTTTGGCAATTTCGCCGGCGCGCGCGACGCGTTGAACGCCGCCGGCGGCGCGCTGTTCGACGTTTCGGCGAGTCGGATCGCCTATGTCATCGAAGGACCGCGAGCAGTGGATGTGCTGGCCGCCGGCTGCCCACTCGACTTCGATCCGCGTTTATTCGGCGCCGGGCAATGCCGGCAAAGCCTGTACGGACGTGTTCCCGCGATGTTCTACCGGCAAGCGACAACGCCGGCTTGCACGGTGCTGGTGGCGAGGAGCTTCGCGCGCGACACCTGGCATTCGCTGTGCACGGCGGCCGCGCCTTACGGCTACACGGTGCGGGCAGCGTCGCGGTTCACCTGATCGATCGCGTGCCGCGATCGCGGCGCAGCTAGCCGACGACGCCGGCGTGGCTCAGGTGGATGTTGGCGCACAGGCCGAAAGTCTTCGCGAAATCCAGCTTCACGCCGCCCGTCGCCTTGGTCGTCCCGCTGGCGACCTCCCCGAGTCGGTACTCGAATCCGTTCGGCAGATCGATCCGGGCGCGATGCTCGATCCCGGTGACCGGGTTGCGGATCGGCTCGCCGACGGTTTCGATAATTCCTGGGACGAGCAGATGCGCGCGCCGGGCATCGACGTCGACCTCGAACTCGATCGGCTTGAATAGCGGCTCGAGCTTGGTGGGACACATGGCAGAATACACCCACCACATCGTCGCCGCGTTCTTCGTCTCCTTGCCGCTCATCACCGTAACCAGCGCATCGCGCTGCTTCGCGTCGGCGCGCTGGTCGATGATCAGCTGCATTGTGCCGTTGCCCTGGTGCACGGCGCCCGGCCACTTCCACGTCGCCGCGGCGCAGAAACCACCCAAGTCGACTTCGCCGAAACGCCCCTCGTCGAACCGGTAGGCGCACATCGCCATGCAATTGCCGTGCGTCGGCAGTGCGTTGAACTGGCAAGGGCAGCCATACGAGCAGTTGCAGTTGCCGAATTCCCTGCCTTTCAGAAACCACTCGATCATCGCCATTGGAGCTCGTCCCTTCGATGTCAGCCGATTACCATCAGGGCCAACCCTGCGCAGACCATCAAGAAGCCTCCGACACGCCCGATCAACGGACCGGCGGGCGTCAGCTTTTCGATGAACACGAAAATGGCGAGCGCCGCCACCCAAAGCAGGTTCATGACGCCAAACGCGAACAAAAGCGCCATCAGCGCCCAGCAGCAGCCGATGCACTGGACACCATGCTGCAAGCCCATCAGCAGCGGGCCGAGCGGACCCGGACGGCCGTGTCGGACCAGGAATTCGGCCGGACTGCGGCATTGGCTGAGGCAAGCGGTCTTCAACGGCGTCAATTGATAGGCGCCGGCGATCATCAGCAACGACCCGGCGAAAGCGGGACTCTTGCCGGTCATCATCGCCGACAGCAGCTTAGACGCGGTCAACGCCCATTGCGCCGTCGTCGCGAGGACGCTGAACGCGGCCCAGGCAAGCACATAGCTGGCGGCGAAGAGGGCCGTCGCGCGGCGGTCGCGCCGCCGAGCGGAATCGCCGTGTATCCGCAACGCATCGAACAGAAGCACGGTTGGCGCGGCGCTGGGCAGCATCATGCCAACCATCATCACCATCCACATCGCCAAGGTCGCCGCGAAGTAGCCGGCGTTCCAGACGGGTGGCGGCATCGCCGCCATCGCGATCGCATCCATGTCCATCACCGGCTGGGTGAGAACGATGTAGGCAAGGTACGCCCACGACAGGGCGACGACAGCCGCCAGCGCGACCAGAACGACCCAACGATCGCGATGCAGAACTTTGTCCATCAGCTCCAGGGAAAGGGACTGCGGCTCACCGGATGCAGCTTGCCCGCGGCGTAACGCGAGAACCGGAAGGGCTCGAGCAACGCGGGCTTGGCGCCGAGCAACTCGTCGGTGACCAGCTTTCCGACACCGATCATCTTATAGCCGTGATTGGAGTCAGCGATCACGTAGACGTTCTCAAGGAACCGGTCGAATACCGGAAAGCTGTCGGGCGTAAAGCAGCCGATTCCCCCGGACGGCTCGTTGCGGTATACGCCGTGCTTGCCTTCGAAACGCTTCTGGCAATGCGCGAGCGCCGAAGTCCACATGTCGGCGAAATTATCGTCGACGACGAACTCCGGCGACTTCGGCCCATACGGATCGACGCGCACCTGGTCGGCGTCGCGCTCGACCGTAGCCGGCATCGCACCGCCCTGGACGCCGCCGAAGTGGAAGTCGGGCTTGTAATACAGGCCCCATAGCTGGTCGGTGATCACGCGTCCGTCGCGGTCCGAGTACAGCGGCGCGTCGGTGTCGACGTGTATCACCGGCGGCATCGCGCCGTCGTTGGTCTTCTGGAAATCCGGATCGACTCCCAGCGTGCCTTCCTGCAGCGCCATGTAGTGCCACATGCGCACGCCTTCGTGCACCGCGCCGTCGCGTCCCTTGACCGCGATCTGCTTCGGCAGCGCGAGCATGTTCCAGATCGAATTGATCCATGGGCCGACGGCAACGACGACCTGGTCGCAGGCGATCGTTCCGGCGTCGGTTACGACCGCGCGGATCGCGCCGGAACCGCCGTCGCTGCGAAACCCCGTCACCGCGACGCCGGTCACGATGTCGACGCCCAGCGCCCGCGTCTTGCGCTCGAGACCGGCGAGTGACGCCTGGTTGTTCGCATAGCCGCCGCGCTTTTCGTGCAGCACCGAGGTGATGTTCTTCGCCTGCCAGTCGTGAAGCAGCCCCTGCATGTAGCGAAGCGAATCGGCTTCGCCCTCGATGAACGTCGATTCGTAGCCGATCGCCTTCTGCTGCTCGTAGATCGTCCCGACCTGCGCGCGCATGACCTCGGGGCTGATCTGCATGTAGCCGACCGGGTGATAGCTGTAGGCTTCCGCGTCGCTTTCCCAGACCTCGACGCATTGCGCCATCAGCTCGCGCATCGCCGGCTGATAGTAGTTGTTGCGCACGACACCGCAGGCGATGCCCGAAGCGCCGGCGCCGATGCCCGTCTTGTCGAGCACCACGATACGCACGCCGCCCGCGCCGACGGTCTTGCCGCTCGCCTTGAGCTTTTGCGCGAGGTGCATCGACGTCGACAGGCCGTGGATGCCGGCGCCGATAATGACGTAGTCCGCGCGGTCAGGAAGTCGAGACATTGCGATTGTCCTTGGTTGGGGTTGCAATCATCGATCATCTCGACATCGTTTGCCAGCCACCGCCCCGAACGCGACGCCGTCTGACGCGAAAGCGACGCCGCGGTGTTTCAGGTCGTAGGGGACAACAGCTCGTCGATCAGCGCCGGCAACGCCGTCGCGTCACCCGGCAGTGCGGCCGCCAGCACGGCGATGCGCGAGCTCCGGCGCGACCCGAGGACCGGCTCGGCCATCTCGCGGTACTTGGCTGTGATTTCCTCGTCAGACAGCGGATGCTCCGCTCCGCCGCACGCCTGCGCCGGCTCGGAGACGAGCGACCGGCCGTCGGCGAGTCCGATACGGACCCGCGCCCAGCGCTCGGCCGGAAAGCGGCGCGAGAATTCATCATCTTCGGTCAGGGAGAACGTTGCGAGCAGGCGCGCGACTCGTGGATCGCTCAAGCCCGGGGCGCCGATCTCGGCGGCGCCGACTCTTCCGAAAATCAGCGCTGTCGCCACCGGAAACGGCAGGCTGTATTGCGCCTCGTCGGTGGTCGCCGGCATACGGCACTGCGAGCCCAGGTCGATCGCTTCGCGGAAGCTATCGATGCCGATCGCGACGATGTCGTCGAGGTCGAAGCGGTGTGCAAGCTTGAGCGAGAGGGCGGCCTCGACCGCCGGCTGCGCCCAGCGGCAGATCGGATACGCCTTGAAATACTGCTCGCGGATGCGCCAGCGCTGACCCAAGTCGCTCCACAGCGCCTTCACTTTATCCGCCTCGACGGTCAGCGCCGGCGCGCCGGTAAAACCTTCGCGCGCCAGCAGCGCGGCGGTCACGCCGGTGTGTGCTCCCCAGGCGGAGCCGTCCTTGAGCATCGTCGGCTGCGCGCAGACGCGAAGGATCTGGCCGCGCGGTCCCAGATATTCGGCGATCCCTAGCGCGTCGCGCATTCGGCGCTCATCGAACTCCATCAGGCGGCCGCCGAGCGCGGCGCAGCCGAGCGCGTTCCAAGCGCCCGAGCAATGGTAATCGGATGTCGTCGCGTGCAGCGCGATGCCGGCCCGCGTCGCGAGCTCGTAGCCCAAAACCAGGCAGGCGATGAACTCGCGGCCGTCGACGCGCCCGCGTTCGCCGATACCGCCGTCGATGTATGCGAGCAGCGCCGGCAGCAGTGCGACGCCGGCGTGTCCCTTGGTCAGCACGTGCCCGTCGTGGGCGTCGATCGCATCGATCGTCGCCGCACCCGCGAAGGCCGCGCCGGCAAGGCTGGCACGGCGTCCGTCGAACAGGATCCGCGCCTCGCGATCCCGGCCGCACATCTGCGTCGAGGCGTAAGCATTGACGATCGCCGCCGCGGGTGTGCGCGCGCCGGCCGCGGCAACGCCGATCAGGTCGAGCAGGCAACGCAGCGCCATCCGGACAACATCGTCCGGCAGCGCGTCGAACTCGAGCTCGCGCGCCAGCGCGGCTGCGCCGGCGAAGCGCGCCGCCTGCCGCGCCGGGCGCGTCGCAAGCTCCGCCATCAGATCAAGCCGTTGCTCTTCAGAAATCCCGAGGCCACTTCCTCGACCGTCTTCTTGTCAACATCGACACTGGCGTTGAGCTTGGCCATCGTTTCGTCGTTGAGCTTGGCGGAGAGCGCGTTCAGCGCGTCGGCAATTTTCGGATACTTGTCGAGAATTTCCTTGCGCACGACCGGCGTCAGGTTGTACCACGGCGCGTAATGCTTGTCGTCCTTGAGCACGACGAAGTTGAACGCCGGGATACGGCCGTCGGTCGCGAACACCACGCCGACGTCGACCTGGCGATCCTTCAGTGCCGAATAGACGAGGCCGGTGTCCATGCGCTTGACGTTGTCACGCTCGAACTCGAACCCGTACGCGGTCTGCCATCCGGGCAACCCATCGGGCCGCGCATAGAACTCCGCGTTCGACGCGAACGTGAGCTTGGCGCCTCCTTTGACCGCTTTGGCGAGATCGCTCATGGTCACGATGTTGAGCTTCTGCGCCTGATCGCGATTCATCGCGAAGCCGTAGGTGTTGTTGACCTGCGACATGTTGAGCCAGACGAGGCCCTTGGCGGCGTCGACTTCCTTGATGCGCTTGTACGTGTCTTCGGCCGATGCGAACTTGTCGGTGATCTTGTTGAACACTCCCAGACCGGTACCCGTGTATTCCCAGTACACGTCGACCTGGCCGTTTTCCAATGCCGAACGCACCGCCGCGCTGCCCATGCCGGCCTCGCGTTTCGGACTGAAGCCCTTGGCCTTCAGCAGCTCCACCGTCATCGCCGTCATGATCTGCTGCTCGGTGAACGCCTTGCCGCCGACCACGATCGTCTGCGCGGCCGCGGCAACGCTCAGCGCTGCCGCCACAATTCCACCGCAAATAATGCCCATCGCCTTGTTCATCGCGCCCCTCCTGGATGTAAGCCTCAAGAATTCCGCAGCGGATTGACGCCGCGCGGTACCAACCAATACTGCACCTGCCCGAACAGGAAATCCACGGCTACCGCGAGCAGCGCGGTCGGGATTGCGCCTGCCAGCATCATCCCGTACTCCTGCAAATCGATGCCGGTGAAGATAAGTTCGCCCAAGCCGCCGCCGCCGATCAGAAAGGCGATCGGTGCGGTGCCCACGTTGACAGCCATCGCCGTGCGTATGCCGGCGAAGATCACGAACAGCGCGTTCGGCAACTCGACCCGGCGGAGGATCGCGCCGGGGCTCATGCCCATCCCCTGCGCGGCGTCGACCAGATGCCCCGGCACGGCGCGCAGTCCCGCATAGGTGTTGCGCACGATCGGAAGCAGCGTGGCGACCCACAGACCGACGATCGCGGGCAATGGGCCAATGCCGAGGAAAGTCATCATCAGCGCGAGCTTGCCCAAGGTCGGGATCGAGGTCGCCATGTTGACCGCCTGCATCGTCGCTTCCGCATAGCGCGCCATCGACGGCCTGGACAGCCAGATGCCGAGGCTGACGCCGGTGACGATGGCCGCGCCGCCGGATACCGCGACCAGCACCAGATGCTGCTTGGTCAGATAGATGACGTCCTTGCGGTAGCGCAGGATGTCGGTCCACAAGCCGCTTGCCACCAGCACCCAGACAATCGCCAGCGCGATGCCGGCCAGCACCGCGTAAGGCAGCATCGAGCGCTGTCCCGTTTGCCAACTGCGGGCGGCGGTAGTCATTGGGGCGACGCTCCCAGCGCGCCGGCGGGTGCCGCGAGTCTCGCGGCGACCGCGTCGCGTGTGACGATCCCGACGAAGTGGCCGTCGGCGTCGACGCAGCGCAGGACGTCGACGCCCTGCTCGAGAAAGAGCGTCGCCACCCGCCGCAGATCGTCGGTTGGGCTGACCGCAGGCGCGTGTGGTGCGGTCGTGTGATCCCCGCCGCCGGCGCCGTTAACGACTTCACTGACGGAGATGCGGCGCAGTCGCTTCAACGTTCGATCGCTGCCGACGAAGCTGGCGACGAACTCGTTGGCGGGTCGGCCGAGCAACTCGTCTGGCGCCGCATACTGCTCGAGGCGGCCGGCGCGAAAGATCGCGATGCGGTCGGCCATCTTCACTGCTTCGTCGATATCGTGGCTGACGAACAATACCGTCTTGCGCAGCGCTTTTTGCATGCGCAGAAACTCGTCCTGGATGACTTCGCGATTGACCGGGTCCACTGCGCCGAACGGCTCGTCCATCAAAAGCACGGGCGGATCGGCGGCGAGTGCGCGGGCGACGCCGACACGCTGTGCCTGGCCGCCGGAAAGCTCGTTCGGATATCGGTCGAGAAATTCGGCGGGATCCAGCGCCAGCATCGCCAAGAGCTCTTCGGCGCGCCGGCGCATCCGGGCGCGATCCCAGTTCAACAGTCGCGGCACAACCCCGATGTTCTCGGCCACCGTCATGTTGGGAAAAAGCCCGATCTGCTGGATCACATACCCGATCGTGCGACGCAATTCCACCGGGTCGGCGGCGCTGGTGTCGCGTCCCTCGATGAAAACCTTGCCCGAAGTCGGCGCAACCAGCCGATTGATCATGCGCAAGGTCGTCGTCTTGCCGCAACCGGACGGCCCCAGCAAAACGCAGGTCTCGCCGGCGCCCACTTCGAAACTGACGCGATCTACCGAGGCGGCGCCACCGTGCGCCGACGGATAGATTTTGGTGAGCGATTCGAGCCGGATCATGTTTGTGGTGCGATCGGACGCATCAACCGGCTCGTTCCGCGGCGCCCTTCGGCGTGAGGCGGCGCTGCAGCCAGAGCAGCCCGTAGTCGGCCGCGATGGCGAGCAGGGCCAGCGCCAGCGCGCCGGTGATCAATTGGCGGATGTCGGTCTGCGAGATTCCGCGGGAGATGAAGGTGCCGAGCCCGCCGGCGCCGATGTACGCGGCGATCGCGGTCACGCCGATGTTGATGACGACGGCGATCCGCACGCCCGCGATGATGACCGGCAGCGCGATCGGGATTTCGACACGCAGAAGGCGCTGCGAAGTCGACATGCCCATGCCGATCGCGGCCGAGCGCAGCGCGGGATCGACGTTGCGTATCGCGGTATAGGTGTTGCGCACGATCGGCAGCTGCGCGTAGAGCATCGCGGCGATCACCGCCGGCAGGTAACCGATGCCCTGGCCGATCTTCGACAGCAGCGGAATCAGGACGCCGAACAATGCGATCGAAGGAATCGTCATCACGATCGAGCCCAGGTAAAGCACGGTGTCGGCGGTGCGTTGACTCTGGGTGATTGCAATGCCCAGCGGAACCCCGGTCAGGATTGCAAACCCGACGGCTACGCTGACGATCGAGACGTGCTCGACCGTGCGCTCGCCGATGGCTGGCAGGTTGTGCAGAATAAAAGCCAATGTCTCCAAGACATCCTCGAAAGCGGCTTGCCGCGCCGTGCTGCGGGGCGCTCGCCGCCAGCATAGTTGGCGCGCCGGGAGGCAAGTGTTACAGATACGACCCGGGTTGGTCCATTGCGGACTTTGGCGGCGCGGCTGGAAAGACGCGGACCGCACGAGGTCCCGGCAGCCGGACGCCGGCCGGATGCCGCCGGGCGTCGCACTGGCGACAATCGGCGTCGCCTGGCGGCTGGTCGGCGACCGACCGAGGTGCGATAGTTGCGCCTTCACGCCCGGGACATCGCCATGACTCCAACCGCAACGCAACGGCCTTCGAACTCGCTCACGGAACGCCTCGATCAGGGGCCGGTGATCTGCGCCGAGGGGTACGTATTCGAGCTCGAGCGGCGCGGGTATCTTCAGGCCGGCGCTTTCGTCCCGGAGGTGGTCCTAGAGCATCCCGAAGTCGTCGCGCAACTGCACCGCGATTTCGTGCATGCCGGATCCGATGTCGTGGAAGCGCTTACCTACTACGCGCATCGCGAAAAGCTGCGCATCATCGGCCGCGAAAAGGACCTCGAGCCGATCAACCGACGCGCACTGGACATCGCAAAGACCGTAGCGGCTGAAAGCGGCGCCTTCTTCGCCGGAGACATCTGCAACACCAACGTCTACGATCCGGCCGACGCCGCGTCGCATAAGGCGGTGCGCGCGATGTTCGAAGAGCAGGTCGGCTGGGCAGTCGACGCGGGTGTCGATTTCATCATCGGCGAAACGTTTTCCTATGCGCAGGAAGCGCTGATCGCGCTCGACGTGGTCAAGCGCGCCGGGCAGACAGCGGTGATCACGCTGGCGATGCATCAGGCCGACGTGACGCGCGAGAACTGGGGCGTCGTCGACGCGTGCAAGCGGCTGGCGGACGCCGGCGCCGACGTCGTCGGCCTGAATTGCATCCGCGGCCCGGCGACGATGATGCCGCTGCTGCGCGAGATACGCGCCGCGGTCAAGACGCATATTGCGGCGCTGCCGGTTCCCTACCGAACCAGCGAGCGCGAGCCCTCGTTCCAGTCGCTGCGCGATGCGCACTGGCATTACGACGAGGGATCCCGGCCGTTCCCGATCGCTCTCGACCCGTTTACCTGCAACCGCTTCGAGATCGCCGAATTCGGCCAGCAGGCGCTCGGCCTCGGCATCCACTATCTCGGCGTGTGCTGCGGTGCCGGGCCTCACCACATTCGCGCGCTGGCCGAGGCCGTGGGCAAGCGCCCGCCGGGCAGCAGATACTCCGCCGACATGTCAAAGCACGCGTTCCTGGGGTCGCACGAGCGGATCAAGAAGGTCCAGAAGGACTACGCGAGCAAGCTCTAGCGATTCGGCTTGCGGTCGCAACGGACCAGTGACGCGGAACGCTCGTCGCTCGGCTTGTGACCGTAGACCGCGCGATAGCAACGGCTGAAATGCGAGGCCGAGGCGAATCCGCAGGCTACCGCCACGTCGAGAATGGGCTTGGTGGTTTGCAGCAGCAATTCCCGCGCCCGGTCGAGCCGCAACTCCAGATAGTGGTGGCTCGGGCTTGCATGCAGGTACTTCGCGAACAGGCGCTCGAGCTGTCTTGGTGACAGGCCGACGTCGGCGGCGATTTGCCGAACATCGCGCGGTTCGTCGGCCGTGCTTTCCATGAGCCCGATCGCGGCGATCAGCTTCTGGTTGGCCACGCCCAGCCGGGCCTGGATCGCCATGCGCTGCCGATCCTGCGTTCCGCGGATCCGTGGATGGATGAATTGCTCGGATACGTCGTTGGCCAGCGCCCGCCCGTTGCGGTCGGTGATCAGCTGCAGCATCATGTCCAGCCCGGCAGTTCCGCCCGAGCACGTATAGCGGCTGCCATCGATGACGAAGATATCGGTCGTGGTGCGGACACGCGGAAACTGGTCGCCGAACGCAGCCAGATTTTCCCAATGCACTGCGCATCGCCGGCCGTCGAGCAGTCCGGCGTGCGCCAGCGCGTAGGCACCGAGACTGATGCCGCCGACCGACGCGCCGCCGCGCACCAAGCCGCGCAGCCATTGGGCGAGCGGCTTGTCCTGCGCGCCGACGTTGGCCGTGCCGGCGCAGACCAGCAAGAGATCAAGGGCGGCATCGCCGCGGATCGAGCCGCCGACCGGGACATCGATGCCGTTGCTCGCACGCACCGGATTGCCGTCGCGTGAAAACAGCCGCCAGGCGAACACCTTCTCGCCGGACAGACGATTGGCCGCGCGCAGCGGCTCGATTGCGGCGGCGAAAGCCATCATCGGAAAATCGGGAACCAGATAGAAACCGACGGTGTACAAGCGTGTGCCGCCGCGCGACGGCGCGGCGCGCGGCGGCCGGATATCGGCGCTGATCGGCGGCGCTTTCGTCGGTGACGGCATCGGTCGATGTTACCGCGCTGCCGCCGACCGGTCGACGCCAGGTGATCACCCGGCCGTCGCACGTCGAGTTTCTTCTACGCGCCCAAAGCGACGTTTGCGACGCGTTTACCGAGCAGCCGCGTTGCTACCGCGTTGCGCTCTTCTGGTGCAGCTTGGACTTGGCCCGGGCGAAATACTCGTCGAAATACTTCATCACCTCGTCGACGTGCTTCGGCGTATCGGACGGCCTGACTTCGTGCTCTGAAGCGCCGTTGTCCGCGCACCATAACCGGGAATCGCTGACGACGGTGCCCTTCGCCTTCCTCGCCGTCTGCATGTCCTCGAGGTAGATGTAGCAGCGAACGACCGGCTCGGGCTTGTCCCAGTCGATCACGGCCTTGTCGTTCTTGCGGAATCCGCGCTTCTCCAGAGCGGCCATCACATCGAGGAAGCGGTGAAATGCGCGGTCGTCGTATTTCAAATCGTTGCGCCAGAATTGCGTGCTGAGCAGAACCTTGTTGCCGCTCGAGTCAGTCAGGTACAGATACGGACCGACCGCTCTTTCCTGCTGCTCGGCTGAATTCATCGGTTGCGCCGCGGCGCCCCCGGCCAGAATGACAGCAATGGTGAGCCCGAACAGTAATTTGAACATGAGAGGCTCCTCTTTGGTCGCGCCGGCCGCCGACGTCGCCCAAGCCGGCCACCGGTGCCGCCCGTTTTCGCTTACTTGCGGTATGCGTACGTCGACCGCGCGCTGGCTATGCAACGATCTTCGTCCTCATTGCGGAAGTCGTTGCACTTGTCGCGCGCCGCCTCGTAGGCGTCTTCCGCCCGTTCCTCTGCCGATACGCTATGCATTTCGTGGCGCTTATAGGTAACGCGCGCCTCGTTCATCCGGGTGTTATACGCTACCCGCGCCTGCTCGCGACAGGCCTCGCGCTGCGCGGCGGGGCCGCTGGAGCAGCTGGTGCGCGCTGCGTCGTAGTCGTGCTCATGTCGGTCGCGGGCGACGCGCCAATCGGCGCGCACTCGCGCAGCGGCGTCCGATATTTTCTCTCCGCCGCGCTCGATGTCCTTCCCGGCGCCCTGCATCGTATTGCAGGCGGCAAGCCCGATCGCGCAGGTGGTTGCCAAGACAAGCTGTGTCCATGCATTCATTTTGAGGTTGCTCCTGAGTGTTCGTAACAAGGACCAGTGCATCGGCCCCCAATTGCGTGTCCCCGGCAGCCTCCCGAAACACCGGCCACGGACTCGTGAAACCCGAAATTAACCGAGCCCCCGGTTCCAAAAAATAGGACGGCCTCTGAATCGGATGTAGGAATCGGGGTCAGGCAGCGCCTGCCCCGAAGCGCAAGCGGCAAGCGCGCGTTGGGTGAATCAGAACACTAGCGTACCCAGGAATACGCCGAAGATCAGAACGATGAGAAAGATGGCAAGCGCGATAAAGAACAGGATCTTGGCGATGCCACGGAAACTTTCTGCGGCGCCGGTAAAGCCGAAGAAACCGGCGACCAGAGAAATCAGAAAAAAGATCAGCGCCCATTTCAGCATGACGAATTCCTTCGAGCGCGCTGACTAGCCGCCCAGTGCGGCCCGACTAGGCAGCGCCGGGAAGAGTTTCATCGACGAAGGGTCAGCGACGACTCAGCAGCGCCCCCGCCAGGAAACCCACGGCAGCGGCGACACCGATCATCTGCCAGGGATTGTCGCTGACGTAATCATCGGCAACGCGTCCCGCGGCTCGGGCGCGGCTGATCGCATCCTCCTGCAGCTCCTGCACCGCGTCGGTGGCGGAACGAAGCTTGGCTTCCACTTGCGAGAACAAGTTGCTCGCCTTCTCCCCCGTTTCCTTGGCGGCTTGTCCGAGCATCGATTCGACTTGCGTCAGCTGGTCGCGGACATCCCGCGCCTTCGGCGTGCGATTGCGACCCAATCCGGTAGCGCTCATTTTTGTCTCCTCAGTCGATATCCGCGTGTCGACTACGCATCACTGCTACTTGTTTTCATCTTGCTTGACCTGCCCCTTGTGCGCTCCTTTGTCTTCCCCCTTGCCCTGCGGCTCACCCTTGGCCTCGCGCTGGGCACCCTTATTCTCGCCGCCTCGCGCTTGCGGGTGATTCTCTCCGCCGCCGCCTTGCGGTCCAGCTTGCGCTGCCCTGGCCGGCGGGCTCCTGGGCTCGGGGCCTTGAGCCTGCGGCGGGCCTGGGGGGCGTATCCTTTCCTGCGGAGCATTTTGATGCTGCTGCATTTGCGCCTGCGACTGCGGAGGACGCCCCTGCCCTTGCATCGATTGCTGCTGTTGTTGCTGGTGTAGCTGTTCTTGTTGCTGCTGCCGCTGTCGGTTCATCTGTTGGCGCTGCTGTTGTTCCGCTTGCGGCGCCGATCCCTGTTGCACAGGCTGCTGCGTCTGTATGCGGGCCCGCGGGCCATTGCCCTGCGACTGGACTTGTTGTTGGCCCTGTTGTCCCTGGAGCCGGCCTTGGGCAGCGTGTTGCTGAAAATGTTGTTGTGCTACGGCCTCGCGCGGCTGGTAGCGGTAATTCTGGGATCGAATCACCTGCTGTTGCTCGACGGCGCGAGGATAGTTGTTGCCCGAATATTGCCGCTGGTAAACCGGCAACGGCGCGGCCGCGGGGACGGACCGTCTATCCCACCGGTCCCATCCGACCCGACGCTGCTCCCAAGTACGGCCCCAGTGTTCACCCCAGCGCGGCGGCCCGTCGCGATACCAGGTCCGAAAATAAACCGGCGGCGCCCGGTAGTAGCGCACCGGAACGAGCAAGAGGAACTGAGGTACGTAGACCGGCGCGACCAGTTGCCACGGCCCGTTGTACCACTCGCTTGCGTACCAGTTGTCTCCCCAGTAGACCCAGTAGAGTCCGTCGTAAAAAAAGTAGTTCGAATTTACCTGAGGGTCGTAATAGACCGGGTAGCCCGGTATCCGAACCAGCGTCGGATATACGGGCATGTTGATGCCGATATTGACCCCTGGAGCGCCGAACTCGATGCTGAACTGCGCGCGGGCGGGGAGCGCCGAGCAAAGCAGGATTGCAAGCGCAATGATCAGGTGCCGCATGGATTGGACTCCCTAACGGTTAAGTCGCTATTGCATCCGTCGGACGCCCCACAGTTTGGGTGACGAGCCGACTTGGCGACCATCAGATAAGAACTGATTTCCTCGTAGGCAAAAGGGCAGCATCGTGCCGGACCGCATCCGACATGGCCGACCAACGTTAGGATAAGCTAGCGGCCGACCGACAGGTGGCCAATCGAGGCTATCGGCCGATGGCGTCTGATCCACGAAGATACCCGGCGCCGACCGAGCACTGACCAACCCAACGATGCTTGACCATCTGCTAATCGAAAGCGCCGCCCGGCATCCGGACCGGACGGCGGTCGTCGACGGGGCAGAGTCGATCAGCTATCGCGAACTGGACGACTCGTCCGCCCGCCTCGCCAGCGAACTCGTCGCGCATGGCGCGGGACCCGGAAATCGGGTCGGCCTTTACCTCGACAAGTCACTCCACGCTATCGTCGCCGTCTGGGGCGTGCTTCGCGCCGGGGCCGCGTACGTGCCGCTCGACGTCGCGTCGCCTGTCAAAAGAGTCTCTCGTATCGTCGAGAATGGCGACCTTTGCGGCATCCTTTCTTCGGCGAAGCGGTGGTCGACACTCGGCCCCGCGCTCGCATTGCCGCCTGCCTTCGTCGCCATTTCTTGCGCGGCCCAGCAGCCGGCCGGGATCGGGTTCACCTTCGAGGGGTCGAAGGCCTCGCACGCTCCCGCAGCGGACCGCGGTGCCGGCCCGCGAGGGCACGATCCTTCCCGTCCGGCCTACATCCTCTACACGTCGGGCTCGACCGGACAGCCGAAGGGCGTCGTGCTCAGCCATCGCGCCGCGCGCTCGTTCGTCGACTGGGCGGCCGAGACTACAGCGCTGGGTCCGACCGACGTCGTATCGAGCCATGCGCCGCTGCATTTCGATCTGTCGGTCTTCGACGTGTTCGCGAGCTGCCGGGCGGGCGCCTGCGTAACGCTGGTGCCGCCGGGTCTCAATGTCTTTCCCCGCAACCTCGCGGACTGGATCGCCGCGCAGGAGATCACCGTCTGGTACTCGGTGCCGTCGCTGCTCGCGCGACTCGCGCTCTCGGGCGGTCTTGAGCGTCACGACTGGTCGCGCCTTCGCCAGATCATTTTCGCCGGCGAGATCTTCCCTGTCGCGCATTTGCGCCGGCTGCGCGAGCAAATTCCCGGCGCGCACTACTGGAATTGGTACGGACCGACCGAGACCAACGTTTGCACCGCCTACGCGGTCGATGCGCTCCCGCCCGACCAGACGGCGCCGGTGCCGATCGGCACGGCTTGCGCCAACAGCAGGCTGCTCGTCGTGAACGAGGCGGGCGCGGAATGCGGACCGGGCGAAACGGGCGAGCTCTACGTCAGCGGTCCGAGCTTGATGAACGGCTACCAGGCCATGCCCGAGGCCACCGCTCATGCTCTTGTCGCTCGCGGCGACGGCGCCCTCTGGTATCGCACCGGAGACCTCGTACGCGAGGACGCTGCCGGGCTGCTTCATCTTCTCGGCCGCCGGGACGGCATGATAAAAAGCCGCGGCTACCGCATCGAGTTGGGTGAAATCGAGAGTGTATTGCACCAGCATCCGGCCGTCGCAGAGGCTGCCGTGATCGCTCTACCCGACGAAGAGAGCGGCCACGTGATACGAGCAGCCGCGGTCGCCAGAGTCGGGCAAGCATTGGACGCGGGCAAGTTGCGCGCGTTTTGCGCCGAACGTCTCCCAGCGTATATGATTCCGCTGTCGATCGCGGTGCGCGGGTCGCTTCCGCGCGGAAGCACTGGCAAACTCGACAGAATGCGGCTGCGTGAGGAGCTGTCCGATGGCTGAAACGGTCGACGCGCACTGCGGACTGCCGCATGCCTCACGCCACCTCGAATTTGGCGTTGGAGGGCGGTACCAGTTCGCCGCCAGCCATCCCGACACGGAGATCTTCAAGCGACATGAGCTATAGCGACCAGCAAATCTTCGACACGCTCGCACGGTTCTTCGCCCAAGAGGCGACAGGCCGGGAGGGAGCGATCGCCGTCGCGCCCGATACCGACATCATCGGCGAAGGCCTGGTCGATTCGTTGGCTATTTTCAAGCTGATCGCATTCGTGGAAGAGACGTTCGGAGTAACGATAGCTCCCGACGAGGTCCTTCTCGAAAATTTCCAGACATTGCGAGCGGTCAGGAATCTGATTGTGAAGAAGCTGCCCGCATGAGCGCGGTTCCCGAATCCTGCGACGTCGCGGTGATCGGGGGAGGGCCGGCGGGCAGTCTCGCCGCGACCTACCTGACCGGCAAGGGTTACTCCGTTGCGCTGTTCGAGCGGCAAAAGCATCCGCGGTATCAGGTGGGGGAGAGTCTGCTGCCCGACGTCTGGAAATACTGCGATGCGGCCGGGGTAAGCGACGCGATCGCCGCTGAGGGTTTCCTGCGCAAGGCCGGGGGCAGCGTCGACTGGAACGGCGAGATGCGCCGTCTTTCGTTCGGCGACTTCGGGTACACGCGGCCCGCGCTGCATGTCGAGCGCGACCGCTTCGATCACATTCTGTTCGAGCGTGCGCGTGCCTCCGGCGCCTGGATCGGCGAGGAGATTGCGGTTCTGGGCGCGGATCTTTCGCGGGCGGAGGACGACGAGAGCGAAGTCTCGGTCAGCTATCGGCCGGTCGGCGAGAGCAGCGCATCGCGGATTCGTTGCCGGTACGTCGTCGACGCCAGTGGGCAGACCGGCGTCATCGGCAGGCAGCTGGGACTGCGCGTGTTCGACGAAGGCTTCCGCTTCATGAGCGTGTGGGGCTATTTCACGAATTCGAGCTATCTGGCGGCCGACGGTCAGATCTATCCTGCGCAGTCGGTGCGCGAAGTGCCGCCGACCACCTACGTCAGCGCGCTGCCGCAGGGCGACGGATGGGCATGGCTCTGGCACATCATGCTGCGGGAATCGACGAGCATCGGTCTCGTCATCCCCAAGGCGTGGGCGAGCGAGACCAAAGGAAGCGACGAGTCGTGGGAGGCGTGGTTCTTGAGGCAGTGCCGCGCGCTACCGCTGCTGCAGCGGCTGCTGGCCGATGCGACGTTCTGCGAAGGCTCGGTGCGACTCGTACGAAACTATTCGTACCGCTCCAACCGCGTCACCGGGCCGGGATTCTTTCTGCTCGGAGACGCCGCGGGCTTCGTCGACCCCATTTTCTCCGTTGGCGTCGTGTTCGGCATGTACTCGGCCTACGCGGCCGCCCATACGATCGACCGCTGTTTTCGCCAGCGCGCCAGGCGCGACGAGCATCGATCGATTTTCTCGTCGCAGGTGCAGGCGAGGCTGGAGCTCAGCCGATCGCTCGCGCTGCCCTACTATCAGGCGAGCGATGCCGGGCATGCGAAGGCTCGAGAGGCAATGGGATTCAGCAGCACGCAGGCGCAGGCGCTGATGTACGCAGCGTCCTTGCTGACCGATCGCTCCGGCAACTTCGACTCGATGGCCGACAGTCCCGCCGCACACCGGGCCGCAACCGAGCGCGTGCGCCCGCTCGATATTCCGCTCAAGTAACCGCCGATCAGGATGTGGATCGCACGTGGTTCACATCTTGACACCGATCAGAGGTTACGCGATGACGCGGCGCGCGATCGGAGTGATCGGCAAGCCCGGGCGCTACGAACGAACCGATCCCCCCAGTCCGAAGATGAGCAGGATGTAGCGTAATGGCGTACGCGATTAGACCGATCGAGCGTCACCTCAAACGGCATCTCACCACAGATGTTGGTCGACGGCGATTCGACCGCGCGAAGCGGTTCGTCGACGAGAAAGTGCTCGGCGGGGACGCCGAGACAGTGCATCGCGTGAACGCCCGATGGTTCAAGTTTCTTTGCAGTCGCGCGCCGGTACAAACGGGGGTCTGGCCCGAGCAAGCCGCGTTTCTGCGCAACTTCGCGACGGTCTTCGGCCTGCCGCCCGCCGAGAGGCGCAAATTCATCGGCCTCGCCTTGTTCGGACCGCATTGGCGAACATTTTGTTTCGCCGATCTCTGGAAAGCACCCGAGCTCGTGGCGAGATTGACGAGCGTCACCGGGTGGGAGCATTTCGATCGGTGCCGACAAAATGGGGCCGGGCTCATCCTCCTGCCGGTCCACGGCCTGTTTGCCCCCCTGATCCTGCTGTACCTTCGCCATCGCGGACACGACGGCCTCCAAGTCGGTCTCCCGAACCACAAGCTGGAGAAGAAGGGTTTGCTCACGCCAGCCGCGAAACAGTTCGAGCTTGCGCGGCAGATGCACGCAGCCAAGCAACTTCTCAAAGGCGGCGGCATTGTTTTCAACCTGCCCGATGCCTTCCAGAACCTCGATCATTCCCACGCAGTGGAATTCTTCGGACGGCAGCGCCGAATCGCCGCCGGGTTTGCCGAGCTCGCGCTGATGACTGGAGCGCGCGTTATCCCGATCGCGTACCGATTTACGGCGCGCGGATCCTTCGTCCTGGAGTTCGGAGCGCCGCTGCACGTCCTCGGACCGGAGTCGACGCACGACGAGCGCATCGACTCGCTGGTCGGGCAGTTCGCAGACTTCCTGCGTGCCGAGTGGCGACGGTATCCATGGAATATCCCCTGGCACCACATGACCCATTATTGCTCGCTCCCGGAGATCGATTCGGGCGCGCCCGACGAGAAGCCGATCACCCAGCATGCTTAAGCTCTTTCCGCAGTGATTTCTTCCTTTGAATATAATAGGCGGGTTGGAGCGCCGGTTCTCGATGTGAACCGATAGCCGGTTTTTACCGGCCTCGCGCAAGGGCGGCTGAGAAAGGGGCGAAAACAATGTACGGCGAGAGTCAAGCGAGCGGGCATTTCCTGCGCCGCAGGCAGGTCTTGCGGGGAGCTGCGGCGGGACTGCTCTCCGTCGGCATGGGCCCTCTTGCGCTGGCAGCAGAAAAGTCTTTGCAGGTGGGCGGCTTGCCTGTTACCTGTAATCTGACGCTTCCCGTCGCCTGCATGGCTTCGGCGATGGATGCCAACCTGCCCAAGGGCTCCGATCCGATATTCGAGTTCAGCAAGTACAGCGGATGGCCCGAGATCAAGGAATCGCTGATGTCGGGACGGCTGAAGGCCGCCTATATGCTGGCGCCGTTGATCATGGATCTGGCGGACAGCGCAATACCGGTCAAGGTCGTGTCACTGGGCCATCGCTCGGGCGCGGTGATCATGGTGCGGACCGATTCCCCGTACAAGAATTTCAAGGACCTCACGCGCAAGCGGGTTGCCGTACCCAGCCGTTTCGCCGTCGACTATCTTTTCCTCAGGAAGATGCTGGCGAAGGAAGGCATGACCCTCAAGGACGTCGAAGTCGTCGAGATGGCACCGCCTGACATGCCGGCCGCGCTGTATGCAAAAGCAGTCGACGCCTACGCGACCGGCGAACCCTTCGGCGCGGTCGCGCAGCGCGCAGGCTACGCCAGGCCTCTTAGCATGACGCGCGACGAATGGCCGAACTACATTTGCTGCGTCCTTACCGTGCGCGACGAGCTGATCAAGGAAAATCGACCGTTGGTGCAGCAGCTCGTCAACTACGTCCAGGGGGCAGGCACCTGGCTGGATGTCGCGCCGGCCAACCGCACGAAGGCCGTCGAGATCGCGGCCGGGCCCAAGTTCTTCAACCAGGACCCGAAAGTGCTCCAGTTCGTGATGGACAATCCATCCGATCGCGTCACCTACAGCGATTTGCGGCTGATCAGATCTGAGTTCGAAGAGTTGATGCAGCTTTCCATCGCCGCGGGGACTATCAAGCACAATAGTCCCTATGAAAATTACGTGGACGAGAGCTTTGTCAGAAATATCAAGCCGGTGCAGATCACGCTCTGAATGAGGGACGGAGATGAATCGAAGTGTCCTGGCACTCCTCCCGCTCTTCCTTCTTGTTTTCGCCGTCGACATCGGCGCGGCGCCGAACCCCACCGAACTGAGGGCAGGCGTTTTCGATCCGCCGCGACTGGCGCCGGACTTCTCACTTCGCGGATCGGACGGCTCCGAGCTCAAGCTCAGCCGCTACCGCGGCAAAGTGGTCGCGCTGGCATTTGGCTATACCAACTGCCCCAGCGTCTGTCCGGTCACGCTCGGGTATCTGGCCGAAGCCAGAAAGAAACTGGGTGCAGGCGCCAAGGACTTGCAAGTCGTCTTTGTCACCGTCGATCCCGAGCGAGACGACACCGAACATCTGAAGAAATTCGTCGCGTTCTTTGACCCGACGTTCGTCGGCGCCACCGGAACGCCCGGGCAGCTGGCCGAGATACGCAAGGTGTACGGCATTACGATGTCCAACAAAATTTTCACCGATGCCGCTGCGAAGTCCAGGGGGATTTATTATCTCGATCACTCGTCGTTTGTGTACCTGATCGATCGTGAAGGAAAGTTGCGCGCGATGATGCCGTTTGGAGTAACCGCCGACGATATCGAACATGATGCCAAAGCGCTGTTGAGCAGGTAAAGCTTGTCGATGACCCCGCAGGCTTCGGACATCGATTTTCCGCGAACGAACAGCGCCCGCGGCCGCAGAGTGATCGGACGTCGTCTTCTTAATTGGGTCCTGATCCCGTTGGCTGCCATCGCTGTCGCCGTGGGCGCTTGGGCGGCATTGGCCCCGGTTCGTTCCGAA
>Ga0207676_10000314_pt1 | contig 41430 bp, 33 predicted proteins | sample KBSSwiS72_FD_184307 | JGI IMG/M metagenome (GOLD analysis project Ga0207676, IMG submission 184307) | Switchgrass rhizosphere microbial communities from Kellogg Biological Station, Michigan, USA - KBS Switchgrass S7-2 (SPAdes) (version 2) | ecosystem: Host-associated > Plants > Roots >...
AGGCTTCGCCGCGAATCCTCCGCAGCAACTCAGACGCATGACGGCGGCTGACCTCTAGCACGTCGCCGCACTCGCGCACTCGCACGACGTATTGGCCGGAGTCGGTGCGCTCCACTGCCGAGATCTGTTTCTCCGCGATCAGCGCGTTGCGATGAATGCGCACGAAGTCCGGCGCGAATTCATCGGCCAGCGCCTTGAGCGATTCGTCGATCAGGCTGTCGCCGCCGCGATGCTTCACGGTCACGTATTTCTGGTCGGCGAGGAAATAATAGATGTCCGCGATCGGGATCAGCTTCAGCTGCTCGCCGAGCCGCGTGCAGATCTGCTCGCGCCGATGCTCGAGGCGCGCAGTCTCTGCGACCTTCACCAGCCGGCTCGGCGAGATGCGCGCGGCGTGTCGTAACGCGTGCGCGAGTTTTTCTTTGCGCACCGGCTTGAGTAAGTAGCCGACCGCTTCGGTCTCGAATGCTTCGACGGCGTACTGATCGTAGGCCGTCGTGAAAATCACGGCCGGAGGATCTTCGAGCGTGTCGATGTGGCGTGCGATCTGGATGCCGGAGAGTCCGGGCATGCGCACGTCGAGCAGCACCACGTCCGGACGCAGCTCGCCGCAACGGCTCAGCGCTTCCTCGCCGTTGGCGGCTTCGGCGATGACTTCGCAGTCTTCGATCTCGGCAAGCAGCCGGCGCAGGCGTTCGCGCGCGGGCGGCTCGTCATCGACGATGAGGAGCTTCATTGGGACAGCGAGTGTACTTCATCGGCCGGGAAGATGAGGCGCGCGCAGAACTCGCCCGGCTGCTGTTCGGTCTCGATGCGGGCGCGCCCCGGCCAGGCCAGCTCGAGGCGCTGGCGGATGTTCTCCAGCGCCATGCGATTGCCTTCGCGCTCGCTGTACCCGGCCTGCGGCGGGATCGGATTGCGGACTTCGATCTGCAGCATGTCACCGACGCGCTTGCCGACGATCGACACGGCGCCGCCACGCGGCAGCATTTCGATCCCGTGATAAACAGCATTCTCCAGCAGCGGCTGCAGGATCAGGCTCGGCACTTCGGTGCGCATCGGCAGACTGTCGACATCCCACGTCACGAGCAGACGGTCACGCAGCCGCAACTGCTCGATGCGCTCGTGCGTGCGCGCGATCTCGATCTCGTCCTTCAACGAGATGCGCGCGTTCGCATCGCTCAGACTGGCGCGGAACAGATCGGCGAGATCCTCCACGGCCTGCTCGGCGCGTTCCGGCGCGGAGCGAGTGAGCGCCGCGATCGTGTTCATGCTGTTGAACAGGAAGTGCGGTCGGATGCGAGCCTGCAGCGCGCGGATGCGCGCGAGAGCTTCCATCTCGACGCTCCGCTTCCACTCGGCGCTCACATAGAAGTAACGCAGAGCAAGTGCGCTGACGATGAAGCCAACAGCGAGGCTGCGCAGCATGAAGCCGCCATGATCCGTCGGGAACGCCAGGTTCACGCCCGGTACGCCGTTACTCCAGAAGCGGCCGATCTGATACACGATCTCGGAAATCACGCCGACACAGGCGAGCATCAATCCCATCGCGATCAGCGACGCGCGTGTCGCAGGCAGAGTGTGCAACCAGGCGCGCGCTCGACACAGCACGCTGGCGCACGTCAGCCCGATCCACAGCAGGAACAGTGAGCTGGCGGCGAGATCGAGCCAGAAGCCTGCGTGCACCGTGTACCGCGCGATCGCGAATGTCAGCGCGACCAGCTCGACGATCAGCACGACCGCGAGCACTGCGCGCGATTCGCAGAAGTCCGGCAGGAACAGCGTGGAGGACGGACCGCGGGTGTCGGAGGCGGAGGCGGCCACGGTGGCAGCCTCAGGAGCTCGGCTTGCTCTTGTCGGCTGCGGCGGCGAACAGGGCGTCCTTGAGGTGGAACAGCGTCGAGATGTCCTCGTCGCCGTGACCCTGCTCGATCAGCCGCCGGTAATGCAGCAGCGTCATCTCGATCAACGGCAGCTGCACGCCGTGACGTGCGGCCATGTCGCGGCAGATCTTCAGATCCTTCTCGTGCAGCCGCACGCGGAAGCCAGCCGGATAGCTGCCGCGCAGGATGTTCGGCGCGCGATTCACGAAGTACCAGCTCGAGCCGGCGCCTTTGCCGAGCGTCTCGATCAACTTGTCGAGCGGCAGGTCTTCGGACTTCGCAAACGCCATCGCTTCCGCGACGGCCTGGATGACGCCGGCGCACATGATCTGATTGGTCGCCTTCGCCGCCTGACCCGAACCGCTTGCGCCGAAGTGCGTGACGGTTGGACCCATTGCTTTCAATACCGGCAGCGCGCGCTCGAATGCTTGCGCGTCGCCGCCAACCATGATGGCCAGCGTGCCGTTGCGTGCGCCTTCGGTGCCGCCGCTCACGGGCGCGTCGAGAAACTGCGCGCCGCGTTCACGCAGGCGGTGCGCAGCGGCACGCGCCGTGTCGGCGCTGACAGTGGAGCAATCGATGACGATGGTGTTCGGACGAAGCTTCGGCCCGAGCGCGTCGACGATCTCGAGCACATCCGCATCCGCGGACACGCACATGACGATGACATCGCTCAGTGCCGCGAGATCAGCCGCCTTGGCGACGGCGGTGCAGCCAGTCTCCTGGGCGATCTCCTGGGCTTTGGCGGGAGTGCGATTCCAGACTGCGCTCAGCAGTTTCTGCTTGTGCAGATTGCGTGACATGCCCAGGCCCATAGCGCCCAGGCCGACGAAGCCGACCCGCAGGGTCACTTGCACATCACGTCCATGGACGCCTTGGCGGAAGCGCGCGCGGCATCGAGCTCGGCGTCGCTGAGATAACGGCGCGAGCCGTCCGGCAGCTTCTCGTAGAGACGCCGCGAATTTGCATACGAGTCGTAGCGCTCACGGGCCTTCGAGCACTGATCGGCCTTTTGAGTCGCGGTCAGCTGCGAGGCCTGCTGCTGATCCTTGTTCTGGCCGGCGGCCTGCTGGCTCGACTTGTCCGCGTCCTGCATGCGCTTCATCTCTTCCTGCTGGCGCGTCTGCACCGCGACGGTGTCCGTCTTCTGAGATTGAATGTTGAGCCGCTCGGCCGGCAGGGTGCTCGGCTTGTCGGTGTACAGCACGTTGCCCTTGTCGTCTTTGAACTTATAGACGTCGGCCGCGACCGGACCGGCGGCGAGCACGGCGGCGGCAACGGTGAGCATGAACAGCGTTCGCAACATGACTTTCTCCATTACGTCCAAGGGCTTGGGCGTCAGACGTAAGCAGCATGCAGAAATCGCGGCGAGTGTAACAGGAACCCCGTACCGTCGTTATGTAGGCACTCCCGGCAAAGACCATGGAATGAGCACTGGTTCACGTTGAAGGGGTGCATCGACCATTAAAAAGGGCGCCCGGAGGCGCCCTTCGAGATAGCAGACGCGGCGGGCTACAGGCTGTAGCCGCGCTCGTGGTGCTCGACGGTGTCCAGGCCTTCCGTCTCGTGCTCTTCCGAGGCACGCAGGCCGATGACGAGGTCGACGATCTTGTAGCAGATGAACGAGACCACGCCCGACCACAGCAGCGTCACGCCCACACCCCACAGCTGCGATTTCACCTGCGCGAACGTGCCGGCATAGCCCCAGGTGCCTGCGACGTAGTCGTAGATGCCGGTGCCGCCGAGCTCGGGATTGTTGAACACGCCCGTCAGGATCGCGCCGAGGATGCCGCCGACGCAGTGGACGCCGAACACGTCGAGCGAGTCGTCGTAGCCGAGCGCCGACTTCAGCTTGGTCACCGAGAACAGGCAGACGACACCGGCAAGCGCACCGATCACGAGCGAGCCCATCGGGCCGACCCAGCCGCACGCCGGTGTGATCGCGACGAGGCCCGCGACCGCACCCGACGCTGCACCCAGCATCGTCGGCGAGCCGCGGAAGATCCACTCGGCGAAGGTCCAGCCGCACACCGCTGCGGCCGTCGCCAGGAACGTGTTGATGAACACCTGCGACGCGAATGCGTTCGCTTCCAGGTTCGAGCCAGCGTTGAAGCCGAACCAGCCGACCCACAGCAGCGCCGCGCCGACCATGATGAACGGGACGTTGTGAGGCGGCATCGCCATCGTGCCGAACCCCTTGCGCTTGCCTACCAGCAAGCAGCCGACCAGGCCGGCGATGCCTGCGTTGATATGCACGACCGTGCCGCCGGCGAAATCGAGCGCGCCTTTCTGGAACAGGAAGCCTGCAGTCTTGCCAGCAGCCTCGGCCGCCGCCGCGTCCGTGTACGCATCGGGACCGGCCCAGAACCACACCATGTGCGCGATCGGCAGATACGAGAACGTAAACCACAGCACCATGAACAGCATCACCGCGGAGAACTTCATGCGCTCCGCGAATGCTCCGACGATCAGGGTTGCGGTGATCGCGGCGAACGTCATCTGGAACGACGCGAACAAGTACTCGGGGATGTAGACGCCTTTACTGAAGGTCGCCGCGGGCACGAGATTGCCGGCAGCATCGAGCATGCCCGACAAGAATGTGCGGCCGAACCCGCCGAAGAATTCGTTGCCCCCCGTGAACGCGATGCTGTAGCCGTACAGCGCCCACAGCACTGATAGCAAGCTGAAGGTAACGAATACCTGCATCGAGACCGACAGCACGTTCTTCGAGCGCACCATGCCGCCGTAGAACAATGCGAGGCCGGGCACCGCCATCATCAGCACGAGCAGCGTGCTTACGAGCATCCAGGCGATATCGCCCTTGTCGTACACGGGCGCTGCCGGTGCCGCTGCTGCTGCAGCTTCTTGCGCCATTGCCGGATGCGAGCCGAGTAGCAGCACCAGTGCTGCCAGCACGAGCAGCGCGAGCGTCAGCCGCGTGCTCTGCGAGTGCAGCAGCGTACGGCTCGTTGCCAAGAGTTTTTTCACTGTCGTTCTCCCGATTGCCCCATTGACCAGTCCGCTTCTCAAACCGCTTCGACGCCCGTCTCGCCGGTGCGGATGCGCACCGCTGCCGCGAGCTCGATGACGAAAATCTTGCCGTCGCCGATCTTCCCGGTCCGCGCCACGTTGGTGATCGCCTCGACCACCTGCTCCGCGATCGAGTCGTCGACCGCCAGCTCGATCTTGGTCTTCGGCAAAAAATCGACGCGGTACTCGGCGCCGCGGTACAGCTCGGTGTGGCCGCGCTGCCGGCCGAAGCCCTGCACCTCGGTCACCGTGATGCCCTGCACGCCGATGTCCGCGACGGCCTGGCGGACGTCATCGAGCTTGAACGGCTTGATGATCGCGGTGATCAGCTTCATCGCGGCTTCCGAAATGCATCTTCTATGCCACGAAGTCGCGCGATCAAAACGGTGCCGCGGTCGCAGGCCGCGGCGCCGGCGCGCACTGCCATGGTGCGAGCTTTCGGCGCACTTGCTTCAACGAGGGGCAGCTGCCTACATTCCCGGCCCATGGACGCACGATTCATCGACGATCTGGCGCGGCGCCTCGCGGCCGCCGTGCCCCCCGGGATCAGCTCGCTGCGCCGCGACCTCGAAGACAACTTCAAAGCCGTGCTGCAAGCGGGGCTCACGCGCCTCGACCTGGTATCGCGGCAGGAGTTCGACGTACAAGCCGGCGTACTGCGCCGGACGCGCGAGAAGCTGGAAGCGCTGGAAGCGCGCCTCGCTAGCTTGGAGAACGGCCAGAAAGGCCCGACCGCCAAACCGCAGTAGCGTGCAAAGCTAGCCGCGGTTCGCTGCCAAGGATGGCGCTCGATGATCTCCACGGTCTTGAGCCGTGCGCAGCACGGCATGGAAGCGCCGCTCGTGCGCGTCGAGGTTCATCTCGACAATGGGCTGCCGCGCTTCACGATCGTCGGATTGCCAGAGGCGGTCGTGAAGGAGAGCAAGGACCGCGTGCACGCTGCAATCGTCAACTGCGGCCTGCAGATGCCGGACGGACGCATCACCGTCAACTTGTCGCCCGCAGATCTGCGCAAGGAAGGCGTGCGCTTCGACTTGCCCATCGCGCTCGGCATTCTCATCGCGTCTCAACAAGTCGTGCAGCTGCCGTTCGAGAACTGCGAGTTGTACGGCGAGTTGTCGCTCGGCGGCGAGATCAGGCCGGTGCGCGGCGCTCTGCTCGCAGCGACGGCGGCTGCCCGCGTCGGTCATCGCATGATTGTGCCGCCGACCAATGCCGCGGAAACGCTGATGGTGACGGGCTGTCGCGTCGCGGTGGCGAAACATCTACTTGATGTTGTCGCGCATGCGTCCGGCGCGAGCTTGCTGAGCTTCGCAGAAGGCGTGGCACCACCGGTCGTTGCTGCTCAGTGTTCTGACATGAGCGAAGTCCGCGGTCAGTTGCAGGCAAAACGCGCGTTGGAAATTGCCGCGGCGGGCGAACACAGTTTGGTGCTCATCGGACCGCCAGGTACGGGCAAGAGCATGCTGGCGCAGCGTCTGCCCGGCTTGTTGCCTGCCATGAGCGAGGCGGATGCGTTGGAAGTCGCCGCGATCCGCAGCGTCGCGGGATTGCTGCTCAAGCCCGCGCACTGGCGCGTGCGACCGTTTCGTAGTCCGCATCACACGACGTCTGCTGTTGCTCTCGTCGGCGGCGGGTCGAGCCCGCGTCCGGGCGAGGTGTCGCTGGCGCATCACGGCGTGCTGTTTCTCGACGAGCTGCCGGAATTCGATCGCGGCGTGCTCGAAGTGCTGCGCGAGCCGCTCGAGAGCGGCAGTGTCACGATCTCGCGCGCGGCGCGGCAGGCAGAGTTCCCAGCGACGTTTCAGCTCATCGCTGCGATGAACCCGTGTCCGTGCGGATATCTCGGTGACGTGCAGGGGCGTTGCCGCTGCACTGCTGAGCAAGTGCAGCGTTATAGAAGTCGCTTGTCAGGGCCGCTGATCGATCGACTCGACCTGCACGTCGAAGTGCCGCGCGTGCCGATGGAACTGCTCGCAGTTGCATCGACCGCAGCGGAGACGAGTGAAGTGGTGGCAGCGCGCGTGCTGCGCGCACGAGAGCAGCAGATCGCGCGCCAGGGCACGCTCAATTCGCGGCTCGACAACAAAGCCGTCGAGCGCTTCTGCGCGGCGACGCGCGATGCGATCGCGTTGTTGAATCGCGCGACCGAAGCGCTCGGACTATCGGCCCGCGCGTATCACCGCATATTGAAAGTGGCGAGAACGGTCGCGGATCTGGCGCAGACGGATCCGATCGAGGTCCGGCATGTTGGGGAAGCGCTGGCGCTGCGAGTGCTGGATCGAAAGCAGTCAGGCTAAAGCCTGACCCACAGGAGAATGCGGCATGCAGCAGTGTGGCTCAGGCTTCAGCCTGACTATTTCTTGACTGCGCCCATCATGTAGTCGACTGCGTTCATGATCGACTTGTCGGAGAGGTCGGTCGCGCCGCCCTTCGGTGGCATGAAGCCGGCCCCGCCCTGGAATCCTTCGAGCGCGTGCTTGTGCAGCGTGTCCGCGCCCTTCGCGATGCGCGGTCCCCAGGCTGCGGCGTCGCCGAACTTCGGCGCACCCGCGACACCCGCGCCGTGGCACGCGTTGCAGGATCGGTTGAACACTTCTTCGCCGCTCAGGTCGGCCTGCGCGCTGGCAGCCGGTTTGGCGGGCGCCAGTGCCGAGTTGTCCTGGCCCGCGACGGCGATCTTCGCGATCGGCGCGATGCGCTCGTTGATCGCGCGGCGCATTTCCGGGCTCGACTGCACCTCGGCCAGCTGCGTGTCCTTGGCGACGATGCGTGCCAGCACATACAGCACTACGGCGATGGCGATCAGAATGCCCAGAACGAGCATGAACGTGTCGAAGAATTTCTTATCGTGCGCGACGGTCACAGCGGCTCCGCAGGGTCGTCCAGGGTCGGAAACGAGGCGCGCAAGTATAGGGGCAAAGCTGCTAAATTACCGCCCCCCGCAACTACGCGCCCGTAGCTCAGCTGGATAGAGTGTCGGCCTCCGAAGCCGAAGGTCGCCAGTTCGAATCTGGCCGGGCGCGCCATTCCCATGGTCGAAGAAACTCGCGAGCAGACTCTCGCCGGCCGAACCATCGCGGTCCCCGAAACGCGTGAGCTCGATGTCTTTAGCGCATTGCTGGAGCGGCGCGGCGCAACCGTGCTGCGCTGTCCGCTCGTCGCGATCCTCGCTGCGCCAGACCCACTGCCGGTTCTGGAGTGGAGCCGCTGGTTCGCGAGCGGTGCGTGCGACGATCTGATTCTGCTGACCGGCGAAGGATTGCGTCGATTGCTCGCGTGCATCGATACGCACGAGCCGACACTGCGCACCGACTTCGTCGCACAGCTCGCGCGCGTTCGCAAGATCACGCGTGGACCGAAACCGGCGCGTGCGTTGCGCGAGCTCGGACTCAAATCCGACATCGCTGCCGAGACGCCGACCACCGCCGGCATCATCGCGTCGCTCGCGGCGGAGCGTCTCACCGATCGCCACGTCGGCGTGCAACTCTACGGCACCGAACCGAACGCACCGCTGAGCCATTTCCTGCACGGTGCCGGCGCACGCGTCCGCACGGTCGCTCCTTACATCTACGCAACCAAAAGCGACGACGCTGCGGTGAGCGTGTTGCTCGAGCGCATGCTGCGCGGCGAGGTCGATGCGATCGCATTCACCAGCGGCGCGCAGGTCGATCGCCTGTTTGCAGTCGCACCTGCAGAACAAGTGCAGGCAGCGCTCGCACGCACGCGTGTCGCCGCCGTCGGCCCCATCGTTGCCGACGCACTCGCACGACACTCGGTGCAAGTTGCGTCGATGCCGCATGACTCATTCTTCATGAAGCCACTCGCGAGTGCGCTCGAAGCAGCGTTCGGCGCGCGCAATGCTGCACGCGATGAGCGTTGAGCGCCGAGTGTTGGATGTGTGCTACGTGCCCTCTTGACCGCCGCGGAGGTGTTCACGTAAAACACTTCGCGAAGTATACAGCGCGAGTTTTTTGCCTAGTTTTGCAGAGCGCACCGCACGTGATGAGTGCGTGCCTGCGTGGCGGAAATTCAGACGCCGGCCTACAAAGGTCCTTTCGCACGCGGAATGTCGTGCGGAAAAAACAAAGTCGATGGAGTGATTGCAGAGGGGGTTGTTCGTGAGGCGTGTCACGCACGCTGTCGCGGTTGAAACGACAACGCATCCGGTTGCCGGGCGCCACGTAAAGAACAACATGGTGCCGGCGCTGCTCTCTTCGCATTGCCCTCCCGTTAGCGCTGAACGAAATTCGTTCGTGACAGCACTCAGGTTTCATCGCGACGCGCGCGAGCGCATCGCAGGTTTGCAAAACAGAATTTACGGATACAGGCCGGCATCCCGCAGGCCTAGGGGGTCACAGTGAATATCAAGCGCGCATTGCTCATGTCCGGCGCCTGCGGAATTCTCGCCACCGCGGTCAGTACCGCGCTGGCGCAGCAGACCAGCGAGGTCGCCGAAGTCGTCATCGTCACCGGTTCCTACATCCGCGGCACGGCCGAGGATGCAGCACTGCCGGTCGACGTCATCTCCGCCGAGGATCTTGCGAAGCAGGGCTCGCCCTCGACGCTGGAGATGATCAAGGGTCTCAGCGTCAGTAACGGTGTGCTCGGCGACACCAACCAGTTCGACGCTCGCGCCCAGGGCTCGGAAGGCTCGGGCAGCGTCAACCTGCGCGGCTTCGGCCCGCAGCGCACGCTCGTGCTGCTGAACGGGCGGCGCATGGTGGCGAGCCCGTTCCTCATCGGCGCGGTGGACACGAACTTCATTCCGCAGGCAGCGATCGGTCGCGTCGAAGTGTTGAAGGACGGCGCTGCGGCGACCTACGGCTCCGACGCCGTCGGCGGTGTCGTGAACTTCATCACCAAGGAGAACCTGCGCGGCTTCGACGTCGGCGCGGACTTCAAGGCGATTCAGGATTCGGATGGCGACTACTCGGCCAGCGGTGCGTACGGTTGGGGCAACGACCGCATGCACGGCCTGTTGGCCGTCGGCTATCAGCATCGCTCCGAGCTGCTGGTGAGGGATCGCGACTGGGCGCACAAGGATTATCTGAGCAATCCGCAGGGCGGCTGGTCGGCGGCCGGCAATCCGTCTTCGTACATCGCGTTCGGTCTGGTGCCGCCGAGCGCAACCAACCCGCTGGGCATCGCCAATCCGGCACCGCAGCGCGACCCACAGTGCGGCGCCCTGGGCGGATTCCCGGGCCGGGTCGCTTCGGGCGCCTCGGTCTGCTACTGGCAGTACTCGGTGTACGACGCGCTGACTGAAGAGGAAGACCGCTGGCAGGCCTACGCCGACTACAACCTCGACATCACCGAGTCGACCAGTTTCCACGTCGAGGCGATGTACGCCGATACCAGTATCCCGATCTATCGGACCTCTCCCTCGTACGCAGCACTGCAAGCCCCGAGCGGTCCCGTTCCCGGACAATTCATCGTCCGTCCCAACAATCCGGGCTGGGCTCCGTTCCAGGCTGCGAATCCGGGAGTGATTCCGGCGGGTGCAACCGGCGCGCTGCTGATCGCGAATCGCCCGTTCGCGTTGGGTGGCAATCCGCTGTTCGACTACGGCTCTTCCGAAGGCCCCCGCGACTACGACGGCTTCCGCGTGTCGGCAGGCTTGAACGGCGATATCTCGGATTCGCTGCATTGGGATGTAGCCGCGACGTACATGGAGCAGAACGCTGCGCGCGAGGGCCGCGACACGGTCGTGAACCGTTATCAGCTGGCGCTACTCGGCCTCGGCGGACCGAACTGCAATACGGCCGCCAACACGCCGGGAGCGAATGGCTGCCTCTTCTACAACCCGTTCAACAACGCGATTCCCGGCAATCCGATCACCGGCGTGGCCAACGGCCAGTTCGTGCCCGCCGCAGCCAACGAAAATCGCGAGATGCTCGAGTGGATGTTCCCGATCGTCTCGACCGATCAGAAAACGACGCTGAAAGTCGTCGACGCCGTGCTGAGCGGCACGACGGGCATCAATCTCGGCGGCGGCGCGCTGGCGTGGGCCGCCGGTGCTCAGTACCGCGAGGACACCTTCGAAGCCACCTACAGCGACTTGAACAACTTCGCGGTTACACCGTGCGTTGCCTCCGTCGGCACCGGCATCATTGGACCCTCGGCGTGCACACCCGCGCAGCTGGCCGCACCGACCGGCGCGTTGCTATTCCTCGGTGGCGCAAACAACCGCGATCTCGATCGCGATGTCAGCGCCGTGTTCGCCGAGCTGAGTCTGCCAATCACCGACAGCTTCCAGGCGCAGCTCGCTGCGCGCTATGAAGACTACGGCGGCGACATCGGCTCGACATTCGATCCGAAGCTGTCGCTGCGTTGGCAGCTGGCCGACGCATTTGCGCTGCGCGGCTCTGTAGGAACTACATTCCGTGGCCCGGCGCTGCAGCAGACTGATCCGAGCAGCGTCACCACATTGCAGAGCATCTTCGGCACGTTCCGCGCGATCCGCACGTTTGGCGACGCGGCCCTCCAGCCCGAGAAAGCACTGACGTTCAACGTCGGCATGCTGCTCAAGGGCGGCGGTTTCACCGGGTCGCTCGACTACTGGAGCTTCGATTTCGAAGACCAGCTGGTCAACGAGCCGGTCGCGGGTATCGCCAGTTTCGTGTTCCCGAATGGCGCGACCTGCACCCTGGCGAACCCGCTGGCCGGTCGCTTCGCATTCCGCGACGGCAACAGCGATGGCGTGATCAACGATGCGGACTGCACGACAGCCAATATCCAGCGCCTCGACATCCACGTCTTCAACGGACCGGATGTGAAGACCGACGGCTTCGATCTGGCTGCGCAGTTCGATTGGGACATGATGGGCGGTACCGCCACGATCGGCGCCAATGCCACGTACGTTCTGAAGTACGAGATCGACGCCTCGATCGTCGACGGCAACACCGTTTCGCCGGCGTTCGATGCGGTGGGCAAGTTGAACTATCAGACGGTGGCGTACCCGCTGCCGCAGCTGAAGGGCAACTTGTTCCTCGAGTACTCGCACGGGCCGCACAACCTTCGCTACACGATGAACTACATCGACGGCTACACCGATCAGCGCACGGACATCTTCTCGCCCTCGCTGGCCAATTCGCAGGCGCCGAATGCGGCGGGAGTGATTTCCGCCGGCAAGCACATCGAGAGCACGATGTTCCACGACATCACCTACCTGCTGCAGCTGCCCTGGAACATGACGGTGAACGCGACGGTCGAGAACTTCACGGACGAAGATCCGTCGTTTGCGCGTCTGGACCTGTCGTATGACCCGTTCACGTCCAGCGCTTTGGGGCGCACCTACAAACTGGGATTGCGCATGCGCTTCGGTGGGGAGTAAAAGGTAATCCGTCAGGGGGATGTTGACCGTTGAGGGGCGGCTCGAAAGAGCCGCCCTTTTCTTTTGCCCGGTCGCCCGGCCGATCACTCCGGCAGGGTCCAGCCCTGTTCCCACGGTGGCTCCGGGCCGAACGTGCTCGCCAGGAAGTCCACGAAGCTGCGAACTTTCGGCATCAGGTTGCGACGTTCGGGGTAAACCGCGAACACTGCCAGCTCCTGTGGCCGGAATTTACACAGCACCGGCTTGAGCGTGCCGCTCCGCAGCTGCTCACCCAGGTAAAAAGTCGGCAGTAGCACGATGCCGCCGCCCGCCAGCGCGGCCGCGCGATTCACCAAGCCATTGTTCGACTGCATGGAGCCGTTGATCGGCACGGTGTGCAGCTCGCCGTCCGGGCCGATCAGGCGCCATTCGCGCGGCGCGCTGACCAGGGAGTACAGGATGCAGCTGTGTTCGAGCAGATCCTCCGGCCGTTCTGGCTCACCGCGCTGCGCGAGGTAGGCGGGCGAAGCGCACAGCACCTGCCGGCACGGCGCGATCTTGCGGGCGATCAGGTTGGAATCCTGCAGCCGGCCAATCCGCACGGCGACGTCGAAGCCTTCTTCGACCAGGTCGACCTGCCGGTCGTCCATGTGCAGCTCGAGCTGTACGCCCGGAAAGCGGCTCAGGAATCCCTGCAGCGTCGGGCCCAGGTGCAGGATGCTGAAGCTCATCGGCGCGGACACGCGCAGCAGCCCGCGCGGCTCGGTTTGAAACCGCGCGACTTCCAACTCTGCATTCTCGATTTCCGCCAGCGCACGCACGCTGCGCCCGTACAGCTCCGAACCGGCTTCGGTCAGGCTGAGTCGGCGGGTCGTGCGGTTGAGCAGCCGCGCGCCGAGCTTCTCCTCGAGCCGGGTGACCGCCTTGCTGACGACTGGCTGGGACATGTCGAGGGCTTCCGCGGCTGCCGTAAAGCTCGCCAACTCAACGACTTTGACGAAGATCGCGATGTCCGTGAGGTTCTGCATCGGAATAAATCTCATGCCGCGCAGGCCGATGATCGCCGCGGCTGCGGTCCTTAACGTAGCACCCCGTCGATCAACGTGACTTCAACCGAGGTGCTCACCATGCAGATCCAGGATACCCGTCAGGCGCGCGATTACTTCGCGCAGAAGCTGGCTTTCGTCACCGGCCCGTTCGAGCTGGACGGCCAGATCAAGCGCAAGGAGCCGATCACGATCGTCGACGTGCGCCTGCCGAGCGATTACCGCGCCGGCCACATTCCGGGCGCCATCAACCTGCCGCAGGGCAAATGGCACACGCTCGCAGGGCTGTCGAAGGATCGCACCGCCGTCATCTATTGCTACAGCCAGACGTGCAAGCTCGCAGCCGCGGCGGCTGTCGAATTCGCCTCGGCCGGGATCGCTGTGGTTGAGATGGAAGGCGGTTTCGAGGCCTGGCAGAAGAGCAATCTGCCGGTCGAACAATGAGGAGCGCCGCCATGAAAACTCCTGCAATTGTCGGTGACAACCTGCTGCGCGTGGCCCTCGGCATCATGTTCATCGCGCACAGCGTCGTGCTGAAGTACTTCACGTTCACGCTCGCGGGCACGGCGCAGTACTTCGCGTCGATCGGACTGCCGGCTGCGCTCGCCTATGTAGTCTTCGCGGCGGAAGCAGTCGGCGGCGTGCTGCTGGTCCTCAATCTCTACACACGCTGGGTCGCGCTCGGGCTCGTTCCGGTGCTGCTTGGAGCGCTGTGGGTGCACGCGGGTAACGGCTGGGTGTTCAACGCGCCGAACGGCGGCTGGGAATATCCGCTGTTCCTGATCGTGATCAGCGTGGTGGTCGCGTTACAGGCTATGGCTCCAGCCGCTCGCCCTCTGGCGGCGGGAACTGACCGCACACTTCGCGCAGCCAGTCGCGGAAGCGAATGACCTTCGGCAACTCGAAGTGGTGAGGTGGCGCCACGAAATAGTACGAGTTTCGCTGGCGCACACTCTGGCTCGAGGGCCGCACCAGGCGGCCCGAGGCCAGGTCGCCGGCGACGAGCGACCAGCGGGCGAGGGCAATGCCGTGCCCTTGCTCGGCCGACGCCAGCACGGACGCTGAATCGTCGAGCACAGGGCCGCCCTCCATGCGCGTCGTGTCGCCGCCGACGCGTCGCAGCCAGTCATTCCACGGCTCGCTCGCACTGTGCAGCCGCTTGTACTTGTTGAGGTCGAGCAGCGTATCGACCGGCCCGACCTTCGCGAGCAGCGCGGGGCTGGTCACGGGAAAGACCCAATCGTCGAGCATCTTCTCGGCATGCAGCTGCGGCCAGTTGCCGGTGCCGTAGCGGACCGCCGCGTGGAAGTCGGTCTGCATGAAGTCGACCAGCTCGCGGCTCGCGTTGAACCGCAGATCGACTTCCGGGTGCTTCTGGTAGAAGTCGCCGAGCCGCGGCAGCAGCCACTTCTGCAGGAACGAGCCGAGCAGGCTGATGTTGAGCAAGCCGCTGCTGCGATCCTGCCGCAGCTGTTCGACTGCACGCGTGAGCTCGCCCATCCCGCGCTGGATTCCCGGCAGCAGCCGCGCGCCTTGCGGCGTCAGGCGCACCGAGCGGCTGTGTCGCACGAACAGCGGCGTCTCCAGAAATTCTTCGAGCGATTTGATGTGCGAGCTGACCGCCGCAGTCGTGACGTTCAGCGAGTGCGCGGCCCCGGTGAAGCTCAAATGGGCAGCCACGGCCTCAAACGCTCGCAGCGCATTCAAGGGCAGTTTGGTGGCCTCCGTCATCGCTGGAATCGTTCAGTATTTTTTGAGCGGGCGGACATAAATTGCTGTGCCGGCGCCAAACGTATATCGATTGATTTAACGATGCAAGCTACCATCCCGCCCATGACGATCCGCATCAGGCCGGCCACGCCGGCCGACACTCCCATCATCCTGCAGCTGATTCGCGAGCTCGCCGAGTTCGAGCGGCTGCTGCATGAAGTCCAGGCTACTGAGGAACAGCTACGCGAGCAGCTGTTCGGCGCCCGGCCGGGCGCAGAGGTCGTGATCGCACGGATGGGCGACGAGGTCGCCGGCTTCGCGCTGTTCTTCCACAATTTCTCGACCTTCCTGGCGAAGCCCGGGATCTATCTCGAAGATCTGTACGTGCGGCAGAAGTTTCGCGGGCAGGGATGCGGCGAGGCGCTGCTACGCCATCTGGCGCGGTTGGCGATCGAGCGCGGCTGCGGCAGGCTGGAGTGGTCGGTGCTGGATTGGAACGTGCGCGCGATCGATTTCTACAAGAGCCTCGGCGCGGTGCAGATGGATCAGTGGACCGTGCATCGCGTGACGGGCGACGCGCTGGTGAAGCTGGGTAAAGAGTCGGGCTGAAGCCCGACCTACAGCGTGCTAACTGACGTCGGATAGAGGGCTGTAGGTCGGGCTTCAGCCCGACAAGGCTCCCTCCAAATCCTCCATCAGGTCTTCGACGTTCTCGAGTCCCACCGACACCCTCAACAGACTCTCCGGCGTCACCGAGTGCGGACCCTCGATCGACTTGCGATGCTCGATCAGCGACTCGACGCCGCCCAGACTCGTCGCGCGCGTGAACACCTTCAGCCGGGCCGCAACCGCGAACGCCTCATCGCGCCCGCCCCGCACGCAGAATGACAACATCGCGCCGAACCCGCTCATCTGCTTGCGCGCGATCGCGTGTCCCGGATGCGATTCGAGCCCCGGATAAAGAACGCGCTCGACTCCGCGATGGCGATGCAGGAAATGCGCGAGCCGTTCCGCAGTCTGAGTCTGCGCGCGCACACGACACGCTAACGTCGTCAGGCTGCGCCGCACGAGCCAGCAATCGAACGGCGAGGGCACGTTGCCGGCGGTGGACTGGTAGTCGCGCAAGTGATCGGACAGGCCGCCGCGATCGCGCGCGACGACGGCGCCGCCCATCACGTCGCTGTGACCGCCGAAGTACTTGGTGCTCGAATGCATCACGAGATCGGCGCCGAGCTCCAGCGGCTTCTGCCACACTGGCGTGGCGAAAGTGTTGTCGACGCAGACCGTCGCGCCGCGTCCATGCGCGAGCTCGGCGATCGTCTCGATGTCGCTGATGTTGAGCATCGGGTTGGAAGGCGTTTCGATCCACACCAGCCGCGTCTTGTCGGTCAGGGCCGCACGCAACGCTTCGGTCTTCGTCATGTCGACGAACGTATGGCTCACGCCCATCGGGCCCAGGATGTCGCGCAGCTGTTTCGCCGTGCCGTGATAACTCTCGATCGGCGCGACTACGTGCTCACCCGGCCGCAGCAGGCTGAACACCGCGAGCGATGCCGCAGAGCCGGAAGAATAAGCGGTTGCATCGCCGCCGCCTTCGAGCGCCGCGATGCATTGCTCGAGCGCGCGGCGACCCGGATTGTCAGGGCGGACGTAGTCGTAGCCGCGCGAGAACTCGCCATCGACGTCACGTTCGTAGGTGGTGCTCAAGTGCACAGCGGGTGCGACTTCGCCGGTCGCCGGCTCGATGCCCCGGCCCACGCGAACGCCTATCGTCTCGATCTTCACTAGTTTTCTCCCGGGCCGCTCCTGCGCTTCCTGCGCCCGCGGCATTCGCGCATCCCTGCGCAGCACCTTCGCCCATCATCGGCAGCCAGTGTACCCTGCGGTGCGTTGTGGAGGCCTGAACCATGAGTCGAGCTCCGGAACGATGCGATTCCGACGCGGACCATCGCTTTCATCGCAACGAGTGGCGCATCCAGCGGATTGGCTGGGTGCTGGTGGCGCTGTTCCTCGCCCTGGCCGCGGCGGGTCTGTTCGGCAACGGGCCGCTCAGTCGCGCGCACGCTGACAGCGCCGGCGGGCGTCTCGAATATCAACGATTTACCCGGTTCGGCCTGACGACGGATCTGGTCGTGACGCCCGTGGCCAGCGCCAACGGCATCACTCGCGTCGAGATCAGCGGCGACTATCTCGAAGCGTTTCGCGTCGAGCACGTCACGCCCGAGCCCGCCGCCGTGCGCCTGGACGGTTCGAACATCGTCTATGAGTTCGCCAGCGCCACGCCCGGCGCATCCATCTCATTCCATCTCAGCCCGCAGCGGCTATGGCGTCGTAGCGCCACGATAACGATCGACGGCGGCGCGCCGCTCGACATCTCGCAGCTCACGTATCCCTGATCGCAACCCAGGAGTCGTCACGATGGAATCCGTCATTCGCCCGACGTTCGTGTACCTCTTCGTGCTCGTGCTGTTGCGCCTCACCGGCAGGCGCACGCTGGCGCAGATCACGACGTTCGACTTCGTGCTGCTGCTGATCATCAGCGAGGCGTGCCAGCAAGCGCTCATCGGCGTGGACAATTCGATGATCAACAGCGCGATCGTCGTGGCGACGCTGATCGGGCTGAACATCCTGATGTCGCTGTTGAAGCAGCGTTCGCGCTGGTTCGACCGGCTGCTCGACGACATCCCCGTCCTCATCGTCCAGGACGGCAAGCCGCTCAAGGACCGCATGTACGAAGCGCGTGTCGACGAGGACGACGTGCTGGACGCCGCGCGGGAAAACTACGGGCTCGAACGCATGGACCAGATCCGGCACGCGATCCTGGAGCGTGACGGGCAGATCTCGATCATTCCGCGACACTGAAAAAAGCGCCCTCCGTGTGTCGATCGCGGAGGGCAAGCGGGGATCTGGCCGGCTCGATCGCGGGCGGCAGCAGCTTGTAAATGGCCGGCGTCACGATGCGGGCGATGAAAGTGGACGACAGCAGCCCGCCGATGATCACCCACGCCAGCGGCGAGTACATCGCAGAGTTCTGCAAGGCCAGCGGCAGCAATCCGCCGACTGCAGTCGCACTCGTCAGCAGGATCGGCAGGAAACGCACTTCGCCCGCGCGTTCGATCGCTTCATCCAACGGCACGCCGTCGGCGCGCAGTCGGTTGGTAAAGTCCACGAGCAGGATCGAGTTCTTCGTCTCGATGCCGATGAGCGCTATGAAGCCGATGACCGCGGTGAATGAAATCGTGTTGCCCGTCAGCGTGAGCAGCAGGATGCCGCCCGCGATGCCGAACGGTACGACCGTGAGCACGATGAGCGTGCTTTTGAAGTTGCCGAATTCGAGCACGAGGATCGCGACGATGCCGAGCAGCGCGATGATCAGCGCGGACTGCAGGCTGCCGAAACTCTCCGTGCGCGTTTCGAGCTCGCCGCCCGGCACGTACGAATAGCCGCGTGGCCAGCTCATCCGGTCGAGCCGCTGCATCACCGCCTTCGTCACACGATCCGTGTTGTAGCCCGTCTGCACGTCGGCGTTGATCGTCACCGAGCGCTCGCGGTTGTAGCGCCGGATCTCAGTGGGCGCGGAGCTGAACTCGACGCGCGCGAGCTGCGCGAGCGGCAAGGTTTCGCCGCCCACCGTCGCGACGCGAACTTGATCGAGCGCGCGTACATCGGGCCGCGCATCGATCGGCGTGCGCATCATGATGTCGTACTGCTCGCCATCGCTGTCCTTGAAGCGCCCCGCGGGAATGCCGGCGACGGCGAGCCGCACGGCGCGGTCGAACTCCACTGCGGGCACGCCGAGCAGCGCAGCCTTCTGCGAATCGACATCCAGGCTCAGGTTCGTGCGCCGCATGCGCACCGGGTTCTGCACGTCGCGCGTACCGGGCGTTGCGCGCATGGTCTTCTCGACCACGCCGGCCAGGCGATGCAGCTCATCGAGATCCGGGCCGATCACGCGAATCGCGATCGGTGCGCTGATCGCCGGTCCGTTGCTGAACTCGCGCACGTAGATGCGTGCGTTCGGATATTCCTGGAATTGATCGCGCAGCCGCTCCAGCACCTGCGGAGTCGTGCGCGGATCGTAGCCACGCAGCTTGACGAACACGTCGCCGTAGCTGATGTCGCCGTCATGACTGGCGACGTTGTAATAGATGATCGGGTTGCCGTGGCCCAGGTTGGTGAAGAACGACACGACCTGCGGCGTCGCGTGCAGCTTCTCCTCGACGAACTGCAGCGCGCGATCGGTCTCGGCGAGGCTGCTGCCGTCCGGCGTTTCTACGGTGATCAGGAAGTGCGGCGTGTCCGCCTTCGGAAACAGGCTGAAGCCGATCAGCTTGCCGCCGCCGACGATGACGACGAGGCAGATCGCAAGCGAAACCCAGATCGCCGTGCGCGGACGCGCCAGTGCTTTGCGCGCGAGCGGCTGGTAGTAGCGGTGGATGGCCGCGGTCAGCCACTGCAGTACGACGTTGCCCCGTGGATCTTCATGCTCGCGCAGCAGGCGACTCGCGAGGAAAGGAATGATCGTGAGCGCAATCAGCAGCGACGCGCCGACCGTCGCGAACGCCGCGATCGGCAACACCCGAATGAACAGGCCGGAATTGCCGCCGATCATCGTCAGCGGCAGGAACGCCAGCATGATCGTGCCGGTGCAGCCGAGGATCGCCTGGAAGATCTGTCGCGTTGCCAGGACTGCGGCCTGCGTGCGCGGATGCCCGGCGCGCAGGAAGCGCGCAATGTTCTCGACCACGACGATGGAATCGTCGACCAGCAATCCCAGTGCCACGACAAAGCCGACGATCGAAATCTGGTTCAGCGAATAGCCGAGGAAGAACAGCGCCGACAACCCGATCGCCAGCGACAACGGAATCGAGATCATCACGATCCCAGCCGCGCGCAGTCCCAGCGGCAGCAGCGTGATTGCGACCAGCGCGATGGCAATCGCGAAATCGCTGCCGAGCCCGCCCAGGCGGCGCGCCACGTTCTCCGATTGATCGAAGCCCACTTCGAGCTGAACGCGCTTCGGCAGCCGCGTCTGGAAGCGCTCGACCGCAGCAGAGATGCGTCGCTGCACGTCGAAGATGTTGTAGCCATCTTTCTGGTTCGCTGTCACGAACACGGCGCGCTGGCCGTTGAAGCGGCCGATGTAGCGATGCTCCTGCGTGCTCCAGCTCACTTCGGCGATGTCGCGAACCCGGACGGTGCGCCCATCGGCGACGGCGACGACGGTGTCGCGCACTTCGTCGAGCGATTGATAGCTGCCCGAGGTCTTGAGACTGAAGCTGCGACTGTCGACGTCGATCGAGCCGCCCGGAATGCTGGCGTTCTCGCTCTGCAGTGCCTGCATCACGCGACCCGGCGCGAGCTTCAGCTCCGCCATGCGCGGCAGGTCGAGCGCGATGCGCAGCTCGCGCGCCGGGTACGCCCACGTCTGCGCGTTGCGCACGCCATCGACGGTCTTGAGCGTGTCCTTGAGATCGCGCGCCAGTTCTTCGAGCTCGGGATACGGCGCATCGGGCGAGACCAGCGCGAACTGCACGATGTTGACCAGCCCGGGATTCACCTTCAGCACCTGGATGTCGCCGATCTCAGGCGGCAACGACGGGCGCAGCGCGTTCAGCTCGCGCTCCACCTCTTCGTACTTCTTCTCTGCATCGACAAAGGAATAGAACTCCGCCACGATCTGCGCGCCGCCGTCGCTGCTGCGCGATTCGATCTTCTTCATATCGTCCAGCTCGCTCAGGCGGTCTTCGATCGGCTTCACCACCAGGCGCTCGACTTCCTGCGGCTCGGCGCCCGGATAGGGCACCGTGATGCGCACGCGGCCTACCGGAAAGTGCGGATCCTCCTGGCGCGGGATGTTGAAGAACGACGTCACCCCGAGCGCAATGAGCATCGCGAACGCGACCAGCGTGAACTGGTAGCGTCGAATCGGAAACTCGAAAAAGCTCACAGCCGCGCGCTCCGCGCCGACGCCGCGGCTTCGTGCGCCTTGCTCGTCGCTTTGAAGATCGCTACGCGTTCGCCGTCTTCCAGATACAGCGCGCCATCCGTGATGACCTGCTCGCCGGCGTCGACACCATTCGCTAGTGCGACGATGCCGCCTTCGATGAACGCGACTTCGATGTCGCGCGAGCGCGCACGATCCTTGTCGAGCACGAACAGGCGCGCGCTGCGACCGGCGCCTTCGACGATTGCGCCGATCGGCACGTACACGCGCGAGCCGCTGGAGGCAGAGGAGGGCACGATCGTGAGCTTCGCGACCAGTCCACTCTTCAGCGGCAGCTCCGCGCGGTCATCGATCGCGACTTCAATGCCGAACATGCCGCTGGCGCGATCGGCTGCGCTGGCGATCTCGGTCACTTTGCCGTCGAGCTTCGTGTCAGGCAGTGCGTCGAGTTTGACGCGCACGGCGTCGCCGAGCCGTACCTGCACGATCTCCCGGTCGGCGAGCCCAGTGCGCACGATGAAACCGCGATCCTGCGCACCGAGCACCAGCACCGGCGCGCCAGCTGCGACCACTTCCCGTTCTTCCGCGAGCCGACGCAGGACCGTGCCATCGCGCGGCGCGACGATCGCGGCGTAGCTCCAGTTGAACTGCGCCGAGTTCAAGGTTGCCTCCGCCATCGCGGCCTGCGTACGCAGATCCTGCAACTGCTCGAGACTGATGACCTTGTCCGCGTAGAGCCGTTCGCCGCGCGCCACGTCGCGATTGGCTTTTTCGCAAGCCTGGCGTGCCTGTTCGACCTGCGCGTTGACTTCCGTCTGCTCGATCTCCGCGAGCTTCTGGCCTTTGCGCACCAGCTCGCCTTCGGTCACTGCGAGATGCTTGATCACGCCGCCGACTTTGAACGCGAGCCGGATCTCGTCGCGGTTCGCGAGCACGCCATTGGTGCGGATCGACGGCGCAGCCGGTCCCGCTGTCGCGACGGCAACGCGAACCGGAGTGGGCGGCAGCGGCGCATCCTTCGCAGTGCTGTTGCAGCCGGCGACGAAGGTAGTGCAGGCGGTGAGGACGAACAGGTGAACGATGCGCATGGTCAAGCCCCTGGATCGAGCGGCAGGTCTCCCGCCGAGGTCGCGTATTCCAGCTCCGCACGCCGTGCCAGGACGTCGAAGCGAGTGAGGTTGTGATTCAGCTCGGCACTGGTGAGCGCGCTGCGCGCGTCGATGAACTCGACCTGGTTGATCACACCCTCGTCGCGCTTGCGGCTTGCGATGCGGAACGCGGCGCGTGCGGCGTCGGCTCGCGCCGCTGCCGTCGTCAAGGAGTCCTGCGCGGTGGTTAGTCGATCGAACGCCTGCTGAACTTCGAGGCGGATCTGTTGTGCTATCTCTTCCTTGCGCAGAATCAGTTGTCGCTCGGCCGCACGTGCCTGTCGAGCTCGCGCGGCATCGCCGCCGCCATCGAAAATGCGCCAGGTGAAGAGCAGCGACGCCGTGGCGAAGTCGTAGCCTTCGCCCACGCGGTAATCGGCACCCTGGGTGCCGCCGTCGAGAGCCAGCGTCAGCACCGGCCAGCGCTGCTTGCGCGCGACAGTCACCTGCTCTGACGCCGCCTTGCGTTGCTGCTCGACGCGACTGAGCTCCGGGCGACGCTCGAGTGCGTCGGTCCACAACTGCGGCAACGGTTGCGCCGATCGCGACGCCTCCGCCGGCGGCGACGAGGCATCGATCGGCGCCAGCAGCTCGCGGTTGAGCAGAAAGTTGAAGAAGCTCTGCGACTGCGTCGCGAGATTCTCGGTCTCGCGCAGCCGCTGCTCGACGGCCAGCAACTCGGTCTTCGCGCGCAGTACCTGGTCTTCCGTGATCTTGCCGTTATCGAACAGCGATTCGTTGACGCGCAGGTTCTCGCGCAGCAACGCCTGGCTGGCCGACACGATGTCGACGGCGCTGCGCGCCTTCAACCAATCCAGGTAGCCGATCGTCACGTCGCGGCGCAGGGCGCGAGCGACCGCCATGCGATTGAAGGTGGTTGCGTCGAGCAACGCACGCTGCGCTCGAACAGCCGCAGGAATCGCCGGCGCATACAAGGGCTGACGCACGACCACGCGTGTGTCCTGCTCCTCGCTGCGCAGGAACGGCACAGTGATGTCTTCGGTCGACGTGAAGCGGGGCGGCCGCCCTTGCGCAGTCAATAGCTCGTTGAGCGTTGCGAAGACCGGATTGAGCGCGGTCCCGACCGGGATCTCGAACTCGCGGCCGCCGTCGGAGCGCGAGTAGCGCGCCGCCAGCGAAATCTCCGGAAAGAAGCGCGCGCGCGCGGCTGCCAGCGCTGCGGTTGCCTTGTCCACTTCCAGCGCTTCGCCCTGCAGCGCGAGATTGCTGTGCAAGGCCTCGACGACGTAGTGCTCGACGACGACGTCGAACTCCTGCGCCGGCTCGGCATGCGCGACGAACGTCGCGAGGCCCATGCCGCCGATAGCGATGACACGCCCGATCACGATCCAACCCCGGAATTCCCCTCAGTGCACGTAAGATCGTAATGCGCCTGTAAAACCCGACCGGTAGGGCGAGACTCGAGGCAAAAAAAAGCCCTCCGCCGTATTACGACGGAGAGCCAAGGGGGTTCGAGGATCAGCCGTGAGCCGGGGCGGCGGCAGTGATTGGACTTGCGGCCGATTGCGGCCGGTCCGCTTCGATCGTCGGCGGGATCAGCTTGTAGATCGCCGGTGTGACGATACGCGCCACCACTGTTGACGAAATCAGCCCGCCGATGATCACCCAGGCGAGCGGCGAGTACATCGCAGAGTTCTGCAACGCCAGCGGCAACAGGCCGCCGATCGCAGTCAAACTGGTGAGCAGAATCGGCAGGAAGCGCACTTCGCCCGCGCGCTCGATTGCTTCATCCAGCGGCACGCCTTCCGAGCGCAGTCGATTGGTGAAGTCGACCAGCAGGATCGAGTTCTTGGTCTCGATGCCGATCAGCGCGATGAAGCCGATCGTCGCCGTGAAGGAAATCGTGTTGCCGGTCAGTCCGAGCATCAGGATGCCGCCCGCGATGCCGAACGGCACGACCGTGAGCACGATGAGCGTGCTCTTGAAGTTGCCGAACTCCAGCACGAGGATCGCGACGATGCCGAGCAACGCGATGACCAGCGCCGACTGCAAACCGCCGAAGCTCTCGGTGCGCGTCTCCAGCTCGCCGCCAGGTACATACGAATAGCCGCGCGGCCATTCCATCTGATCGAGCCGCTCGAGCACGGCCTTGGTTACGCGATCCGTGTTGTAGCCGCTCTTGACGTCTGCATCGATCGTCACCGCGCGCTCGCGGTTGTAGCGGTGAATCTCGGTCGGCGCTGAGGTGAACTCCACACGTGCAAGTTGCGCGAGCGGCAGCGTGTCACCGCTCAGCGTCGCGACCCGCACCTGATCGAGCGCGCGCACGTCGGGACGCGCATCGATCGGCGTGCGCACCATGATGTCGTACTGCTCGCCGTCGGTGTCCTTGAAACGACCCGCCGGAATTCCTGCAACCGCGAGTCGCACCGCGCGATCGAACTCGACCGAGGGCACGCCCAGCAATGCCGCCTTGTGCGAATCGATCGCGAGGCTCAGGTTCGTGCGCCGCATGCGCACCGGGTTCTCGACGTCGCGCGTACCCGGCGTCTCCTTGATGATCTTCTCGACCTTCGCGGCGAGCGCATCGAGTCGATCCAGATCCGGCCCGATGACGCGAACTGCAATCGGCGCAGTGATCGGCGGACCGTTGCGAAACTCGCGCACGTGAATGCGCGCGTTCGGATATTTCTGCAGCTCGCGGCGCAGCTCGTCGAGCTCGCGCGGCGTGTCGTTCGGGCTGTACTTCGACAGCTTCACGAACACGTCCGCGTAGCTGCTGTCGCCCTCGTTGCCGGTCTCGTTGTAGTAGATGCGCGGGTTGCCGTGGCCGAGATTCGCGAAGTACGAATCGAGGTTCGGCAGCGCCTTGAGTTTGCTCTCGACGAAGTGCAGCGCGCGATCGGTTTCGGCAAGGCTGCTGCCGTCCGGCGTTTCGACGGTCACCAGGAAGTGCGGCGTATCGGCCTTCGGGAACAGGCTGAAGCCGATGAGGCCGCCGACGCCGAGCATCACGACTACGCAGCCGGCGAGCGAGACCCACACGGTGAGTTTCGGACGCGCCAGCGCGCGGTGCAGGATCGGCTGGTAGAAGCGATGAATCGCGCCGGTGATCCACTGCAGCAGGCGATTGCCGTGTGCATCTTCGCGCTCCTTGAGCACGCGACTGGCGAGGAACGGGATGATCGTCAACGCGATCAGCAGCGAGGCACCGACGGTCACGAGCACGGCGGTCGGCAGCACGCGAATGAACTGGCCCGAAGTTCCGCCGATCATCATCAGCGGCAGGAACGCGAACATGATCGTCGCGGTGCAGCCGACGATCGCCTCGAAGATCTGGCGCGTCGCGAGGATCGCAGCCTGCATGCGCGAGTGCCCCTCACGCAGGAAGCGCGCGATGTTCTCCACGACCACGATCGAGTCGTCGACCAGCAGGCCCAGCGCCACGACGAAGCCGGCGATGGAAATCTGGTTGAGCGAGAAGCCGAGGAAGTACAGCGCCGACAGGCCGATCGCGAGCGACAGCGGAATCGAGATCATGACGACGCTCGCCGCGCGCAGGCCGAGCGGCAGCAGTGTGATCGCAACGAGCGCAATCGCGATCCCGAAATCGTCCGTGAGGCGATCGAGGCGATGCGCGACGTTCTTCGATTGATCGAAGCCGAGCTCCAGATGAATGCGCTTCGGCAGCTGCGTCTTGAAGCGCTCCGCGGCGGCAAGGATGCGCTCGCGGACTTCGAAGATGTTGTAGCCGTCCTTCTGGTTCGCGGTCACGAACACGGCGCGCTGGCCGTTGAAGCGGCCGGTGTAGACCTGCTCCTGCGTATCCCAGCTCACCTCGGCGATGTCGCGCACGCGCACGCTGCGGCCGTCGGCTACGGCAACAACGGTGTCGCGCACCTCATCGAGCGTCGCGTAGCTGCCCGAAGTCTTGAGGCTGAACGTGCGGCTGCCGACGTCGATCGAGCCGCCAGGAATGTTCGCGTTCTCGCTCTGCAATGCCTGCAGCACGCGACCCGGCGCGAGCTTCAGCTCCGCCATGCGCGGCAGGTCGAGCGCGACTCGCAGCTCACGCGCGGGATATGCCCACGTCTCCGCGGTGCGCACGCCGTTGAGCGTTTTCAGCGTGTCTTTCAAGTCGCGCGCGTAGTCTTCGAGCTCGCGATAGGGCGCGTCCGGCGAAACCAGCGCGAACTGCACGATATTGACGAGCCCCGGGTTCGACTTGCGGATCTCGACCTTCGTGAGCTCCGACGGGAGCGTCGGCCGCAGCGCGTTGATCTCGCGCACCACCTCGTCGTACTTCTTCTCGGTGTCGACCGAGGAGTAGAACTCCGGCTGGATCACCGCGACCCCGTCATTGCTGTGCGACTCGATCTTCTTGATGTCGTCCAGCTCGCTGAGCCGGTCCTCGATCGGTTTCACCACCAGCCGCTCGATGTCCTGCGGCTCGGCGCCGGGATACACCACGATGATCTGGTAGATCGGTATCGGGAAGTACGGGTCTTCCTGGCGCGGAATACCACGGTACGCGGTGATGCCGAGCGCCACGAGCATCGCGAATGCGATGATCGTGAACTGATAGCGGCGGATCGGGAATTCGAGCAGGCTCATTGCAGTCCTCCGCGATGCCCGCTGCCGCGCAGCTCGGCGAGAGGTTCGGCCAAAGTGACCTGTTCGCCGTCTTCGAGATACTGCGCGCCATCCGTGATGACCTGTTCGCCTGCTTCGATGCCGCTGGCGATAGCGACTTTCTCGCCTTCGATGAAGGCAACCTCGACGTCGCGGCGGCGTGCCTTGTCCTTGTCGAGCACGAACAGGCGCGCGGTGCGGCCGTCGCCTTCGACGATCGCGCCGATCGGCACATACACGCGCGAACCGGCGGTCGCCGATGACGGCACTACCGTGAGCTTCGCGACCAGGCCGCTCTTCAACGGCAGATTGATCGGATCGAGCGTGACTTCGATGCGGAACATGCCGCTCGCACCGTCTGCGGCGCTCGCGACTTCAGTGATCTTGCCGCTGAGCGACGCGTCCGGCAGCGCATCGAGATGCACTGCGCGACCGTCGCCGAGCCGCACCTGCACGATCTCGCGATCCGCAAGGCCGGTGCGCACGATGAAACCTTTGTCTTGCGCACCGAGCACGAGCACCGGCGCGCCGGCGGCAACCAGCTCGCGCTCCTCGGCGAGCTTGCGCAGCACGGTGCCGTCGCGCGGCGCGACGATGGCGGCGTAATTCGAATTGAACTCAGCGGAGTTCAGCCCGGCCTCGGCGACCGCAGCCTGCGTGCGCAGATCCTGCAATTGTTCGAGGCTGATGACCTTGTCTTCGTACAGCCGCTCGCCACGCGACACGTCGCGCTTCGCTTTCTCATGCGCCTGGCGCGCCTGCTCGACCTGCGCATTCACTTCGGTCTGCTCGATCTCGGCCAGCCGCTGGCCTTTGCGCACGTGCTCCCCTGCGGACACGGCGAGCTTGCGGATGACGCCGCCGACCTTGAAAGCCAGGCGGATCTCATCCTTGTTCGCGAGCAAGCCGTTGGTACGGATCGAAGGCGCGGCCGGACCGCTGGTCGCAGTCGCAACGCGCACCGGCGTCGCGGCGGGAGCTTCGACAGTCGCCTTGCTGTTGCAGCCGGCGACCAGAGCGGCGAGCGCCGCGGTGACTAGAAACCTCGAGGTACGCATGATCAGGCTCCCGGCTCGACCGGGATCTCTCCCGTTGAAGTCGCGTATTCCAGCTCCGCATGCCGTGCGAGGACGTCGAAGCGAGTGACGTTGTGATTCAGCTCGGCGCCGGTCAGCGCGCTGCGCGCGTCGATGAACTCGACCTGGCTGATGACGCCTTCGTCGCGTTTGCGACTGGCGATACGAAATGCAGCGCGGGCCGCGTCGGCACGCGCGGCAGCAGTCGCGAGGGAATCGCGCGCGGTGGTGAGACGATCGAAAGCTTGCTGGACCTCGAGGCGGATCTGCTGCGCGATCTCTTCCTGGCGCAGCACGACTTGCCGCTCGGCCGCGCGCGCCTGGCGCACGCGTGCCTCGTCGCCGCCGCCATCGAACAGGCGCCAGGTGAAAACCAGCGAGGCGACGCTGAAGTTGTAGCCATCGCCGAAGCGATAGTCGACGCCTTGCGAGCCCGCATCCACGCCGAGCGACAGCGTCGGCCACTTCTGCTTGCGGGCAATGCGAGTCTGTTCCTCTGCGGCTTTGCGCAGCTCATCGACGCGCGCGACTTCCGGCCGGCGGTTCAGTGCGGAGGACCACAGTTGCTCGAGCGCGCCGCCTTGCCCGGGCGGCGCAGTTGGCGGCGAGGACACCTCGATGCCGGCGAGCAGATCGCGATTCAGCAAAAAGTTGAAGAAGCTCTGCGCCTGTGTGGCGAGGTTCTGCGTTTCGCGCAGCCGCTGGTCGACGGCCAGCAGCTCGGTCTTGGCGCGCAGCACCTGGTCTTCGGTGATCTTGCCGTTGTCGAACAGCGATTGATTGACGCGCAGGTTCTCGCGCAGCAACTCCTGGCTGGAGGCCACGATGTCGACGGAACTGCGCGCCTTGAGCCAATCGAGATAAGCAATCGTGATGTCACGCCGCAGGGCGCGGGCGACGGCCATTCGGTTGTAGCTGCTCGCACCGAGCAGCGCGCGCTGTGCGCGGACCGCAGCCGGAATTGCCGGGGCGTAGATCGGTTGGCGTACGACGACGCGCGTGTCCTGCTCTTCTTCGCGCAGGAACTCGACAGTGGTGTCGGAGATCTGCGGGAACTGCGCGGGCCGGCCTTGCTGAGCCAGCAGCTCGTTCAGAGTGGAGTAGACGGGGTTGAGCGCGGTGCCGGTCGGGATCGTGAACTCGCGGCCGCCTTCGGCGCGGGAGTAGCGGGCTTGCAGCGAGATTTCCGGATAGAACCGCGCTCGGGCTGCGGCGAGCGCCTGGGCTGCACGTTCGACTTCGAGCGTCTCGCCTTGCAGGGCGAGGTTGCTGCGCAGGCCCTCGGCTACGTAGCGCTCGACCACCGCGTCGAATTCGCCGTCACCCGCTTGGGCGACCGCGGCGAAGGACGCGGTGAGACCGAGACAGCCGAGGACCAATTGGCGCAGCACGTATGCACGCTCAAGTGCCGACGTCGTTGAGGGCCGTGATCTCGACCGTCGCGCGCTGCTCGTGCGTTACCGTCGGGCTGCTGAAGGCAGCGGCGCCGGCGAACACCGACCATGCGAGCACGGAGACGAGGAAGAAGGATTCGACCGCATTCGAAAAACGCTCTTTGAGTGACGACATGATGACTCTCCCTTTGCTTTGTGGTTACGGACGTTGAAGGTTTAGAACTTGGTTTACAGATTAGACACGTGTCAAAAGTTGATCAAAAAAAACCGGGTCAGCCTTTCAACCCGCAGGTCAGGCTGTGGCGAATCAATGCGAGCGCCTGCTGGCTCAGCTGCTGGACGCTGATACCCACTTCCGCGAGCGGCTCGCCCTTGTTGATCGCAATCTGGATCAGACCGTGCATGAAACCCCACAGCACGCGCGAGACCACCTGCAGATCGCCGACGTCTGCGCGGATGGTGCCGTCACGCTGCCCGGTGGCGAGCGCCTCGACGACCACGTCGTGGACGCGCTTGCCGCACTCGATGCACGGCAACGCCTGCGGGCTGGGCTCGGTGCTGCCGTCGTGCGCAAGCGTCTCGAGCCGCGCGCAGGCATCGAAGAAATGCGGGAATTCCTGGGCGTACGCCATGTAGGCGCGGCCGCACGCTTCGACCTTGTCCATGCCCGTGCGGGCGCGCGCAGTCGCTTCTACGAAACGCTGATGCAGCACTTCGAGCGCGCGGGCCGAGATCGCGAAGTGCAGATCCTGCTTGTCCTTGAAGTACACGTAGACCAGCGCGCGGCTCAGCCGCGCGCGGCGGGCGACGCTGTCCATGGTGACTGCGTCCCAGCCCAGCTCGCGGTAGAGCTCTACCGCGGCCTCGACGATTTCGTCGCGGCGGCGTTCTTTCTCTTCCTGGCGGCGTTCAGCGATGTACGACATGGAGCCGTACGCTACGCCGCCATTGACACAGTGTCAACAGATAAATAGATGTCAACAGAAAGATTCTTGTCGAGCTACTGCCTCGGCAGCAGGAAGCGCAGCCCGTGCTGGTTGAGGATCGCCCCCTCCGTGGTGATCCGCTCGAGCGTCGGACCTTCCTTAAGTGCCTGACCCTCGGTGTATTTCCGCATGTTCACGAACACGAAGCGCTCGGCCGGCTTGGCAGAGTAGACGTGGATGTCGAGGTGCAGCTCGGGGAGCGAAGTCCCGCTGGCGGCCAGGTCAATCGGGGTCGGCAGCACTTCCTGATCTTCCGCAGCTTGCGCGGCGGTTTGCGCAGGAATCGTGGCTGGCGCGACCGCGGGTGCCTGGATCGGACGCACCATCGGTGGCCCGTCTGGAACGTTGCCGGCTGCAGCGAGCTGCGGATCTGCGCTCGCTGCGCCATTCGCGTCGACGCTGCCCGCTTCGTCGGCCAGCGCGTGCACGGACGGATCTGTCGACGTAACGGGCGACGGATTGCCGCGAGGCATCCGGCTCGCGCTCGCAGGCAGCGGCACTTGTGTGCCAGTGCGCGCGTCGTTCGTTGCTGGCGCAGCGCTCTCACTCCGAGCTGGCGGCGCGCTCGACTTCGCATCGCCATCGCGCATCAGCACGACGAGCAGCACGCCAAGGTTCAACACCAACAGCGCAGCGACAGCGACAACCCACCAAGGTTTGTTGCTACGACGCTCGCGAACTTGCACGTCGGCGAGCGAAGGGCCGACCTGCCGTTGCCGCTCGTTCTCCGATTTCTTCAGCGCATCGAGAATGAAGCTCATCAGGACGCTCCCGGGCTGTCCTGCGCCTGTGCGACCAGCAGCGGCGCACCGGTCGAGTTGGTGACCGTGTCGAGCACGATCTGCGTCTGCACGCCGGCGATGCCGTCGACGTTGAGCCGATGCTGTCGCTGAAAATCTTCCACCATGCGCACGAGCTCCTCGTCGTAGACGTCGCTGGAGTTGCCGTCCTTCGCTTTGCCATGAGCCGTATTCAGCGAATCGCGCAGCCAGCGCACGCCGGCGCCTTGCATGCCCGCGGACAGCGCGCGCGGCGTCGCGACTTGCGGTCGCCACAGGATCAGATAATCGCCGAACCAAAGTCGCGACAGCGACGCGATGGAGATCTCGCGTGTGGTATCCGCGAAGCGCACTTGCGCGGTTTCGGAATTCAGGCCGGCGACCACGACCTGGTGCGCGTTGCCGGCGTCGTCGATCAGCGTGAGGATCGCGGGACGATTGAGCGTGCGCAGCTGGCCCCACGAGCCTTGCTGATACACACATTCCAATCCTTGCTGCTGCGCCTGATTGCAGGGCCGCCCCTTGGTCGGGTCGAACTTTGCGCCCCACAGCGCAAACAGCTGCGCAAACGCTGTTTCTGTAGTGGTTTGAGCGGGCTGCTCCTTCAGCTGTGTCTCGATGTCCTGTCCTGTGGGTGCCGCCGCCGGCTGCGGCGCGCTCGGCGCGGGCGCGAGCTCGGCCGCTGTCGGCACTGCTTGCGGCTGCGGCTCCAGCGAAACGACTTTGTCTTCGCCCGCAGCGTGACTCGTCGAGCCATCGGGCCACAGGAGCCAGACGCCGATCGCTAGCCCGGCTACGGCGACGGCGGCCGAAACTCCGACGAGCAACTTGGTCCACTGCGGACTGAACGCGCGGCCGTACACTTCTCCCGCCGCCTCGCGCACCAGCGCCGGACCGATGCGGTGCTCTTCCTGCGTGAACGCGCCGAGCAGCGCGCGATCGCAGATCACGTTGATGATGCGCGGAATGCCGTTGCTGAGCCGGTGGACCTCACGCAGCGCCGTGGCGGAGAAGACGTCGCCCGTCGCGGAGCCTGCGACTTTCAATCGATGAGTGACGTACGCGGCAGTCTCCACACGCGACAGCGGATCGAGATGATAGCGACCCGTGATGCGCTGAGCGAGCTGACGCAGCTCGACGCGCGCCAGCACTTCGCGCAGCTCCGGTTGGCCGATCAGGATGATCTGCAAGAGCTTCTGCGACGCAGTCTCCAGGTTCGTGAGCAGGCGCACCTGCTCCAGCGTTTCCGGCGTGAGGTTCTGCGCCTCGTCGACGATCACGACGACGCGCCGGCCCTTGGCGTGCGATTCCAGCAGCCGCTTGTTCAGCAGGTCGACCAGATCCTTGATGCTCGACGCATCCTCGTCGCGCATGAAGATGCCGAGCTCTTCGCAGATCGTCAGCACGAACTCAACGGGCGTTAATTGCGGATTGAGGATGACCGCGACGTCCGCGTGTCCCGGCATGCGTTCGAGCAGCGAACGCACCACCGTGGTCTTGCCGGTCCCGACTTCGCCGGTGAGCTGGATGAAGCCGCCGGCCTCGTTGATCCCGTACAGCAGGTGCGCGAGCGCCTCCGCGTGCCGCTCGCTCATGAAGAGGTAGCGCGGATCGGGGGTGATTGCGAAGGGCTTCTCGCCCAGCCCGAAAAAGCTCGTGTACATGCGGTGCGCCGAAAACGGGGAAAAGATGATGCTCGCCGCGCTCAGCTCTTGCAACGCGGGACGCTCCCGCTACGGGTCGAGCGCCGGGTTAATTCACTTCAATAGTGACCCGATCCGCCTTGGCACGGCTGGTGAGTCCCGATACGCTTCCGACCGACTTTTGCAACGGACGTCCGTCAAGCATCGTGAAGGCACTTTCATTCCAGCAGCTCACGAAGACCTACAAGAACGGTGTGCAGGCCCTCAAGGGCATCGACCTGACGGTCGAAGAGGGCGATTTCTTCGCGCTGCTGGGGCCGAACGGCGCCGGCAAGACCACTGCAATCGGCATCGTCACCTCGCTGGTCAACAAGAGCAGCGGCAAGGTCGAGGTGTTCGGCCATGACATCGACCGCGAGCTGGCGATCGCGAAATCCTGCATCGGCCTCGTGCCGCAGGAGATCAACTTCAACCAGTTCGAGACCGTCAGCACGATTCTGGTAAATCAGGCCGGCTTCTACGGCATCCCGCGGCGCGTCGCGCACGACCGCCTGGAGAAGTATCTCGGCGCGCTGCAGCTCTGGGAAAAGCGCAATGCCGTTTCGCGCACGCTGTCCGGCGGCATGAAGCGCCGCCTGATGATTGCGCGCGCGCTGATGCACGAGCCGCGCTTGCTGATCCTTGACGAGCCGACCGCGGGCGTGGACATCGAAGTGCGCCGGACCATGTGGACGTTCATGCGCGACATCAATGCCGCCGGCACGACCATCATCCTGACGACGCACTACCTCGACGAGGCGGAGAGCCTCTGCCGCCACGTCGCGATCATCGACAAGGGCCGCATCATCGAGAACGATCGCATGAGCACCGTGCTGCGCAAGCTGCAGACCGAAGTGTTCGTGCTGAACCTGCGCAATCCGATCTCCGCCGCGCCGGTGTTGCCGGGCTATCGCGTCGTCATGCCGGACGACCACACGCTCGAGATCGAAGTTTCCAAGGAACAGAACCTGAACGACATCTTCTCGCGACTCACCGCGGCCGGGATCGATGTGCTGTCGATGCGTAACAAGACGAATCGATTGGAAGAGTTGTTCATGCGGTTGGTCGAGCAGCAGCCGGCAAAGGCGGCGTCATGACCACGCCGCAGCAGATGCTGGAGCGCTCGGCCGCGGCTCGCGCACACGATGAGGAAGCGGCGCTCACGCGCACCGCCTTCGTCGGTTTCGCGACCATCGTGATCCGCGAGTTCAATCGCATCATTCGCATCTGGGGCCAGACGATCGTGCCGCCGGCGATCACGGCGACGCTGTACTTCGTGATCTTCGGCAGCCTCATCGGTCGACGCATCGGCGACATGGGCGGCTACACGTACATCCAGTACATCGCGCCCGGCCTGATCATGATGTCGGTGATCACGAACTCTTACGGCAACGTCGTGTCGTCGTTCTTCGGCGCGAAGTTCGGCAAGCACATCGAAGAGCTGCTGGTGTCGCCGCTGCCGAACTGGCTGATCGTGTGCGGCTACATGGTCGGCGGCATCGCTCGCGGCTTGATCGTCGGCGCTGTGGTCACGACGATCACGCTGATCTTCACGCGGCTGCACGTGTACAGCGTGCCCGTCGTGATCTCGGCGGTGTTGCTCAGCTCGATCGTGTTCGCGCTGGCGGGCATGATCAACGCGGTGTTCGCCAAGAACTTCGATCAGATCTCGTTCATTCCCACGTTCGTGCTGACGCCGCTGACGTACCTGGGCGGCGTGTTCTACACGATCAAGCTGCTGCCGACGTGGGCGCAGGGCCTGTCGCACGCCAACCCGATTCTCTACATGGTTAATGCGTTCCGCTACGGATTCCTCGGCGTCTCGGACGTCGATATCCGGTTTGCGTACACGATGATGATCGGCGCAGCTGTCGCGCTGTTTGCGCTGTGCGTGTGGCTGCTGACACGAGGCGTGGGCACCCGGGAGTAACAGAGTCAGGCTAAAGCCTGACCCACAAGAGCGGGATGACTGTGGGTCGGGCTTTAGCCTGACTCTTCTTCCTCTCCTGGCTCTTGCATCAACCTTTCCCAATCCTCAATAATCTCGCGCGCAATCTCGACGTCCTCGTCGTCGACTGCCACGCCCACCAGATTCCCCAGCGGCAATTCCCCCGCGCCACTCTGCAGGAACTCTCCTTGCACCATCGCGTGCACGCCCGCTTGTTCGAGGACGTGCATCACGATATGTGCCTGGATGTTGTTCGCGGCTTCGTAAACGCGCTTCATGGCAGCTCGGTGGTGCCCATCAAGTACCGGTCGCATTCGCGCGCCGCGCCGCGACCTTCGTTGATCGCCCACACCACGAGGCTCTGCCCACGACGGCAGTCGCCCGCGGCGAACACGCCCGGGATGCTCGTCGCGAATTTGCCGTGCTCGGCTTTCACGTTGCTGCGCGGATCCGTTTCGACCGAGAGATCCTTCAGCAGCATCTGCTCGGGCCCGAGGAATCCCATCGCCAGCAGCACGAGCTGCGCCGGATGCGTGCGCTCGGTGCCGGCGACTTCGGCCGGCACGAACTGACCTTTCTCGTTCTTGCGCCACTCGATCTGCACGGTGACGATTTCCTGCAGCGCGCCGTTGGCATCGCCGCCGAAGCGTTTCACCGTCGTCAGATACGTGCGGGGGTCGGCGCCGAACTTCGCCGCCGCTTCTTCCTGGCCGTAATCGAGCTTGTAGACCTTCGGCCACTCCGGCCACGGATTGTCGTCGGCGCGATCCAGCGGCGGCTGCTGCATGATCTCGAGCTGCGTGAGGCTCTTGCAGCCCTGGCGCATCGCCGTCGCGACGCAGTCGGTGCCGGTGTCGCCGCCGCCGATCACGATCACATCGCGATCCCGCGCATGAATCGGCGTGTGCTCCGGACCGCCGTTCAGCAGCGCCTTGGTGCTCTCGGTCAGATACTCCATCGCGAAGTGCACGCCCTTGAGCTTGCGTCCGTCGATGGGCAGGTCGCGCGGTTGCGTCGCGCCGGTGCAGAGCACCAGCGCATCGAAATCCTTGCGCAGCAGCTGTGCCTCGACGTTGTCGCCGACGTGCGCGTTGCAGATGAACTTGATGCCTTCGCGCTCCATCATCTTCAGACGCCGCTCGACGACTTCGCGTTTGTCGAGCTTCATGTTCGGAATGCCGTACATGAGCAGACCGCCGGGGCGATCATCGCGCTCGAGCACGGTCACGCTGTGTCCCGCGCGATTCAGTTGCGCGGCTGCGGCGAGTCCCGCAGGACCGGAGCCGATCACTGCTACCTTCTTGCCCGTGCGCTGCTTCGGCGGCTCGGGGATCACCCAGCCTTCGTCCCAGCCGTGATCGACGATCGCATTCTCGATCGTCTTGATCGTCACCGGCGGCGCATTGATGCCGAGCACGCACGAGCCTTCGCACGGCGCCGGGCACACGCGCCCGGTGAACTCCGGGAAGTTGTTGGTCATGTGCAGGCGTTCGAGCGCTTCGCGCCACAACCCGCGATACACCAGGTCATTCCATTCCGGGATCACGTTGTTGACCGGGCAGCCCGAGGCCATGCCGCTGATCAGTTTGCCGGTGTGGCAGAACGGTACGCCGCAGTCCATGCAGCGCGCGGCCTGATTGCGCAGGCGCCGCTCTTCCATGTGGTGATGGAACTCTTTCCAGTCGCGCACGCGCTCCTGCGGCGTCCGATCGACCGGCAGCTCGCGCAGGTATTCGATGAAACCGGTGGGTTTGCCCATCAGTTTCCTCCCACCCGCGCGGTGTCTTTGGCGTTCTCTTCGAACGCGACCATGATCGCGTCCTCGCCCGCCAGACCCTGCTCGTGCGCACGCTTGATGCACTGGAGCATGCGGTGATAGTCGCGCGGCATGATCCGCACGAAGCGCGGCACCATGCGATCCCAGTTGTCGAGCACCTGACGCGCGCGACCGCTCTTGGTGTAGCCGTAGTGCCGCTCGATCATCGCGCCGACCGCGGCAATCTCTTCAGGCTCCTGCAGCGGACCGACGTCGACCATTTCTTTGTTGACGTTGGCGGCGAACGTGCCGTGCTCGTCGAGCACGTACGCGACACCGCCCGACATGCCAGCACCGAAATTGCGCCCGGCCGGGCCGAGCACGATCACGCGTCCGCCGGTCATGTATTCGCAGCCGTGATCGCCGACTGCTTCGACGACGGCGTGTACGCCGCTGTTGCGCACGCAGAAGCGCTCGCCGGCCATGCCGCCGATGTACGCCTCGCCGCTGGTCGCGCCGTACAGAGCCACGTTGCCGATGATGATGTTCTCGTATGACACGAAGGTCGAGCCGGCCGGCGGCGCGATGATCAGCTTGCCGCCCGACAGGCCTTTGCCGACGTAGTCGTTCGCGTCGCCTTCGAGGAAGAACGTCATGCCACGCGGCATGAAGGCGCCGAAGCTCTGTCCGGCCGAGCCCTTGAAGCGAATGCGGATCGTGTCTTCGGGCAGACCGCTCGCGCCGTATTTGCGCGTGACTTCGCTGCCGGTGATCGTGCCGACGACGCGATGCACGTTGCGAATCGGCAGCTCTGCGGTGACGCGCTCGCCGCGCTCGAGCGCCGGCTTGCACAGATCCAGCAACTGGGTCACGTCGAGCGACTTCTCCAGGCCGTGATCCTGCCGCATCTGGCAATAGCGGCCGGTGTCCGAGCCGACGTCCGGCTGATACAGCAGGTTGCTGAAGTCCAGGCCTTTCGCTTTCCAGTGATCGATCGCCTTGCGGCCTTCGAGACGGTCGACGCGGCCGACCATTTCCTCGACCGTGCGGAAGCCGAGGTGCGCCATGAGCTCGCGCACTTCCATCGCGATGAAGCGCATGAAGTTGACGACGTGCTCGGGCTTGCCCGCGAACTTCTCGCGCAGCCGCGGGTCCTGCGTCGCGATGCCCGCGGGGCAGGTGTTCAAGTGACACACGCGCATCATGATGCAGCCCGTGGCCACGAGCGGCGCAGTCGCGAAGCCGAATTCCTCGGCGCCGAGCAGTGCTGCGATCACGACGTCGCGACCGGTCTTCAACTGACCGTCCGCCTCGACCGCAATACGGCTGCGCAGATTGTTGAGCACCAACGTCTGATGCGTTTCCGCGAGACCGAGCTCCCACGGCAGACCGGCGTGCGCGATCGAGGTCTGCGGCGACGCGCCCGTGCCGCCGTCATGACCGCTGATCAGCACGACATCCGCGTGCGCCTTCGCGACGCCCGCAGCGACCGTGCCGACGCCGACTTCAGCGACGAGCTTCACGCTGATGCGCGCCTGACGATTCGCGTTCTTCAGATCGTGGATCAGCTCGGCGAGATCTTCGATCGAATAGATATCGTGGTGCGGCGGCGGCGAGATCAAGCCGACGCCGGCAGTCGTGTGCCGCGTCTTCGCGATCCATGGATACACCTTCGCGCCGGGCAGCTGTCCGCCCTCACCGGGCTTTGCACCTTGCGCCATCTTGATCTGGATCTCGTTCGCGCTGACGAGATACTCGCTCGTCACGCCGAAGCGTCCCGACGCGACCTGCTTGATCGCAGAGTTCTTCGAATCGCCGTTCGGCAAACGCTGGAAGCGATCCGGATCCTCACCGCCTTCACCGGTGTTGCTCTTGCCGCCGATGCGGTTCATCGCGATCGCCAGCGTCTCGTGCGCTTCCTTGCTGATCGAGCCATACGACATGGCGCCGGTCTTGAAACGCTTCATGATGCTTTCGATCGGCTCGACTTCGTCGAGCGGCACAGTGTCGCTGCCCTTCAGCTCCAGCAGTCCGCGCAGCGTCGCAAGGTGAGTCGACTGCTCGTTGACGAGCCGCGAATACTCCTGGAACTGGCGATAGTTGTCGTTGCGCACTGCCTTCTGCAGGCGATGGATCGACTCGGGATTGAACAGGTGGAACTCGCCTTCCGAGCGCCACTGGTACTGGCCGCCGACCGGCAGCGAATGACCTTCGACGCGACGCTCCGGGAACGCTGCGCGATGACGCACGAGCACTTCCTGCGCGATAACGTCCATGCCTATGCCGCCGACGCGCGACGGCGTCCACGTGAAGTACTCGTCGATGACGTCCTGCCGCAGGCCGACCGCTTCGAACACCTGCGCGCCCCGATAGCTCTGGATCGCGGAGATGCCCATCTTCGCCATCACTTTGATGACGCCCTTGGTCGCAGCCTTGACCATGTTCTTGCAAGCGGTCTTGTGATCGATGTTCAGCAGCCGCTCGTCGCGGATCATGCTGTCGATCGTCTCGAACGCGACGTACGGATTGATCGCGCTGACGCCGTAGCCGATCAGCAACGCGAAGTGATGCACCTCGCGCGCCTCGCCGGTTTCGAGCACGAGGCTCACGCGCGTGCGCAGGCCTTCGCGGATCAAGTAATGGTGCAGACCTGCGACTGCGAGCAGCGCCGGGATCGGCGCGAACTCGCGATTCACGCCGCGGTCGCTGAGGATGAGGACGTTCACTTCCTCTTCCTCGATCATCCGCCGTGCCATCAGCCGGATCTCTTCCATCGACTTGACCAGGCCTTTCTCGCCGCGCGTCACGCGGAACAGCATCGGCAGCACGCCGACGCGCAGCCCGGGCAGATCCATGCGCCGCACCTTGGCGAAATCCTCGTTGGCGAGGATCGGCCACTTCACTTCGAGGCGGCGGCAGTCCGCGGGTTGCGGATTGAGCAGGTTGCCTTCGGAGCCGAGACGCGTCTCCGCGGAGGTGATGATCTCCTCGCGGATGCAATCGATCGGCGGGTTCGTGACCTGCGCGAACAGCTGCTTGAAGTAGTCGTACAGCAGTCGCGGCTTGTTCGACAGCACAGCGAGTGGCGTGTCGTTGCCCATCGAGCCGACGGCTTCAACACCGCTCTGCGCCATCGGCGCGAGAATCAGGCGCTCGTCCTCGAACGTGTAGCCGAACGCGATCTGCCGCTGCAGCAGTGTGTCGTGATCAGGCTGCGGCACCTGCGGCGCGTCGGGCAGATCGTTGAGATGCACCTGGTGATCGTTGATCCACTGACGGTACGGCCGCTCGTTGGCAATCGCACGCTTGATTTCGTCGTCTTCGACGATGCGACCTTCCTCGGTGTCCACGAGGAACATGCGGCCCGGTTGCAGCCGGCCTTTGAGCAGCACGTCGGCGGCAGGAATGTCGAGCACGCCCGCTTCCGACGCCATCACGACCAGTCCGTCCTTCGTGACGTAGTAACGCGAGGGACGCAAACCATTGCGATCGAGCACGGCGCCGATGCGCCGCCCGTCGGTAAACGCGATCGAGGCCGGGCCGTCCCACGGCTCCATCAAGCATGAGTGGTACTGGTAGAACGCGCGCTTGGCGTCGTCCATGCTCTGATGATTCGACCACGGCTCGGGAATCATCATCATCATCGCGTGCGGCAGCGGGCGGCCGGCCAGCACCAGCAGCTCCAGCGTGTTGTCGAACATCGCCGAGTCCGAGCCGTTCGGATTGATGATCGGCAGGATCTTGCGCATGTCGTCGCCGAACGCTGCGCTGTTGAACAGTGCTTCGCGTGCACGCATCCAGTTCGCGTTGCCGCGAACCGTGTTGATCTCGCCGTTGTGCGCGATGTAGCGATACGGGTGCGCGCGATCCCAGCTCGGGAACGTGTTGGTGCTGAAGCGCGAGTGCACCAGCGCCAGCGCCGTTTCCATCAGCGGATCGCTGAGGTCCGGGAAGTACGGCGCCAGCTGCATCGTGGTCAACATGCCTTTGTAGACCAGCGTCTTGTGCGACAGGCTGGAGATGTACCAGCTCGCTGCACCTTCCAGCGTCGACGTGCGGATCTCGGAGTAGGCGCGTTTGCGAATCACGTACAGCTTGCGCTCGAATGCGAGCTCGTCCGCGATCGCAGGATTACGCCGCACGAACACCTGCCGCATGAACGGCTCGCACGACTTCGCGGTGTCGCCGAGCATCGAGTTGTTGCACGGAACAGTGCGCCAGCCGAGCACGGCCTGGCCTTCGGACTGAACGATCTGCTCGAAGCGCTCTTCGATGCGCCGACGCAGCGTCGGATTGCGCGGCAGGAACACGATGCCGCAGCCGTACTGCCCAGGCTCCGGCAGTTCGATGCGCGCCTTCTTGCACGCTTCGAGCAGGAATCGATGGGGCATCTGCACCAGCACGCCGGCGCCGTCGCCGCTGTCTTCCTCGGCGCCGCAGGCGCCGCGGTGATCGAGATTCACCAGGACCTGCAGACCCTGTTGCAGGATGCGATGGGACTTGCGGCCCTTGATGTCCACGACGAAACCGACGCCGCAGGCGTCGTGCTCGAATGCCGGATCGTAGAGACCCTGCTTCGGCGGTAGGCCGGTCCAACGGGACCCAGTCCCTTCAGTGCTGCTGCTCACCTTCTTCCCCGTTCCTGTATTCAATTATCGAGCGGTCATAGGATCCGCCGCAGCTCCCTGGATGAGCGTTAAGGCATTGATTCAGCGAGACTCAGCGGCGCGAAGGCGCGCACCGCGCGAGCGTTGCATGGAACGCTGCGACGGCGACCCGTTGAATACAACCCGGAGGATCGATCGCATCTTACAGAGGTCGACACCTGCGTCAATGCGCGCGCCAGTCCGCATAGCTGAGCTTCCACTCGTCACCCTCCCGGATCAGCGCCAGATCGAAGTCGTACAGGTTGGCGTTGAGGCTGGCAGCACCCGGCTCGCCGCTGCGTCCGGCCATGCCGACCTGCAACTTGACCCGCGCCTCGTCCGGCGAAGGGAATTTGAGACTCTCGATGCGTGTGAGCAGGTGGACGGACTGGTTCGCGACGAAGTAACCGCGGGCATAGCGCGAGGCTTCCGCGCGATCCTGACCCTGGCCGTCGCGGTAGTTGGGTGAGATGTGCTCCATCAGCGCGCCG
>Ga0207676_10000317_pt1 | contig 41377 bp, 30 predicted proteins | sample KBSSwiS72_FD_184307 | JGI IMG/M metagenome (GOLD analysis project Ga0207676, IMG submission 184307) | Switchgrass rhizosphere microbial communities from Kellogg Biological Station, Michigan, USA - KBS Switchgrass S7-2 (SPAdes) (version 2) | ecosystem: Host-associated > Plants > Roots >...
CCAAGCGCTCGGCAACGGGACCATGGACCAGGACGCCTTCATGAGCGAGCGCAAGGCGATCGACAGCAAGACGGCGGCGCTGGAGAAGCGACGCGCGGCGCTGGTCGAGCGCAGCAAGACGCTTCACGCAAAGGCCGAATCGATCGTCGAGCGATTCAGCAAGGAAATGCCGGCGGAGGTTGAGGCGGCCTACGGTACCCGCGTTCCTCGCGAAGTGCTGATTCGCGGACAGTTCTCGCGCGGTGTCGCGACGCTCGGCACGATGGTGGGCATCGTCACTTTCGTCGCACTGGCCTACTCGGTCGCCGTGGGGATCCGCGAGGTGATAGAGGCCGAGGGCGCGGTGGCGAAGGTGGGCAAGGCGCTCGAGGTGGGCGCACCCCTGGCCGCCGGTATCGGCATGCAGATTCTGGCCGCCCACCTGGCCAAGTCCAACGCCATCGGCCTGGTGGTCTCGGTTGCGGTGTCGATGCCGACAGACAATAGTCGTGAGGCCGACTACCGGGCCAAGGTTGCGGAGAAGAACGCCCGGGACAAGCAGATGCAGCATGAAGAGGCGCTGGTGGTCGGCAAGCTGCTCGAAGAAGTGGCTCCGGGATCCGTTGTGTGGGTAGAGAACCAGTACCTCATCAAAGACCAGGCGCTGTGGGACAAGACGGTCGAGGATGTGCGCGAGGCACAGGCGGACTTACGCGCCAAGGCGCTCGCGACCCTGCTGAAGCGGGCCTACGACCTCGGTGCCGACGACGGCGCCGCGGGGCGCGACTTCCTGCGCGCCGACGAGATCAAGGACTGGAAGGAAGTCGAGGAGTCCCCGGATCCGGACGTGGCCTTCAGCAAGCTGTTCGAGCCATACAAGACCGGCTTTCGCAAGGCGAACTCCCGCCAGCAGAAGCTGTTCGCGCGGGTGAGCGAGGCCGGCTATGCCGACGGCAAGGCAGGACGGCGCCGCGACCCGGCGGCGCTGGTGACACCGCACGAAATCCAGGCGCTGGTGTCGTCGGGAATCAATCTGCCGCGGTTCATGAGCGCGGTCGAGTCGGACTACGCCGACGGGTACAAAAAGGCCGAGGCGGCACGGCAAGGAATGAAGCGCTAAAGGCCGCACATCGGTCGTTCGCGCAACGACTCGCAACCTCGCCACGACACCTGAATTCGCGCAGCCAGACGTTGCAACTCGACGACCTGCTTGTGCGCTCCAGCGTTGTGAGCCTGCACGCGCCTCTGGCACCAGACACAAGGCACCTGATAAATGCGGAGCGGCTGTTCGGGGCTGGTGGACGAGGCCGCACTCGTCGACGCACCGATCGCGGGAAGGATCGCTGGAGCCGCCCCTCGACGTCGCGGACGCCGAGCAGACCACAGCGGCAGAGGTCAGTTTCGGTGGCCGTGCCCTGGCCGACGTGCCCAACCTGCTGCTCACGCCGCACATCGCCGTCCAGACGAAGCAGGCGCTGCTCAATGTCGGTACGAGGGCTTGGAACGACATCCAGGCGGTGCTGAGCGGGCAGATTCCCCGCCCCTCCGTGGGGCGCGCCGGCGCCAAATCCTGAGGAACGCGAGCAAGGACCCGAGCCAGGGAAACAACGGGACGGACTGGAGTCTCAGGTGCAATGAACGGGCGGCCTCCTCCGTTGCCTTGTACTCGAGCAGGGCGGCGGGGATGCCCGGATCCCACATGATCCCGACTCGGGAGAGCCCGGGCACGATTTCCCGCAGGAGTTTCAAGCCGCTTGCCGGTGAGTTCCGAGGAGAAGCCGGCGAGGCCGGTGACATTTCCCCCGGGGACGGTCATTCGACTACAAATCTTGACCGGCCGCCGTTCGACTTCTTGACCGTCGGTCCCAAAGCTGCCATGGAGGCTTCCTAGTCATTCGCACGCCACAATCGTGTCGCCAGCCGGACCGCGGCAAGTCTACGAATAGGCTTCGCGTTTTTTTTGCCCGACGACATGGGCGGCCCTAGCACGTGGGAATATCGGAGATCGACGGCAACTTCCTGTTGCGCCATCGGCAAGACGATGGTCTGTGGCGGGACTTTCGCACCCTCGCTGGCGAAGGTGTCGACTGGCCTTCAGCGTTCGTCGGCTTGCACCTCGCCCATGCCGGCGCGGAGCGACCGACCCTGATGCGCACGGCGGAGGCCCTGCTCGGCCACCAGCATGAAGATGGCGGCTGGGGTTACCACGCCGACGTGCCCACGGACGCCGACACCACGGCGTGCGTACTGCTCTTCCTGATCGAGCTCGGCTACCGGAATGCAGACATCAATCACGCTGCCATCTGCCTTGCACGCCACCAGAACCCGATCTCCGGTGGCGTACGGACCTATGCCAAGCCTCGCCCGATCCAGCGTTACATGAAGCTCGGAAACCGTGTTCGCCTCGATGGCTGGTGCCGATCCCACCTCGAGGTGACCGCAATCGCAGGCCGCGCCTTCGTAGCGCTGGGCGACGACTTCCGTGCCGAAGCCGAGGCGGCCTGGCACTACGTCAAGGCGCAACAGCGCGATGACGGCTGTTGGCATGGCTACTGGTGGACCTTGCCGTACTACCCGACCATGCAGGCCATGGAGCTCGCATCGACGATGAAAGATGAACAGGCAATGAGGCATGCAGCGTCCTGGATATGCGGCCAGCAGCGGCGCGAGGGCACGTGGGGTGAACCGGCCTCGGCTTTTGCAACGGCCCTCGCTCTCACTGGGCTGGTTGTCGGCGGCGCACACGCTCCGCGAGCAAAGCGCGCGGCCGAGCACCTCCTCGACCTTAGGCGAGCGGATGGCGCATGGCCGGCCCATGCAGAGATGCGCATCCCACCACCGTGGACCGCCAAGCCCGACCACCAGAAATACCGCGTCGACGAACTCGGTACCGGCGTGATCGTGCATGACCATAACCATCTCTTCACGACCGCGTTGTGCCTCAGCGCCCTCGTGCGCAGTGGAGGTGCGCGTTGGGCGAACTGAGGGCGATCGTCGCGCAAGCCCTGGATGAGGCAGGCGTACTGCTCACGCCGATGAGGCTGCAGCGCCAAAGTCGCGACGCATTCGTCGCGGGTCGGCGCCTGGTATCGCGGGCGCTGGCTGGCGGAGGACAGGATGTACTGCGGGAGGCCGCTGCTTCGCTGAACCTTGCGGAACTGGCCCTGGTTCGCATCCTCGGCCTAGGGTACCAACAGGCGGAAGGACTGGCCAAGCTTGCCGGGACGCCGGCTGCGCAATTCCAGGAGGTGGCCCATCTGGGAGCTCTGTTCAACCTTGGCATCGTGCTCTTCGATCGCATCCTCGATCGTTTTCCGGAACGCGCTCAGGTACTGCATCGGCACGTGACCCCAGAATTCCTTGAGGCACTTCTACGGGGATCGGGCCAGGACGTGGCGAACAGCGGCGATGCAGCGATCGACGCCCTTACAGCCCTGATAGCCGAGTACCTGATCCGCTGCCGTCGGCTGGGTGGCGATCGCCGCGACCAGCTTGCCATCGCAGCCCAGGTCCACGACATGCATGCCGCTGAGCGCGCGGCCAGCACACAGCTGCGTTGTCGTTCGATGCCCTCGATCGGCATCTGGCGCGCGCTGCGTCGCAAGAGTGCGCTGCCCATGACCATGATGGCCCGCCTCGCGTTGCTGCCGCGACCGCACGCGGATCGTGAACGAAGGACGGCCACCATGGTATCGGCTCGGTTGGCAGGCCAGGCGATCTGGATCGTGGACGACCTGGCCGACATCCGGGAAGACTGGGCTGCTGACTGCTGGAGCAGGCCCTTGTGGTGGCTGGCACGTACCAATGGCCATCTGCCCTCTAGTGCCGAGGATGCATTGCAACGCGTCGTCCAGGACGGCATAGGCGCTGCCGAGGCGCACCGCCTCGCCCGCAAGCTCCTGCAATTGCAGGAGCTTGCGCACGAGCACGGCTCAGCCTTCGCCTACTCTTGCCAGGCCAGCGTCCATGAGTGGCTGGAAGAGGTGCCCGGCTGACTCAGGCGGGCCAGGTGCTTCGCGCCCAGGCGAGCAAGTTCGACAGTGCGCCTCCACCGGCCGCGATGTTGTTGTCCTCGCCACCGGTCCAGGAAGGGCCACCGACATGTTCGTGGCCACTGCAGGTTCCCACAACATAGGGGCCGTCGTCCCAGAAGCCCCAGAACGGTCCACCCGAGTCACCGCTGGCGGTGTCGCCGTGGTGCTCCAGCTCCAGGCCACCGCTGTCCGAGTCCTGGTCCAGCACGGCGATTCCGGCCTGGTAGGACGGGCTGCTCGCTGACGCGACGTCAAATGGATAGCCGGCCAGCCACCAGTAGTCTCCGCCGGTCCAGCTGTCGTCGTAGGTCTTCCAGCCGAAGTAGCCCATATGGACGCCGAGCGGCTCGTACAGCCGGAGCACCGCATAGTCGACGCCGGAGACGCCGCCCGTGAACCCCTTGAAGTCCGACACGTACGAAACCGCGCCCGGCCCGTCGACCGCTGATCCGTTGTACATGCCGGCCGTGAACCGCATCTTCCACTTGCCGGAGGGAGGGTTGACCGGAGGAACGTGGCCGGCGGTAAGAACGAGGCGATCGCCGATGAGCACCCCGCTGCCCCAGGACGTCGGGTTGTCGGCGTCGGCGCTGGGATAGACGTCAACCTTGCCGATGCAATTCCACGGATATCCCGACGGGTAGAACACCACCCGATCATCCGGTCCGTAGAGGAACGTGTCGTTTGTCGGCACGATTCGCCGTCCACCGGGACCACGGAGGAATTTCTGCCGCGGTTTTGCGCCGATCTTCGGGTGGTAGACGAGGGACGTCCACTCGGGCTGGAGCGGCTTGCCAAGCGCCGCTACGTTGCCACGCGAGGCCAGCGCCCTGGGGGACACGCGGTCACCGGTGTTGCCGGCCAAGCCAAAGGCAGTCGAGCTGGGCAACGCCAGACGCAGCCCGCCCTTGCCTTTCTTCATGTCGCGCAGCGCCTTCTGCAGCTCCGCAGAAAGGTCTTCCTTGCCGCTCAAGTAGAGGTAGCGTGTCGACAGTTGGGCGACCGTCTCCGCCGGCGCTTTCTTAGCCGCAGCGACGTTGTCCCGCAGGACGATCTCGTCGATTGAAAGTGGCGGCTTGGCAGCCTTGCGATCTCTGGTCTTGGTGGTCGCCATGCGAACCTCCTGATGAGCTGGACCATAAGAACGCGCTGCCCCTGGTCCACGGAACAGCACAACGCCTGTTCGGAGCCGACCGCTACCTCGTACGGTTAGAACACCCTCCGGGTTGGTGAAACCGCTGCAGGTCGGCGGGCTGGAACGCTCGCTTCGGCTACTTGCGCGTCGGTCGCACGACGATCGGTGTGATCAGCAGCTCGATCTTGCGCAGTTCGAGCACGAGGTCGGGCTTCCGGAAGATGTTGTTCGCGGGCACGGCTACCAGTTGGACGCTGATCGCGCCGCCGTCTCGCAGTTCACCCCTCTCCATGAGCCGGCGCAGGACCGGCGTGACGTTCACGAGGTGTTGCGTGGCATGCATCTGCTCGTGAACGCCACCTGGGGAGCCGAAAAACGAGAAGCTGCCGGCATAGTGAGGATCCTCTGTCGGAGTGTTCGCCTCTGCCGATGGCAGGTTGACGAACACGCGGACGAAGAAATCGTTGGCCTCGGGGAAACGCGCGTACTCGACCCGCAAGAACGCATTGTTTCCCGGGTCACGCTGCGTCAGCAGGCTGCTCAGCTCCGAGGCGCGGACGATGGTCGGACTGGAGTATGGTTTGCCGAGGGGCGTAACTGCGCCTTCGGCGACCAAGTAGCGCTGCCGGATATCGAGCTGTACCGGCGCGCCCGCCTCCACGCGTTCGCGCACTTTCGCATAGTCCTGCGCAAGCCTCACCTCCGCCACGGCCGCATGCGTGCCGATGGCGCTGCTCTCGTACTGGTAAGCCAGGAGCGGCATGAGGGTCGTGATTCCGGCCGTCATGTTCGCAGGATTGCCGTCCCCCTGGAAGAAGTGGTTCCAAGAGGTGTTTACCCAGCCTGCATCGTTGGGGTTGTCGAAGCCGAGTTCGACATTCCACTTGTTCCAGCAATAGTCGATCATGCAGTGGTGCATCCAGAACACCGGGTCGATGGCCGAACCGCCGCCGCCCATGTCTTGGCCGATGAAGACATGCACGTCGCCATGGGGCCCCTCCAGCGTGCTGCTGAAGGTGAGGAAGTTCGAATCATCAAGGATCGGGTCCAACGTGGCTGCCTGCACCGGCGCGAAGCCGGTCAATGAGGTGTTGTTCCGTGGATGAAAGAGCGGCCCGCTCGTATCGAGGAAGTCCGGGTGCAGTAGCGGGTCCTGGTTCCAGTTCCAGTAAGGAAGCGCAAAGCGCTTCTCACCGGTAAGGTTGCGGATGATCTGCTCGAAAAAGAAGAGGTAGGCCCGGTGCCACGAGAAGAAGTGCGGCGTGCCGTGCTGGCAAAGGTTGAAGCCGCCCGCCACGGTGCCGTGGATACCGGCCTGTGCAGCCCAGCTTCGCGGGTTCGCGGCAGCCAAACCCTTCATCGCCTGCACGCCAGCCTTGTAAGTCGCCAAGTGCGGCGCCAGCGTGGCCGAGCCCACGCTCAGCCGGCAGCGCGTCGGCCTGTTGCGGATGGCGTCGAGCAGAGACTCGCAGCCGCCCAGGCTTGCAGCCACAAAGAGGCCCAGTGCGACGCCGCCGGCGCCCTTCAGGAACGCACGCCGCTCGGGGATGTGATCTGACAAGAGCAGGTCCATGGGGATACTCCGGTCCGAGAAGTGATCGAGCATGGTGTCGCCAGCTTTCGCAGCGACAGACATGCCCAAGAAGAGGATCAGGGGCCTGCATTCCGCAGAGCGCCCTGGAGGCGAGCGTATTTCGATCCGACGCCTTGAGCCACCTGTCAGCTCTTACAGGATCCGCCTTTCGGTTCCCGCCTTGACGTCGGGTTGTTGGCCGGATTCGCCGGCCTGTCGCCACGGACAAGAGTGATCCGTGACCTCTTGGCAGCGTCCCGACCGGCGGGTGCTTTGCGGCTAACTCGATTGAAAGTCGGCCACTGCATATCCATCCTCACAACGATCTCTTGGTCAAGAACACAAACCTTCGCAGCTATGCTTTCTTCCGATTTCTAGGTCTTCTTGCCTGCGACTTCTTCGCGTCAGCGCCCGCTGCCGATGGCGGCCAAGTCGCCCCAACCTGAAGTCTCGGAGGATGCTATGGCTAACGTCGTTTCGTATGACGATGCGGTCAATCGGCTGTCCGCGCAGTCCCAAGCGATCGGACACTTGGCCCAGGACGCCGGCGCGTTTGCCGCCACCGTCGCTGCCTTCGAAGCCAGGGATTCAGACGCGTTCCGCTGGGTGCTGGAACGGGTCGAGATGCTCCCCTATTGCGAATTGGTGTGCGAGTGGATACGGGTCAAGTTGGGTGTTTTGCGCTGCATCGAACTCTGCGGCGCGCCCCAAGAGAAGGCGACGATTCCCGATCTGCCTCAGTTCGCGCGCGCCGTCGTGCAACTCGCGTCCAATGAAGCTCTCCTTCGCCGGGTGGTCGACGCGGTGGCCTGTGGCGATGGCGACGATTTCCGGGCCGCCCTCGCCGAACTCAAGCTCACGGAGTTCTGTCACCTCCTGTGCCATTGGGTCTACTTCATCACCTACCGTCGAGTTTGTGAAGTCGTCTGCTCCCCTGAGCGCGTTGTCCTTGAGGATGCGGCCAACGAAGTACGCGCCGCTGCCCGGGGCATCAGCGAGTTGCTGCGCAACGAGAGTGCCCTTCAGGTCATCGGCAAGGCGGCAATCAACCTCGACTGCATAACCATCCGCTCGCAGGTCAATGAGGCCGGCTTCCAGCCCCACTGCGAGATCATCTGCTGGCTCGTCTGCACCTGGCGCTGCGTCTGGGTATGCCGCCAACTGTGTCTGGCTCGACCTCCTGTGCTTGCCGGAGTGGATGCCATCGACGAGGCGCGGGCCTTCGCTCTCGCCACCCGGCCGTTTGCCAACAAGCCCCGCGGGCTCACCGATCTTGTCACGGCAGTGGCAAAGCACGATGCCAACGCCTATGCCGAGATTGTTGGCCGCTGGGGGCTCGGTCCCTATTGCTGGCAGGTCTGCGGATGGGTCTGCTGGGCCCTTTGCCGCGAGTTCTGCATCTGCATTTGTCCTCCTCATGCGCTTCGGCCCTGGTTCACCACGGTCGGGAATTTCGGCATCTATACCCAGATCGATCCCGCCTCCGGGAAGACCAATACCAGCCTTGCGCCTACTCTCGATATGCCCTGGGGCGGCGGACCGAACTTCGCCTTCTATGCGCAATTGCAGTTTGGCGGATTTTGTCCGACCTTCTCGCCCACGTCTCCCGGCGTGCAGATGCGCTATCGCTTCCTCTATGCGAAGGACAAGACAACCCTGTCGGCGGCCATCAACGCCGCGCAGACTTCCATCGATGTCACGAGCGGCGCTGCTCCCCCGCCCCCGTTCGATGTTTCGGTCTGCGTTGACGGCGAGACCGGCGAGACCATGACCGTCACCGCTGTCTCGGGCACACACTGGACCGTCAGCCGCGGCCAAGAGGGAACCACCGGCGCCCCTGCTGCCGCCGGGTCCGAGGTGTGGATTGACCCCCAACCGATCACCGGCCCTCTGGTCAGTCCGCGCGCATTGGTCGGCCAACGCATCATCAGCTGGCCGCAGAACAACTTCGGGGTTGCCGGTCCCTTGGCTCCTACCTTTGAGCAGATCTATGTCGGCTACGGCACCGATCCGCTTCAGCCCGCGTTGGGCGACCCCTATGTCGCACCGGAACACTACATACCTCCCGACATCACCACCGGCTGGGTCGCGGTCGATACCGCAAACATAAGCGGAGGATTCCAGGTCCTCCTCAACTTCGATACGCCTCAGGTCGTGCCTGGAGGCGACCCGATCGCCAACGCGTTCGGTCACCCCGGAGGCACTCCCGCGGGACAGCCTGTGCCCGCTACCAACCAGGGAGCCGGGACGGATCTGGCCATCATCTTCCAGGCCACCCGCGTTGGCGTCAGCTCGGTGGACTATTCCAACTCGCTGTGCAAGATCCACATCAACAACTGGAACGAGATCAACAATCTCTGGTTCCAGGAGTTCGGAACCGGCAATTGCTGCAATCCCATCGATGCAACCCTCAACGTAGAGTTCACGGTGGACCACGAAGAGATGGACGCCGGATCCTGGTCGCTGAGTATCACCAGCTGCAGCGCGTCGGCGCCGGGCAACATCACGCCGGCGGTGTCCGATCCGGGACCTCCTGCGGTGACCGTCAGTCCGCGTGGAGGCAACGGCACGATCGTCGAAGCCACCAGCACTTGGGAAAGCTGTTCGTACATCGTGCAGCTCGATACCCGGCCCGGACTGACCACCGGCCTGTTTGATCGGCGGGACGAGGACAACTTGCTGACCTTCTGCATCTGCGGGCACGAGAGCGTTGAGCCTGTGGCTGCCGGATCGAAGGCGAAGCGGCGTTAGCGTGACGTGGTCATTCGTTCTGGCCGTTCTTGCAACCTGGCGGATCACCCACCTGCTGGCCAGCGAGGACGGCCCGGCCGACTTGGTCGTCCGGTTCCGAAGCTTGCTCGGCCACGGCCTGGCCGGCAAGCTGATGGACTGTTTCAACTGTCTGAGCCTTTGGATTGCGGTTCCTGCTGCTCTTTTCGTCTCGCAACAGCCTCTGGACTGGTTGTTCACGTGGCTGGCCATCTCCGGAGCTGCATGTCTGCTGGAGCGCATAGGGCACGAGCCCGTGGTCATTCAGCCCGCGCCGGAAACCCCTCAAGGAGAGACGGACCATGTGCTGTGGCCAGAAGCGCGCCTTGCTGAACGCGAGTCAGGCGGCGGTCCCGAGAAGAACAGCGGGTCTTGCGGGACGTCTTCTCGATAGTGCCGCAGCGCGGACTGCGTATTTGCCGCCTCCGCTGCTGGATCGGCGCGCCAATCGTCTCGGACCGCGCGCGAACTCGCCAGATGCGGTGTCGGGAGACTCCGCCGCAGCCGTTGCCGCGGCTTCCACCGTCAACCTCCGGTATACGGAAACCGCTTCCATCCAATTGCGCGGGCTCGTCAGCGGACAGATGTACCGCTTTTCCGGTTCGCAACCACTTCAGGCGGTAGACGTGCGCGATGGCGCAGCGCTCCTGCAAACCCGCTTCTTTCGCCGCGCCTGAATACCTGCGACTCACTTTGGATCGATACATCCGGCGGGCGGGGAGCGGACGAACGCGTCCTTTCCAGTCGGGCAGTGGGGCAGTCGGGCGCTGGTCGCCACGTCCTTGGCTACGTGGCGGAATCCGACGCGGCGACGGTTGGCTGGTGCTGTCGGTGCCCTGACCCGCCAGCACGCCGCATCTACCGTCCGACACGGCGCCTATCGAGGGAGGTCTCCATGACCTGGCACACGTTCTTCGAAATCGATCCGGGCTTCACCGAAGGCCGCTCGGCGGTGACCTGCATCACCCGCGATCCGGACCACCTCGATCTCTTCGTCACCGGCAACGACGGTAGCGTCCATACGGTGTACTGGAACAGCGTGGGCGGGTGGTCGTCGTGGTCCCGCATCGACCCAGGCTTCGCGCTAGCCCGCTCGGAGGTGACCGCCATTGCGACGGGGGCCGGCCACCTCGACCTCTTCGTCACCGGCATCGACGGCGGCGTCCATTCGGCGTACTGGAACGACGCGAGCGGCTGGTCATCCTGGTTCCGCATCGACCCCGGCTTCGCGAATGCGAGATCTTCCGTCACCGTCGTCGCGCGCGATCCCGAGCATCTCGACCTCTTCGTTACCGGCAACGACGGCGGCGTGCATTCGGCCTACTGGAGCATGGCGAGCCCCTGGTCGTCCTGGTTCAGGATCGACGCCGGCTTCGCCTCCGCCTGGTCCGCGGTCGCCGCCATTGCGCGCGACGCCGATCACCTCGATCTCTTCGTCACCGGCAACGATGGTGGCGTGCATTCGGCTTACTGGAACACCGCGAGCACCTGGTCGTCGTGGTTCCGCATCGATGCCGGCTTCGCCGCCGCGCGCTCCGCGGTCACCGCGATCGCCCGCCATCCCGATCATCTTGACCTCTTCGTCACGGGCAGCGGCGGCGCCGTCCATTCGGCGTACTGGGACTCGGCGAGCACCTGGTCGGACTGGTTCCGGATCGACGCCGGGTTCGCGATGGGCCGATCGGCCGTCACGGCGGTCGCACGCACTCCCGACCATCTCGATCTCTTCGTGGCCGGCCAGGACGGAGCGATCCACTCCGCCTACTGGGACGCAGCCAGCACGTGGTCGAACTGGTTCCGCATCGACAAGGGCTTCTCCAGGGCCCTGTCCGAGGTCGCCGCCGTCGCGCGCCGGCCCGATCAACTCGACCTCTTCGTCCTCGGCACCGACGACAGGGTGTACTCCGCCTGGTGGGACCCGGCTCCGGGCGTGCTTCGGGGCGTTTCGATCACGTTCGACACGCACGACGACAAAAGGGAACGCCAGAACCTCGTCAACGTCTACGTCCGCAATCGCGAGGCCAACTCGCTCACCCCCCATGCCACGACCGACCACCTCGCCAACTACCTCGAGCTGCAGCGCTACGGACCGGGCGGCGACCTGAACCAGGGCGAACGCAACCCCTTCCTTGCCTATGGCTACGCGCTCGGTTTCAGCGACGAGTTCGACGATCCGTCGTCGCACACGTTCGACCTCGTGCTGGCGGCCGACGACATCGGCGTGAATGACGTCGTGATGCCGCAGATCGACATCCACATGCTCGCGAACGGCGACGACCAGTGGATCTTCGACTACACCGTCACGCTCACCTTCGACGACGGCCCCGTCACCTTCAGCTCCACGGTCGACGGCGTGACCGGCATCGTCCTCGACCAGGACAACCGCAACCACTCGGGCATTGGCATCGAGAATCCCTTGCGCTCGATAGCCCCGGCTGCCCTGCCCCCGCCCGATACCGCCGCCGTGCTCACCAAGGTGAGGCTGCGCCTAAGCACGCACAACGACGACAAGAACGAGGACACCCGCCTGAACGTCCACGTCACGAATCGGCTCAGCGCCGGTGCGTTCCAGGACATGGCGATCGGGCTCGACCTCTTCCACGATCAACGCTTCCCTGAAAGCGGACCACGCGACGACCTGTACCGCGAATTCATCTGGTCGGCCGAGGACAACACGCTCATCTCGCGCTCGATCCGGCTGGCGGAGATGGTGCTGCCGATGGTCTACATCGTGATCGAGCCGAGCGAGAGCGACCGCTGGATCTTCGACTACCAGGTGACCTTCGAATTCACCGACCCGGGCAGCTTCGGCGGCAAGCCGCTGGTCTTCACGTCGCAGACCAGCGGCGTGGTCCTCGACCAGGACAACCGCAAGCACGCCGGCGCCTATCAGGGCGACCCCTTCCCAACGGCCGCGCCGCCGACGGCACCACGCCTTACTCGCCAGCCGGTCGACATGACAGGGGACCGCGCCAAGGTGATCTCGATTCCGTTCCTGAGGCGCAAGCTCGACGAGTTCATCAACGGCCGGAACGGTGCCGACACGAGCGCGGCCTCGCCGCTGCAGCGCATCCGCCTCGGCTCGACCCTGGGCTATCCGTACCTGCCGTTCATCGACCCGAACAACCCGATCCCGCTGCCCGCGAGCTACCTCGACATTCAGTCGCTGGCCAATGGCGGAGACGGCCAGGTGCACCGGGTCCGCCACCCGCAGGATCTGGGGCCGTTGAAGAAGTGGATCGGGATCGCCGACAGCTACCTCGGCGAGATCGAGAGCGCCACCTTCCAGATCGGCATCGAGACACTCGCGAGCCCACCTCTCACGCTCGGCATCGCGTTCCGGCCGGGCGGGTTCGTGTGGAACAACGCCGACGGGGTCATCGACATACGCCAAATGGCGATCACGCTGAAGCTCACCCTCGAGAAGACGACGATCGTCAACCGGTTCACGCAGAGCCACACGGTGGTGGACCTGTTCGCCTGGGCCAAGGAGCTCGAGGAGATGACCGTCACAGAGGTGCAGATCGGCGTGCTAGCGGCCAAGCACTATAAGGGGACGTTTCTGCACCAGCCGATTGACACGGTCACCACGGACGATCTGCTCGCCGGCCTGCTCGACCAGGTGATCCGGGTCGACCTCGAGACGAGCAGCGCATTCGACGGCCTCATCCGGTCGACCATACGGGACAGGATCCACGGGAAGCTCCTCGACGTCGACCCCATGTCGGGCCGCTCGGCCCGCGACGGCCTGAACTCGATGGTCACATCCTGGCTCCTCGGCGGCGTTGCCGACGACGAGCTCAACACCGACGACAACAACATCGTCATCCACGGCGTCGGGCTGATCGCGGCCAACCCGGAGCTCGCGATACCCGAGGACGTGATCGCCCTCGACTACGAGGGTCCGAGGAACGTGTTCGTGCCCGAAGCGCCATCCGGCTGGCCGGCCTCGGCCGCCGCCGACTTCTCGCCTTCGGTGCTCGACAACATCGACCACATCGTGGTGCTGACGAAGGAGAACCGGTCATTCGATCACCTCCTCGGCTACCTGAGCCTACCCGTGGACCAGGGAGGAATGGGTCGAAGCGAGGTCGACGGGCTCACCGGCAGCAAGTCGAACGAATGGCGCGGACAGGTCTACCCGCCGGTGAAGCTGGAGCGGACGCGATTCGTTCCGGGGACGCCGAACGGCTACGAGTCGGTGCACCACACCATCAACGGCGGCCGCATGGGCGGCTTCGTCGCGGCCTACGGACCCGGCGTGCGCAACGAGCTGGCAGGCCAGGCGATGGGCTACTACAGCGGCACGGCGGTGCCGGTGTATGACGCCCTGGCACGCGACTTCTCCATCGGGCACCGCTGGTTCTGCAGCCATCCCGGGCCTACCTTCCCGAATCGCTTCTACGAGCTCACCGGCCGGCCCAACCTCGACGCCCGCGGCTTCTGGGAGCTCGAGAACTCGAGCCCCATGCTGCCGGTCTTCACGCCGACGATCTTCGATCACCTGAACGGCGCCCGCGACCCAGTGTCGGGCGCGCCTGTCACCTGGCGCTACTTCGAGAACAGCTACTGCACGCTGCGGTTCTTCCAGCGCTACACGTTTGACCATGAGCATGTCGTTGCCATCGACGATCCGGCCGAAGGCTTCTTTGCATGCGCGCAATCGGGGCGCCTGCCGAGCGTGGCCTTCATCGACCCCCACTTTGTGGACTACCCGCCCGGCAGCAACTGCGACGAGCCGCCCAGCGACATCGCCGACGGGCAGGCGTTCGCGCAGCGGATCGTCGAGGCGGTCGTGGCCAGCCCGGCCTGGCCTCGCACGCTGCTGCTGATCGTCTACGACGAGCACGGCGGCTTCTACGACCATGTGCCGCCTCCTTCGGCCGCGCGCGTGTCGCCAGACTTCCCCGTGACGACACTGGGCCTGCGCGTGCCGGCGCTGATCGTGTCACCCTGGGTCGCGGCCGGCAGCGTCTTCGGCGACGACAACGGCCTCCATTTCGACCACACCTCGATCCTGAAGACCATCGTCCGCCGATTCCTTCGCTCGAATCCGCCATACATGGGCGCGCGCTACGCTGAGGCGAAGGACCTGTCGACCGTTCTCGCCGGCGTGCGGCGCGAGCCGCAATTCCTGCCCTTCATCCGCTACGGCCTCCAGTACGCGAGGTCGGGGATGATGCTCGACGCGGGCTCGCTCGACCCGGCTCCCGGAAGCACACCTCAGCAAGCTCGTGCCGACGGGAGCATCGTCCAGGACTTCTCGTTCGAGGACGCCGGTGATGGGTCGGTACGGGTTCGCAGCCGCGCCGGTCGCCTGTACCTGGCGGCGCCCGACCCGGCTTCGATTGTCGTCGTCGCATCGCCAACCACGGCGGGCGCGACATGGAAGATTGCCCCGATCGGAGACTCGGTGCTCGACCGCCGCCTGTTCACCATCTCGAATCCGAGCCATCCCGGCCTGCTCCTGCAACCGGCACGCCCGGATGACGCCCAATCGCCGCTCGTCCTCGGCGCGGGCGGGACGACGGGCACGGTGGGGCTGGGCCGCGCGCAGGCGTGGCGCATCGCCAGTCCACTGCTGGGCGACGATCAGGTGACGACCCGTTAACTCACGACGCTGTACTTTCTGGCCAGGCGAGCCCTGCGTAGCTAGACATCATGGTCGCTGCTTAGCCAAGTTCATGTTCTGTTCTGGGCGCAGGACGCGCACTCGACGTGCTGCAAGGACCAACCATCAGGCGATTTCAAGGCGGTATCTTGAACGACGGCTCAGGCGGGGAGCGCGAGTCCGACGCGGCTCCAGGGAACTGCCGCTCGAATGGCATCCAAGTTACCTTCCACCTGATCGTCGGGAACAACTCCATGGCCGGGTGCCGCGAACTCAAAAGACTCATTGATGTGGCCGCGGCGGCTCAAGTGACCGCAATGTGCACGGGCCCCATGACCGAACGCAACCGCTGCATTGCAGCAGCTCCGGACACAGAGCTGAACGACCGCGGTGGATCGAAAAGCGGTCCTTGTCATGCGGGCGTGGATGCTGCCAGTTTGAGTCCCTGCCGCAAGTTCGAACTGGCTTTTTCGGCAGGGGGACTCATACTGGCTTCCCGAACTTACCTATGAGCGGGGTTCGGCGTCCGGTGGACAACTTGATCTCACGCGCCGCCTAGCGCAGACCAAGTAGGGGAACAAAATGCCTCCCAATTGAGCAGCAGATTTCGGCCCCATTCATCGTCCGTTTGATTGATGATCTGGGCTCGGCCGGCGCGGATCGACCGAGAGCGCGAACAGGGCCGTCCGCAACGCAATTTGGTGCTGTTTGATCGCAAAATCGGCCGCTAGCCCAGTATTTGTCGAAGCGGAGTGGGTTTCGGGGAACACCAAGGGGAAGGAAGAAACGACCCCGCGCGCGAAAGCCTTTGCTGGTGCGGGCCGCAGCCCGATGTTCCCCTGAAGAGCTCGCCCGGGACAAGGACGAGCCGGAAAGCAAGTAGCCGGCGAATCGATTCGGCGGGGTCGTGGCCGTCCCGCTACGCGACTGGCGTGGACGCGATGCTTCTCGTGCGCGGCTCTTTCCTTGGCATCGCGGGGTTTGACCACTCGGTCTATGCGGCGCGAAGATCATCTACACTTTTCTCATGTGGGGTGTTCTGCGGTTCGCGATCGCGTGTCTGTTGGCTTTTGCCTTGCCGTTGCAGGGTGTGACAGCCGCGACCATGATGGTCTGCGGCACGGCGCAGCGTAGCTCCGAGGGCGAACACGCGCATCGGCATCACATCAATGCGCCTGCGCCCGAAGTCCATTCGCACTTCACGAGCGACGTCCATGAGCACGCGTCGCATATGCATGCGTCGGGCAATGCCAGCAACGACAAGCCTTCGTCGTCCAAGGTCTCCCACAAATGCAGCGTCTGTGCATCCTGCTGTGTCGGCGCCGCCGTTGCCGCAGACCCCCTTTCGTTCGTCCCTGTAAAGCTGACTGATCGGTTCCCTTCCCTCGCCCCGCGCAGTGTCGCTGCCTTCGTGACCGAAGGGCTCGAGCGACCACCTCGACTGCTCCTCGCCTGACGCGTTCTTGACGCGGCGTCGCGCCTGCCCGGCGTGGCGCCGTCGTCCCCGCCGTCTGCTCCCGGGCGTGTTTGCACGGCCCCGGGGCTTCTCGAGGATTCCCATGTCATCGAACACCTGCGCTGCCGCATTGGCGGTGCTGCTCGCCACAGCGGCACTTGCCGTTGCCGCCGAGCAGGCGGAGTCGGCGCGACTCCCAGCGTCTGCGCCCGCTACCGCGGCCGCTGCTCCCGCGTATCGCTCGGCACTCGAAGGGTACCGGCCCTTCAAGGATCAGCCGGTCACGTCCTGGAAAGCCAGCAACGACCTGGTAGGAAGGATAGGAGGCTGGCAGGCTTATGCGCGCGAGGCGCAAGGCGGCGCATCGGCCGACAGTGCTTCCTCCCCATCCAGTGCAGCTCCGGCATCACGCGCCGCTAGCGGCCATGCGGGGCACGAGAAGCCATGACGCTCGCCAGCCGTTCTCGGGTCGCCGGCAGTCCGGCCGGTATGACGCGTGCCGCGCTTGCCGTCCTCACCCTGGCTGCACTGGCGGGCTGCGCCAGCACCTCGATCGACGAGAACTTCGCCGATGTGAAGACGTCCATGCACGAACGCCTGGGCGCAGAGGTGAGGTGGCTCACCACGGACGAGGCACGTCAGCAAGCGCAAGCCGATGTCGACGCCATCCTGGCAGGCCCGCTCGACAGCGAGGATGCCGTGCGGATCGCCCTGGCCAACAGCCCGGCCCTGCAGGCGATGCTTTACGAAGGGGCGGCGACCGCCTCTGCCACGGCGCAGTCCGCTCGCCTCCCCAACCCGGTGTTCGCCTTCGAGCGGCTGGCGCGCAACCAGGGCGGGGCAAGCGAGCTCGAGATCACGCGCACCCTGAGCTTCTCAGTCGTCGATCTTCTGTTGCTTCCTTCCCGCCTGAGGCGGGCCGACTATCAGCAGCAGAGCACGCGGCTGGTGCTCGCATCGGGCGTCGTGCGCGCCGCCACCCAGGCCCGCGAGGCCTGGGTCCATGCCGTCGCAGCCCAGCAGTCGGTTCACTATTCCGAACAGGTCAAGGCCGCTGCGGATGCGAGTGCCGAGCTCGCGCGGCGCATGCAGGCGGTGGGCAACTTCAGCAAGCTGCAACGCGCCCGCGAGCAGTCGTTCTCCGCAGAGGCTGTAGTCCAGCTGGCGCGCTCGCGGCAGGCTGCCCGCAGCACCCGCGAGGCGCTGGTTCGCGCCCTGGGCCTGAGCGACGCGCAGGCGGTGGCACTGCGTCTGCCGGATCGCCTCCCCGACCTTCCGGCCGCACCTAAGGATGAAGCCAGCGTCGCCCAGCTGGCGATGGAGCAACGGATCGACGTACGCATGGCCCGTTCGCAGCTCGAGTTCACTGCCCAGGAGCAGGGTCTCACGCGCATCACCAGCTTCGTCAACGGCCTGGAGTTCGGTGCCAGCCGAGTCAGCGAGACCGGCTTGGCGCCGCAGACGGGCTTCAATGTCGAAGTGCCGTTGCCGATCTTCGATTTCGGCGATGCCAGCCGCTCACAAGCCGGGGCGACCTACATGGCCGCACTCCATCGCGCCGCCCAGCTGGCGGTCGACGCGAGCTCGCAGGTGCGAGAGGACTACGGTTCCTATCGCACCGCGTACGACGTCGCCCGGCACTATCGCGACGAGATCGTCCCGCTGCGCAAGGCCATCGCCGAGGAGAACGTGCTTCGCTACAACGGCATGCTCATCGGGGTGTTCGAGCTTCTGGCCGATGCGCGCGAGCAGATCGCCAGCGTCATGCAGGCCATCGACGCGCAACGCGACTTCTGGCTGGCCGATGCCAACCTCCAGGCCACCTTGATCGGTCGGCCCTCCGATGCTCGACCGGTGTCGACCGGCGGCCGCTCGTCGGCCGCGGGGAGCGCCAAGGCCGCGACCCACTAGCGATAGAGAAGATGACAACGCAAAGACGTACGTTCCTGAGCCGTGGCGCGACCGCGGGGCTCGCCGTGGCTGCCGCAGCAGTGAGCAAGGTGGCGATGGCCGCGCTCCCCGAGCCTGTGCTTCAAGCCAAGCCGGACACCATGCCACCGCTGGTGCCGCGCAACGGCCGACCGTACAACCCGGTGGTCACCCTGAACGGCTGGACCCTGCCTTGGCGCATGAACGCCGGTATCAAGGAGTTCCATCTCGTCGCCGAGCCGGTGGTGCGAGAAATGTCGCCGGGATTCAAGGCGCACCTCTGGGGCTACAACGGCCAGTCGCCAGGGCCGACGATCGAGGTCGTCGAAGGCGACCGGGTGCGAATCTTCGTCACCAACAAGCTGCCCGAGCGGACCTCGATCCACTGGCACGGGCAGCGCCTCCCGAACGGCATGGACGGCGTCACCGGGTTGACGCAACCGGCGATCGAACCGGGCAAGACATTCGTCTACGAGTTCGTCGCCCGTCGCCCCGGCACCTTCATGTACCACCCGCATGCCGACGAGATGGTGCAGATGGCGATGGGAATGATGGGCTTCTGGGTCACGCACCCGAAGGCCAGGCACCCGCTCATCGACGAAGTCGATCGGGACTTCGTCTTCCTGCTCAACGCCTACGACATCGAGCCAGGCGCCTACACGCCCAAGATCATGACGATGCTCGACTTCAACCTCTGGTCCTGGAACAGCCGCATCTTTCCGGGCATCGACTCGTTCAACGTGCGTCAGGGCGACAGGGTTCGCATCCGCTTCGGCAACCTGACGATGACGAACCACCCGATGCACCTGCACGGCCACGAATTCGTGGTGACCGGCACGGACGGCGGCCCGACGCCGAAATCGACACGATGGCACGAGGTGACGACCGACGTCGCGGTGGGCCAGATGCGCCAGATCGAGTTCATTGCCGAGGAACCCGGCGACTGGGCGTTTCACTGCCACAAGAGCCACCACACGATGAACGCGATGGGCCATGACGTCCCGACAATGATCGGCGTCGACCATCGCCAGGTCGTGCGCGACATCACCCGGCTGATCCCCGACTACATGGTCATGGGCGAGCGCGGCATGTCGGACATGACCGAGATGGAGATGCCGCTGCCCGACAACACCGAAAAGATGATGGGCGGCCAGGGACCGTTCGGATCGGTCGAGATGGGTGGCATGTTCAGCGTCGTCAAGGTGCGTCCGGACCAGAAGCGCGGCGACTACGGCGACCCGGGCTGGTTCAAGCACCCCCCGGGGACGAACGCCTTCGAATGGGCCGGCGCCCTGGCGGAACCGGCTCGCTTCTCGTCCGAAGGCGGGCAGTTGATGCCGCCACAAGCCAAGCCTGCTCGCGACGTCGAGGTGCGCATACGCAAGCCCTCGGGCAATTCCGGCCACTCCGGTCACTGACTCTATCTCTGCAAAGGAACCAGCGATGAATGCACCGTTGAGCAGACTGGCACTGCTCGCCTTCCTGGCTTGCGTGCACCCCGCGTGGGCGTCGAAGGGTGAACCCGGGCATACCCACGGACCTGCCGACGCGATTGGCGTCGCCGGCAAGGCCAGCGAGGCCAAGCGCACCGTCAAGGTCGACATGAACGACGCGATGCGCTTCGTGCCCGCCAACTTCGAGGTCAAGCAAGGGGAGACGGTGCGCTTTCTGATCACCAACTCCGGCCGGGTCAAGCACGAGTTCGTGCTCGGCACGGAGAAGGATCTGAAGGAGCACTACGAACTGATGAAGAAGTTTCCCGAGATGGAGCACGACGAACCGAACATGGTCACCGTCGACCCGGGCAGGACAGGCGAAGTCATCTGGCGCTTCACCAAGGCGGGCAAGGTGGATGTCGGCTGCCTGCAGCCGGGACACTACGACGCCGGCATGAAGGCGGTGATCAGCGTGGGTAAAGGAGGTGCACGATGAGAACGACCGTCCGTCATCTCCTTGGCTCGTTCCTGATCGCCTGCGCGGTGGGCGCTCTTGCGCAGGCTTCGGCTCCTGCCGACACGATTGCGATGACAGCCGGCGAAGTCCGGAAGGTCGACCTGGAGACGAAGAAGATCACGCTCCGGCACGAGGAGATCAAGAACCTCGGCATGCCGCAGATGACGATGGTGTTCCAGGTCAAGGATCCCGTGTTGCTCGATAGAGTCAAGGCCGGCGACAAGGTGCGGTTCACCGCCGAGAAGGTCGGCGGTGCGTACACGATCACCCATATCGAAGAGGCGAATTGAACATGCGTGCACTTCTCCTTGTGCTCCTGCTCACTCTCGCGGGCCCGTCGTACGCCGAACTGATCGAGATCGCATGGGATGGCCAGGGCGGATTCGAACGGCAGGTGCGCATCGCGCCGAAGGGCTTCGTCGAGCTCTGTGGACGTCTCCGGCCCGAGGCGACGGTTCGCTGGCAGTTCGACGCAGACGCGGCAACGAGCTTCAACATTCACTTCCACGAAGGCAAGGCCGTTCGCTACCCGGTGAAGGAGGAGAGCATCTCCAAATCGCGAGGAGTGCTCGAGGTCAAGAGCGAGCAGGACTACTGCTGGATGTGGAGCAACCCCTCGGGCAGGCCGACGACCATGACCATTCGTCTTGACCGATGAGGCGCCGACTCGGCGGCAGGTTTTTTGCGGCCGTAGTCACGAGAAAGCGCTGGCCGATTCGGGCGCACCGCTTGGCTAGCGGGCAAGCCACCGTCGGCCAGCATTGCACGGGGAAGATCGAGCTCGCGCATTCAGTTTGACTTGCATCAAGTCTCGAATGCAGGCCACCCGTACATTTGCCCGTAAGGGATGTAATCGGCGTGACCTTCATCCTTTCTGTTCATCGTAGTCACTCGCCCTCCGCTCGCCTTCCGCGACTGGTCATTGGAGATTCACATGAAGAAAGTCCAACTCCTTTCGCTGGTCGTCATGCTCGTGGTATCGGCGAGCGCCGCTGTCGCCCAGGGATCGGCCGCCTCGAGGCCCGCTGGGGCAGCGATGTCGCCTGCGGACTGCAGCAAAGCGGCCCAGCAAAAGCACGATCACGCCGCGGAAGGCGGCAGAGGCACGCCGCACATGCAGGCGCAGCCATGCCCTCCGGAAACGTCGGCGTCCGCTGCTTCTGCTGCAACGGCCAAGAAGAAGTCGAGCCACAACCACCAAGCTACCAAGTAGCCTCGTCGTTGCCATCGGCGGCGGACACGGCACCACTCTTAGCGGCGGGTCGAGGGGCCAGTTCCTGAGCGCTCCCCGTTGTCGTTATGAGGCTGGCTCACGCCTGCACGGCGCGACGTCAGCCGAGAGATAGGATGCGGCGGGTCGGACATGCCCCAGCTGCCACTGTGGCCAGCAAGTAGGAGCGCCGGGGTCCCTCCGGCTGCGGTGACCTCTCACCTGCAGCAGCACCCACCGCGTGTCGCGGTCTTGGTAGCCTGAGTGGCAGGCGCCGCATTGACGACCGGCGTATAGCCGGCCTCTCTGATGGCGTCCGCGAATTCGCTGGCATCAGCCTGGGCCGTCTCGATCTGCACCCGGTGCGCGGCAAGGTCGATCTCCACCTTGGCGCCATGGTCGACGGACCGCACCGCCTTGGTGATGGTGGCGACGCAGTGACCGCAGGTCATGTCGTTCACTTGAAACGAAATCATGGTTCTCTCCAGAGAAACAGGGGGATGGACGTACTTTCAGCGTTGCCACTGTGGGAAGGTCAAGACGCACCCCGCGAAGTACAAGAAGACAGCAGGCGAAAGGCGTGTAAGGTATTGACCTTACCAGCGTGGAACCTTGAAGATCCAAGAATTGTCCGATGACCGCGCTGCAGCATCCAACATGAACACCCCGTCGCCCTCCGGTTTCCGCCCTGTCAAGCTGCAGATCAAGGGCATGACCTGTGCTTCGTGCGTCATCCACGTAGAAAGAGCGCTCCAGGCCGTACCGGGCGTCGCAGACATCAGCGTCAACCTTGCGACCGAAGAGGCCCACGTTCGCGTCGGGCCTTCAGTCGCTCCGGACGCGTTGGCGGCGGCAGTGCGCAAGGCCGGCTACGACGTCGCGACGACTGAAATGGCCCTGCAGGTCGAGGGAATGACATGCGCGTCGTGCGTCTCCCGGGTGGAGAAGGCGCTGCTGAGCGTGCCAGGTGTCCTCAGTGCTTCGATCAACCTGGCCACGGAGAAGGCAACCGTACGGGCGTTGTCGACGGTGCCGCTCCCCGCGCTCGAGGCTGCGGTAGAGCGGGCGGGCTACGCCGCAGTGGGGGTGAATGACGATAAGCCGGCAACAGCCGAGGCTCTGCCGGATTGGTGGCCCGTGGCGGTCGGTGCGGTACTCACCCTGCCGCTCGTCATGCCGATGATCCTGCAGATCTGGGGTGGCCACTGGATGCCTGACGGCTGGGTGCAGCTCGCCCTGGCGACGCCGGTCCAGTTCTGGCTGGGATGGCGCTTCTACCGCGCCGGATGGCGGGCCATGCTTGCCGGGGCCGGCAACATGGACTTGCTCGTGGCACTCGGCACGTCTGCCGCCTACGGGCTCTCCGTGTATCTCCTGTTCAAGCACGCTGGGCACGGCACGCCTCACCTGTACTTCGAGGCCTCGGCCGCGGTCATCACGCTGGTGCTGCTCGGCAAGTGGCTCGAGGGTCGCGCCAGGCGCCAGACGGCCGATGCCATTCGTGCGCTGAACGCCTTGCGCCCGACCACCGCCATCGTCCGGCGCGACGGCGTCGATGTCGAGGTGCCGGTGGAGCAGGTGGTCGTGGGCGACCTCGTGCTCATTCGCCCGGGAGACCGCGTTGCGATAGACGGTGACATCGTCGCGGGCCGCAGCCATATCGACGAGGCCCTCGTCACCGGCGAAAGCCTTCCGGTGGCGAAGCAGATCGGCGACAGGGTGACAGGAGGTTCCATCAACGCCGAAGGCGCCCTGACGGTCCGGACGGCAGCCGTCGGCGCGGAAACGACGCTGGCTCGCATCATCCGCATGGTCGAGACGGCTCAGGTGACCAAGCCACCGATCCAGCGCCTCGTCGACCGTGTGAGCGCCGTGTTCGTCCCCGTCGTCCTCGGCATCGCGGCGGTCACCCTCCTCGGCTGGGTGGGTGTCACCGGCAACTGGGAGCACGCGCTCGTCAATGCCGTCGCGGTGCTGGTCATCGCGTGTCCTTGCGCGCTGGGGCTCGCGACGCCGACGGCGATCATGGTCGGTACGGGCGTCGCAGCGCGGCACGGCATCCTCATCAAGGACGCCGAAGCCCTGGAGATCGCCCACTCGGTGACCGTCGTCGCGTTCGACAAGACCGGCACGCTGACGGAGGGAAAACCCGCGCTGGCCGCAATCGAGCCCGCCGCCGGCGTTTCTCGCGACGACGTCCTTCGCCTGGCCGCGGCGCTGCAGAAGACGAGCAGCCATCCGCTCGCCGTCGCCGTCCTCGACAAGGCTCGCTCCGAGTGCCTGTCCGTGCCGGAGGCGCACGCCACAGCGGGGCTGCCCGGCAGAGGCGTCGAGGGGACTGCAGAAGGCCAGACCCTGGTCCTGGGCAGCACCCGCCTGCTGGAGGAGCTTGAGGTGGATGCGGGAACGCTGTTGCAAGCTGCTCAGCGACTGGAGCGGCATGGCAGAACGGTTTCCTGGCTTGTGCGCCTGGATGACGTGCGGCCCAGGCTCCTGGGATTGCTTGCCTTCGGCGACACCGTCAAGCCCTCTGCCAGGTTGGCTGTCGAGCGTCTGCATGAGCTCGGCATCAAGACGCTCCTGCTGACAGGCGACAGCCTTGGCAGCGCCCAGGCCGTGGCGAGCCTGCTCGGCATCGACGAGGTTCGAGCGCAGATGCTTCCTGGCGACAAGGCAGACATCGTCCAGCAACTGCGAGCGACCGGTGAGGTGGTGGCATTCGTGGGCGATGGCCTCAACGACGCCCCGGCCCTGGCCGCGGCGACCTGCGGGTTTGCGATGGCCGGCGGCGCGGACGTTGCGACCCAGGCCGCGAGCGTCACGCTGATGCGCGGCGACCCTGGTCTCGTGGCGGACGCGTTGGCCATCTCGCGGCGCACCTACTCGAAGATAAGGCAAGGGCTGTTCTGGGCACTCGCCTACAACGTGCTGGGTATCCCGCTCGCGGCGCTGGGCATGCTGAGTCCGGTGATCGCTGGTGCTGCCATGGCGTTCAGCAGCGTGAGCGTCGTAGCCAATGCGCTGACACTCCGCCGCTGGCGTGGCGCCGCCGCCGGCGATGCCAAGCCGGCGACCATCGAACGAATCCGCCCCGCGATCGCGTGAGGAAGAAAGCATGAGCACCTCGATGAACATCGGCGCCGCCGCGAAGGCCTCGGGCGTGTCGGCGAAGATGATTCGCCACTACGAGAGCGTCGGCCTGTTTCCAGAGGCAGCGCGGACCGACTCGGGCTATCGCCAGTACAGCGACAACGAGGTCATGACGTTGCGCTTCATCCGACACTCTCGCGATCTTGGCTTTTCCATCGAGCAGATTCGGGAGCTTCTCGGGCTCTGGCAGAACCGGCGACGGCCCAGCCGCCAGGTGAAGGCGCTCGCGCAGGCGCACATCGAGGAGCTCGACGAGAAGCTCAAGGATCTGCAAGCGATGAAGGCGACTCTCGAGCATCTGGTGCACTGCTGCCATGGTGACGACAGACCGGACTGCCCCATCATCGAGACCCTTGCGGCCGACGGTGCTCCCCTCACACCGAACGGCAAGGCGAGCGGCCATGACACCAAGGCCGGTCTGCGCTCCGGCAGGCATCTGGCTACGCGCGCTTGAACATCGGGGTAGAGATCTCTTTCGCTCGGGTTAGACATCTCTTTCGAGGTCGCAGCCGAGTCAAGTCTTCTCGGTCGGCGAGACGCGAGCGAATCCTTGACGTGGATCAGTCGCCCGCTGGCGCTCCCCCACTAGCCTGAGAAGACCGGCCTGCTCGCGGCCTTGTTCTCGTAGACCCGAGAGAATCGAAATGAACCCTACCCGACTGTGCAGCTCTTCAAACGTCCTTTCGCTGGTGTTGGCAACGGTGGCGGCCACGGTCATCCTGTCCGGATGCGGCGGCGGCGGCGGCAGCAGCAGCGCCGACGCGGTCACCTCCGCGGTGGCTCAGGGCACCATCAGCGGCAACGCCGTCAAGGGGCCGCTGAGCGGCGCCACGGTCTCGGCCTATGGTCTGAGCAACGGTACGGCAGGCTCGGCCCTGGCCTCCGCGAAAACCGATGCGCATGGCGCCTTCGCTCTGTCGGTGGGTGGCTATTCCGGCCCCGTGATGCTGCGCCTGACCGGTGGCACGTATACCGACGAGGCCACCGGTTCGATGATGAGTATGGCTTCGAGCGATGCCATGACGGCGGTGCTTGCGAACATGGCCGCCGGGTCCGCAGCCAGCGGTGTACAGATGACGCCCTTGACCTCCATGGCCCAGGCGATGGCCGTGCATATGGCGGGCGGCATGACGAGCGCCAACATCGCCACGGCCAATGCCGCGGTAGGCGTCTATTTCATGGTGGACGACATTGTCTACACGCCGCCGATGAATCCTCTGGTGGCCGGATCGGGATCGGCTGCGGCCCCCGCATCGATGAACTACGGAATGACCCTGGCCGCCATGTCTCAGTACGCGAAGAACGTCGGCATGCCCGTGTCGGCTTCACTCGTCGCCGACATGATGGCGGACGCATCCGACGGCACGATGGACGGCACAGCGAGCGGCAGCCAGATCATGATGGGCGGCATGATGATGGGAGGCGGCGCCATGATGCAACCCGACGCCGGGACGAGCGGCCTGGCCGGTGCCATGTCGGACTTCTTGGCTTCCGGCATGAATCAGTCAGGCGTCACGTCGGCGAACATGAGCGCGTTGATGCAGAAGCTCATGAGCGCCAATGGCCGAATGCATTGAGCGGCGTTCGGACCGAGCGCGACCATTTTTTCCGAAGCGCGGGCCACGGTTCCTGCCGCCATAGACGGCGCCCGTCCACGCCCGGCGGCCGTTCCGAAACCCTTTGCTGGCGCGGACTGCAGCCCGTATTCTTGTCCCTCCGGGCCAGACTCAGTGCCTGAGAATGTCCCGCCGGATCGAGTTATTCATAGGTAAGACGCCCTCGCCTTGCCCCGGAGCGGGACATGCAGAGTTTCAACCGACGGGAAGCCGCTTGATCGAAAGGCTCGCACGGCGCCTGCCGTTCTACTACGGGTGGGTCGTCGTCGGGGTGGTCTTCCTGACGATGGCGATCTGCGTCAACGCACGCACGGCTTTCTCGCTGCTCTTCCCCCCGATCCTCGACGAGTTCGGATGGCAGCGAGGCGTGACCGCCGGCGCGTTCTCCTTCGGCTTCATCGTCTCCGCCGTGCTTAGCCCGCTGCTGGGCCGGCTCATGGACCGTCGTGGGCCGCGCTTCGTGATGGAGGTCGGGGTCGCCGCCACGGCCGGGGGCCTGCTGTTGGCGACCTTCGCGGGCGAGCCCTGGCATGTCTACCTCACGCTGGGCCTCTTGGTCGGCGCGGGCACGACGTTCACCGGCTACACCGGCCAGGCGCTTTTCCTGCCGAACTGGTTTGTGCGGCGCCGGGGGCTCGCGATGAGCATCGCCTTCGCCGGAGTGGGGTTCGGCTCCATCGTGATCCTCCCCGCGCTGCAGACGTTCGTGGAGCGAAACGGCTGGCGTGCCGGGTGCTCGCTGCTGGGCCTGGTGGCCCTTGTCGTCCTGGTACCGCTCAACATGCTTCTCCGGCGGCGACCCGAGGAACTCGGCCTGGCGCCGGACGGAGACGCAGACACGCCCGCGGCGGCCAAGGCCCGACGGGTGAACGTCGTCGACCCCGCGTGGGCGGCCATCGACTGGACGCTCGCGCGCGCGATGCGCACTGCGCGGTTCTGGTGGATCGCGGTGGCCTATTTCGGCGCGCTCTTCTCGTGGTACGCCGTGCAGGTGCATCAGACCAAGTACCTCACCGAGACCGGCTTCGGTGCCCGGGAGGCCGCATGGGCGCTCGGCGCCGTCAGCCTTGCCGGCGTGCCCGGGCAGATCGCCCTCGGCTGGCTCTCCGACCGTATCGGACGCGAGGTTGTCTGGGCGATCGGCAGCACGGGGTTCTGCATCACCTATCTCACGCTGCTCGCATTGCCGTCGTATCCGGGTATCCCCCTTCTGTACACGATGGTGATCGCGCAAGGCGCGCTGGGCTACGGCCTCACGTCGGTCATCGGCGCCATCCCTGCGGAGATCTTCGAGGGCAGGCACTATGGGCCGATCTTCGGGACGCTGATGGTGAGCGCACTCGCGGGTGGCGCGGTGGGGCCTTGGTTCATGGGGTTCGTGCACGATCGCACCGGCAACTACACGCTGGCGTTCTGGGTCGCCATCGGCTGCTCGGTGCTGTCGGCGTTCGCGATCTGGCGTGCCGCGCCCAGCGGCGTGCGAGTCGTCGCCGGCCGGGTGCGGGCAGCGCAGGGATGAGGCGAAGGAACGGGCGTCCTCCCGCAAGAACGCATCGAGATCGCTGTCGGCCCAGAAGGGCGAACGCTCGGGCACTCCCAGGAGGCTCGGCGAGCATGCGAGTCGAACTGTCCCGTACGATAGTGCGGCGGCATCCTTGGGAACCGAGAATGAGGAGACGGGGCTTCGTCGAGATTGTCTGTTGCGCTCCCGCATGGTCGCTCCCTGCAAGCGCCCAGCAGCGAAGCACGGTGCGGCATATCGGCGTCTTCCTGGGGCTGGCAACCGGCCCCGAAGACCCCGGTGCAAGCGAAGTTCTTCGTCCTCTCAAGGCGTCAATGGAAGAAGCCGGCTGGACCCAAGGCAGAACCTCCGCCTTGACATCCGATTCGGTGGCGGTGATCTCGGCAAGATCAACGTCGCGGCCGATGAGCTCGTGGCGCTGTCACCCGAGCTGATCTACGCGACAGGATTGCCCCCGGTTCAGGCCTTGCGTCAAAGGACGCGTACGGTCCCCATCGTCTTCTCGCTGGTTGCCGATCCCGTTGGTTTCGGCCTGATCAGCAGTCTGAGTCGGCCAGGAGGCAACATCACCGGCTTCGTCGTGTGGGATCTTTCGATCGGCGGGAAATGGATGCAATTGCTCCAGGAAATCGCACCTGGCTTGCGACGGATCGGAGTCATGTACAACCCCGATACCGCGCCCTATGCGCCGCCCTTGATAGCCTCGGCCCGATCCTCGGCAGCGAGGAATATTGCGGTAGTCGAATGTCATACCCGCAACGACAGGGAAATCGAAGCGGCAGCGTCATCGCTGGCAGGCGAGGCGAGCGGCGGTCTGCTGATCATTCCGGAGCCGTTCACCAATGCAAATCGAGACCGGATCATTGCTCAGTGCGAGCGATTTCGACTTCCTGCTCTCAATCCGGTCTTCGGCGCGGCAAGCCGTGGTGCCTTGATTTCCTATACCTATGACTTCAACGCGATGATGCGGCAGCCAGCGAGCTACATCAATCGGATCTTGCGGGGAGAATCTTCAGGCAATCTCCCCGTTCAGGCCCCTACCAAATACGTGCTCTCCGTAAACCTGAAGGTCGCCAGAGGGCTCAGTTTGAATGTGCCGCCGGCGCTGTTAGGTCTCGCGGACCAAGTCATCGAATGATCAATCGAAGGATCGAGACTCACTCGATTGCCCGCCCGCGGGTCTCGACGACCGCGCCATTGCCCTGCAGCCGTAGGGGGTCGAACGGTTTGGCGCATCCCTCAGAATCCAGTTACCCGGGAGGCGGAGCGCTGACGACTGGCGCGCAGGGCCGATGACGTCCGGGATGCCGATTGCGGCCCGTAGAGGCCCGACCTTCACGATCAATTCAGGAGACGCGATATGAAGCTCATCCAGAACCTTGCTCTCTTCGTAGCGGCCGTCGCGCTGGTTGCGGGCGGCCCGGCGCAGGCACAAGACAAGGGCACGGTTGGCGTGTCGATGCCGACCAAGTCGTCGGCGCGCTGGATCTCCGACGGGGACAGCATGGTCAAGTCGCTGAAGGAGAAGGGCTATAAGGCCGACCTGCAGTACGCCGACGACGACATTCCGAACCAATTGGCGCAGGTCGAGAACATGATCACCAAGAAGGTGAAGGTGCTGGTGATCGCCGCCATCGACGGCACGACGCTGTCGAACGCACTGCAGAAGGCGGCCGACAACGGCATCAAGGTCATCGCCTACGATCGGCTCATCCGCGGCTCGAAGAACGTCGACTACTACGCCACCTTCGACAACTTCCAGGTCGGCGTGCTGCAGGCGAACTCGATCGTCGACAAGCTCGGCCTGAAGCAGGGCAAGGGGCCGTTCAACATCGAGCTCTTCGGCGGCTCGCCCGACGACAACAACGCGTTCTTCTTCTACGACGGCGCGATGTCGGTTCTCAAGCCCTACCTCGACAGCGGCAAGCTCGTGGTGCGCAGCAAGCAGATGGGCATGGACAAGGTGGGCACGCTGCGCTGGGACGGCGCGGTGGCGCAGGCGCGGATGGACAACCTGCTGAGCGCCTACTACGGCAACGCCCGTGTCGACGCCGTGCTGTCGCCCTACGACGGCCTGTCGATCGGCATCCTGTCGTCGCTGAAGGGCGTGGGCTACGGCACGCCGAAGCAGCCGATCCCGGTGGTTTCCGGTCAGGACGCCGAGGTTGCGTCGGTGAAGTCGATGCTGCGCGGCGAGCAGAGCTCGACTGTCTTCAAGGACACTCGCGAGCTGGCCAAGGTCACGGTCAACATGATCGACGAGATGCTGAGCGGCCGCAAGGTCGACATCAACGATACCAAGACCTACAACAACGGCGTCAAGGTCGTGCCGTCCTACCTGCTGAAGCCGGTCAGCGTCGACGTCTCGAACTGGAAGCCGGTGCTGATCGACAGCGGCTACTACAAGGAGTCGCAGATCCGCTAGGCGACGGGGAGGCTGCCGCCTTGGCTCTGCTCGAGATGCGCGGCATCGGCAAGCGCTTCCACGGCGTCGCCGCATTGAGCGATGTCAGCCTCGACGTCGAGGACGGCGAGATCCACGCCGTCGTCGGCGAGAACGGCGCCGGCAAGTCGACACTGATGAAGGTGCTGAGCGGCGTCTACCCGCACGGCGAATACGAGGGGGTGATCCGCTTCGGCGGCGAGGAGCGGCGCTTCGGCGGCATCCACGACAGCGAGCGCCTCGGCATCATCATCATCCACCAGGAACTCGCGCTGGTGCCACTGATGTCGATCGCCGAGAACATCTTCCTTGGCAACGAGCCGGCGCGCGCCGGCGTGATCGACTGGTTCGCGGCCTACGCGAAGACCCAGGCGCTGCTGCGCAAGGTCGGGCTCCGCGAGGCGCCGAGCACGCTCGTCAGCGACATCGGTGTCGGCAAGCAGCAGCTTGTCGAAATCGCCAAGGCGCTGTCGAAAGAGGTCAGATTGCTGATCCTCGACGAGCCGACGGCGAGCCTGAACGAGACCGACAGCGACGCGCTGCTCGCCCTGCTGCTCGAGCTGAAGGGGCATGGCATCGCCTGCATCCTGATCTCGCACAAGCTGAACGAGGTCGCCCAGGTGGCCGACCGAATCACGGTGCTCCGCGACGGCGCGACCGTCCGCAGCTTCGATTGCCGGGTCGGCGCGGCGAGCGAGGACGAGGTGATCCGGGCGATGGTCGGCCGGGCGATGGCCGACCGCTACCCGAAGCGCACGCCGCAGATCGGCGACACGGTGTTCGAGCTGCGCGATTGGCGGGTGCATCACCCGGAGCACGCCGACCGACTGGTTGTGAAGGGAGTGAGCCTGCATGCCCGGCGCGGCGAGATCGTCGGCATCGCCGGCCTGATGGGCGCAGGCCGCACCGAGCTGGCGATGAGCGTGTTCGGGCGTGCCTACGGACGAGGCATCAGCGGCGAGGTGCGGCTGCATGGCCGTTTGGTCGATGTCGGCACGATCGGCAAGGCGATCGCCGCCGGCCTCGCCTACGTCACCGAGGACCGCAAGCACTACGGCCTGGTGCTTGAGGACGACATCCGGCACAACGTCACCCTGGCCAACCTGAGCGCCGTGTCGAGCGCGGCGGTGGTCGACCGCGGCCGTGAGTACCGCGTCGCCGAGGACTACCGGCAGCGGCTGCGCATCCGCTGCTCGAGCGTCTTCCAGGAGGTGGTCAACCTCTCGGGTGGCAACCAGCAGAAGGTCGTGCTCGCCAAATGGCTGTTTGCCGATCCCGAGGTGCTGATCCTCGACGAACCGACTCGGGGCATCGACGTCGGCGCCAAGTTCGAAATCTATACGTTGATGGCCGAGCTCGCGGCGGCAGGCAAGTGCGTCGTTCTGATCTCGTCTGAAATGCCCGAATTGCTCGGCCTGTGCGACCGCATCTACGTGATGAACGAGGGCCGCATGGTGGGCGAGTTCGACCGCGCCGAGGCCTCGCAGGAAGGGATCATGCGCTGCATCGTCAACGCCGGAGCCGGCTGATGGACGAAGTCGTTCCTCCCCTGCCGCCGGCCGGTGCGACGGTCGGCGCAACGCGCAGCTCCTACGCCGGCTTTCTGAAGAGCAACGTGCGCGAGTACGGCATGCTGATGTCGCTCGTCATCATCATGGGACTTTTCCAGTTCCTGACCGACGGCACGCTGCTGCAGCCGCTCAACCTGACAAATCTGGTGCTGCAGAACAGCTACATCGTCATCATGGCGCTGGGCATGCTGCTCGTGATCGTCGCCGGGCACATCGACCTGTCGGTCGGCTCGGTCGTCGGCTTCATCGGCGCGCTCGCGGCGGTGCTGATGGTCCAGCTCGGCTGGCACTTCGTGCCGGCGACGCTCGCCTGCCTGGTCGCGGGCGCCGTGATCGGCGCCGCGCAGGGTTGGTTCGTCGCCTTCTTCCGCATGCCGTCGTTCATCGTCACGCTCGCGGGCATGCTGGTGTTCAAGGGCCTCAGCCTGGCGCTGCTGCAGGGTCAGTCGGTAGGACCATTTCCGGCCGCATTCCAGCTGCTGAGCTCGGGCTTCGTGCCCGACGTGCTGGATGGCGAGTCGATGCGCACGACCTCGCTCCTGGCCGGGATCGTCGCGGCCGCCGCGCTGCTGGCCGCCAAGCTGCGCGAACGCTCGAACCAGGCGCGCCACGCGATGGAGTCGGAGCCGTACGCGTTCTTCATTGCCAAGAACGTGGTGTTCGTCGCGATCATCGTCGGCCTGAGCTGGAAGCTCGCGTCGTACAAGGGCCTGCCGAACGTGCTCGTCATCATGGCGCTGCTGATGCTGTTCTACGACTTCGTGACGACGCGCACCACGATCGGCCGGCGCATCTACGCGCTCGGCGGCAACGAAAAGGCGGCGCGGCTGTCGGGGATCAAGACACAGTGGCTGTCGTTCTGGACCTTCGTCAACATGGGCGTGCTCGCCGCCATGGCCGGCCTGGTGTTCGCGGCGCGCCTCAACACCGCGACGCCAAAGGCAGGCGCCGGCTTCGAGCTCGACGTCATCGCCGCCTGTTTCATCGGCGGCGCCTCGGCGTCCGGGGGCGTCGGCAAGGTGCTGGGGGCCGTGATCGGCGCTTTCGTCATGGGTGTGATGAACAACGGCATGTCGATCCTCGGCATCGGCATCGACTACCAGCAGGTCATCAAAGGCCTGGTGCTGCTGGCCGCCGTGTTCGTTGACGTCTACAACCGCCGCAAGGCCTGAGGCGATCGGCCATGACGAGCACGCCGAGCACCCGAGTCAACGCACTGAAGATCGGCCAGACGCGCATATCTCATCACGAGACCTTGCGCGTGTGCACGGATCCGGCCGGCTTGTCCGACACATTGCCCCAGGTGCCGACATTCGCCGACTTCAGCAGCGGCGAGGCCCGCCCGCTGATGGAGAGCTCGTCGGCGCAGGCCAGCAGCGCAGGCCCGAACTTGAGCATGCGCTGAAGGCTCAGTCTCGACGAAGGCCCGGCAACGACGATCACGCCGGTGGTCGATTCCCCCGCCCGCTGCACGGGTGCGGCCATCGAGCTCATTCCCGGCGCGTACACGTCCTGGATGATGCTGAAGCCGCGCTTGCGGTGTTCGTCCAGCATCTTCAGCAAGGCCTTGATCGAGGTCGGCGCGTTCGGACCGAAATTCTGCGGCTTGCCCAGCCCCTGGTGGCTGGCGTAGCCGATCGCGACATCCTCGGGCAGGGTCATCAACCAGGCGTGGCCGGCGGCACTGCAGGACAGTCGCAGGTCGATCCCCATGTCGGGGTCGTACAGGAGGCCGGAGCGCGCCCCCTGCGCCTTGGCCACGAGGGTCAGGCGCTCGCCGTCGACGATGGCCAGACGAACCAGCTCCCCCGTGACCTGGGCCAGGCGATTGATGATCGGCTGGGAAACGTCCACCACGCCCGACTTGCTCAGGAAGCTCAGGCCCATCGACGCCATCTTCGTCGTCAGTGCGTAGTCGCCGCGCTGCGGCAGCTGGCGCACGTAGCCCATGCGGATCAGCTCGTGCAGCGTGCGATGGCAGCCGCTGCGCAGCTGATTCAACTCGGTGGCGATCTGCCCCAGGCTCGCACCGTCGGGGTAGGCGACCAGATACTCCAGGATGGCCATCGATTTCTCCGTGGCTCCGCTCATGCGACTCCCTGGTCGTGCCGTTCAGATTTTGAATGATAGACACAAGTTGAACGGCATTCAGCTTTCTGGCAGCATCGCGTTCATCCTGCCTGCGACACGAGAACACCTTGAGCACCCTTCCGACGCGCCGCATCGGTCTCGCAACGCAGCCAGGCACCGGCTCGAACGCCTAGGGTACCGATGGCACTGCTCGGCAAGGCCGTCTTGGCCATGTGGTGGGACGTCTCGGTGCAGGAGCGCCCGGAGTTCGAGCACTGGCATGCCCACGAGCACTTCCCAGAGCGCCTGGGCATTCCCGGATTCCGGCGGGCGTCGCGCTGGACCAGTGCCGAAGGCGGCGAAGGCTTCTTCGTGATGTACGAGCTGGAGGACCATGCGGTCCTCGCGTCGGCGCCCTATGCGGCGCGCCTCAACGCGCCCTCGCCCTGGTCGACGCGGATGATGCCGCTGCACCGCAACATGGTTCGCAGCCAATGCCAGGTGCTGCAAAGCCGTGGCGCCGTCACTGCCCGGCACGCACTGACGATCCGCTTCTCGCCTGCAGATGGCAGGGCGGAATCGCTGCGGCGAGGCCTGGGCGAACTTGCGTCATCGGTCTCGATGCGGCCCGGCCTGGTCGGGCTGCACCTGCTGCGCCACGAGACACCGCCGCTCGCTGTCACCACGGAGCAGAAGATTCGCGGCTACGCCGACCGCGTGGCCGACTGGGTTCTCGTCGCCTGCGGCTATGACGCCGCCGCCCTGCGCACGCTCGGGGAGGCGGAGCTCGGCGAGGCCGGGCTCCAGGCGTTGGGGGCCTCGCCCGGCACAGAATGCCACCTCTACGGATTGGCGTATTCCGCCACACCCGCCGACATCCACTGACGAGCGCACCCAAGAGAGCCGGATCATCAACCTAGTTCGAACTGGAGACACCATGAAATCGAGTCTGATCAAACTGACCGCCATGCTCGCGCTGCTTGTTGCCGGCGGTGTGGCGCTGGCACAGGACATTCAGGAACGGACGATCCGGTTCGGTCACCTGAACAACCCCGACCATCCGACCAGCACGGGGGTCAAGAAGTTTGCCGAGCTGGTCGCAGCCAAGAGCGGCGGCAAGATCAAGGTGCAGGAATATCCCAGCAGTCAGTTGGGCAACGAACTGCAGCAGCAATCGGCGCTGCAGGGCGGCGTGCAGGAAATGCTCGTGGCGTCCACGACGTCGTTGGCCGGCATCGTCAAGGAATTCGGCCTCTTCGACTTCCCGTTCCTCTTCAGCAACGCCCAACAGGCCGACGCCATGGTCGACGGTCCCCTGGGCAAGCTGCTCAGCGCCAAGCTGGCGGAGAAGGGCGTGGTCATTCTGGGCTTCTTCGACCTGGGTTTCCGCAACGTCACCAACGGCAAGCGGCCCATCACCAAGGCGGAGGACCTGGAAGGCCTGAAGCTGCGGGTGATTCCCAACCCCGTGTTCCTGGAAACCTTCAGGACCTTCAAGGCCAATCCGATACCGCTGCCCTTTGCCGAGCTGTACGGCGCGCTCGAGAGCAAGGCCGTGGACGGGCAGGAGAACCCGTACGCGGTGATCCTGTCGAGCAAGTTCTACGAAGTGAACAAGTATGTCAGCGCCACCAACCACGTGTATGCGACCAACCCCGTGCAGATCAGCAAGCGCTTCTGGGACAAGCTGTCGCCGGCTGAGCAGAAACTGCTGCAGGAGGCCGCCATCGAAGCCCAGAACTACCAGCGCGTGGTCAGCCGCGAGGTCTCGGGCAAGGCCGTGGCCGAACTCAAGGCCAAGGGCATGGTGTTCAACGACATCGCGCCCGCCGAGCTGGCCCGCATGCGCGCCGAAGTCAAGCCGGTCCACGACAAGTTCGCCGCCTCTTACGAGACGAACGTGGTGAACCTGTTCAGGAGCGAGCTGGAGCGCGTCTCGAAGCTTTGAGCTCCATCCGGGCGCGGAGGCTCGGCATCACGTGCCGGAGCCTCGGATCGGCTCCCAGGCGTTTGACGGGTGTCAAGGCGACGAGCGCCTGCTTGTGCGATATCTGAGTCTTCGCCTGCCACGCCACCCGCCGAGGACCCCATGAGCCAGGACAGCGCCGCCACCCTACCTAAGCCGATCGCGACATCGAGCAAACGAACCTCGCCGCGCAACCCTCGCGCGCGTGGCGGACCGCGCCTGGTCGAGGCCGGCGACACGCTGGCGCGCCCCGGCCCGAAGGCCGCCGAGGCCGATCGGGTCGCCCGCCGCACGAGCAGCACGCAGACCACGCAGGCGCTGGCGATCGGTGACCTGCTGGCGAAGGCGAGGCGCGGTCAGCCGGCGAATGACCTGCTGCGCCAGCTTCAGGCGCTCATCGAGGGCGCGTCGCCGGACGAGGTGCGGTCGCTGCGCCAGACGCTGTTCCGCGCCGACCCGCCGAAGGCTCCCGAAGTCGACCCCGACACGGCCCTGAGCAAGGGCTGGCGCGAAGGCGCCTACCCTTACATGAACCTGCTCTCGCGCAAGAGCTACGAGCGGCAGAAGTACCGGCTGCAGGTCGAGCTGCTCAAGCTGCAGGCGTGGGTGAAGGAGACCGGGCAGCGCGTCGTCATCGTCTTCGAGGGTCGCGACGCGGCCGGCAAGGGCGGCGCGATCAAGCGCTTCATGGAGCACCTGAACCCGCGCGGCGCGCGCGTCGTGGCGCTCGAGAAGCCGAGCGAGGTCGAGCGCGGCCAGTGGTATTTCCAGCGCTACGTCGAGCACCTGCCGACCCGCGGCGAGATCGTCCTGTTCGACCGCAGCTGGTACAACCGCGCCGGCGTCGAGCGCGTCATGGGCTTCTGCACCGATGCCGAATACGACGAGTTCCTGCGCCAGGTCCCGGAGTTCGAGCGGCAACTCGTGCGCTCCGGTGTGCGCGTCTTCAAGTTCTGGTTCTCGGTCAGCCAGGCCGAGCAGCGCCGCCGCTTCAAGGAGCGCCGTGCGCATCCGCTCAAGCAATGGAAGCTGAGCCCCGTGGACATGGCCTCGCTCGACAAGTGGGACGACTACACGCGCGCCAAGGAGGCGATGTTCGTCCAGTGCGACACCTCGGACGCGCCCTGGACCGTGATCAAGTCGGATTGCAAGAAGCGCGCACGGCTGAACGCGATGCGCTACCTGCTCAACCGCATGCCCTACACGAACGCCGACCGCGCCAGCATCGGCGCTGTCGATCCGCTCATCGTCGGCCGTCCCTCGCTGGTGTCCGGCGCCGGCGACGACCAGCTCGCCGGAACCGAGGCCTAGAGGCCGGCGCGAACGCAGGCAGGAGCCGTCAAGGGATCGGGTAGCCCTTCCACAGCCACTCCAGCGCGGCCGGCATCGTCTGGGCGACGGTCGGCCGGTCGACATGCTTGGCGTTGCGCGCGAACAGGAACTGGTAGTGATAGCCCTTGGCGGCCAGCACTTTCGCCATCAGCGCGGCCGACAGCGTCCAGTCGTGCATGCCGTCGGGAATCGTCGGGTTGGGGTAGAACAGGTCCTGGTCGCCCATTTCGAACCAGTAGCGGATCGGCTTGGTGGGTGCACTGGGGATGAGCGGCGTGCCGGGCGCTTCGGAAGGCGTGAGCACGCCGGCCTTGACGGTGAGGTTGGGGCCGGCCGGCCCGGTCCAGGCGCTGTGATACTCCCAGGCGCCGCCACGCAGCGCAGGGTCCCACGGCCACTGCTGGTTGGTCATCGTCGGTGAATAGGCCAGCACCCGGCGATAGAGCTCGGGATGGAACCAGGCCATGGTGAAGGCCGCGGTGCCGCTGGAGCTCAACCCCATCGTCGCCCGACCCTCCGGGTCCTTGGTGAGCTTGACGCTCGCGCGCTGCTCGACGTGCGGCAGCACCTCGCGCTCCACGAACTGCGCATAGGTGCCCGAGACCGTGTCGTACTCGCGCCCGCGCTGCGCGCCCTGGGCATCCTGGCCGCCGTTGCCGATCTGGATGGCGACCATCGGCGGCACGCGGCGCTGCTGGATCAGGTTGTCGAGGATGGTGTTCAGGTCTTTCCAGGCCGTCGAGCCGCCGTCGCCGATGACGATGAACGGCGCGGGCGTGCCGCGCACGTAGTTCGGCGGAACGTAGACCTCGACCGTGCGCATCCAGGTGCCCGGATGGCTGGTGGTGACGATCATGTTCGACTTGTCGCCCGGCGCCGTCGTCGCGATCATGATCGAACTGTTGCCGCAGCCCGCAACGTCGTCGCGGATCAGGCCGGGGTTGTAGATCGTGCTTTCCTTCGACGAGATCGTGAACGAGATCGTCGAGCCCTTCGGAACCCCTTCCTTGGCGACGGTCTCGGGCGCAGGCGCATGGGTCGGACCGATGATGAAGTTGCCCTCGGCACCGGCCTGCGGCAGCGTGCCGTCCGGCAACTCCGTAGCGCGGGGATAGGCGGGGTTGCCGGGATCGCGCGTGGGCGGCTGGGTCTTGAAGTCGAGGCCCGTCGTATCGATGAAGAAGGGCGCTGCCTTGTCGCTCGTGTTGGCGCCGGGCGGAACCGCCATGTTCTGGGTGACGCAGGGCGTTTGCGCCAATGCGTGCGGCATGAGCCACGCGGTCGACGTCAGCGCCCCGGCGAGGACGACCCATTTGTTCTTCATGCTCGTCTCCAGGAGTCGGCGAGTCTCGGGGGCTCGTCGCGGAAAGTATGTCCAGCGGCCGAACGCCGGTCAAGGCGCCGAGGGTTCGTCATCGCCATAATCTGCAGGCCGTCCACTCTGTCCCTGCGCCCATGGCATCCCTTCCGCCCGCCGTATCGACTGCCGGGCTCAGCGACATCGCGCACCACCTGCATCCGTATACGCAGCTGCGCCAGCTCGAGCGCGAAGGCCCGCTCGTCATCGTGCGCGGCGAAGGCGTGCACGTCTTCGACGAGCACGGCAACCGCTATCTCGAAGGCATGGCCGGTCTGTGGTGCGCGTCGCTCGGGTTCTCCGAGGCGCGGCTGGTCGCCGCGGCCGAGCGGCAGATGCGTGTGCTGCCGTACTACCACTCGTTCTCGGGCAAGGTGCCGGGGCCGGTGACCGAGCTCGCTGCCGAGCTGATGCGCTGGGCGCCGGTGCCCATGGGCCGGGTGCTGTTCGCCAACTCGGGGTCGGAAGCCAACGACACCGCGTTCAAGCTGGTGCGCTACTACAACAACGCGCGCGGCCGGCCGATGAAGAAGAAGATCATCGCCCGGCAGAAGGGCTACCACGGCGTCACCGTGGCGGCCGCATCGCTGTCGGGGCTGGCCGTCATGCACCGGCACTTCGATCTGCCGTTGCCCGGCGTGCTGCGCGTCAGCGCGCCGCACTTCTACGGCGAGGGCCTGCCCGGGGAGAGCGAGCCCGCCTTCGTCGAGCGCCTCGCGCGCGAGCTCGAAGAGCTGATCCAGCGCGAGGGCGCAGACACCATCGCCGCCTTCATCGCTGAACCGGTGCAGGGCGCCGGCGGCGTGATCATCCCGCCGGCGGGCTACTTCGAACGGGTCCAGGCCATCCTCAAGCGGCATGACATCCTGTTCCTGGTCGACGAGGTCATCACGGGCTTCGGCCGCCTCGGCCAGCCCTTCGGCACGGACGTGTTCGGCCTGAAGCCCGACATGATCACGGTGGCCAAGATGCTGACCTCGGCCTACGTGCCGATGTCGGCGCTGTACGTGTCCGAGGCGATCTACCAGACCGTCGCCGACGCCAGCGCCGAGGTCGGCACCTTCGGCCACGGCTACACGTACAGCGGCCATCCGCTCGCCTGCGCGGTGGCGCTGGAAACGCTGCGCATCTACAAGAGCGACGACGTCATCGGCCACGTGCAGCGCGTCGCGCCGCGCCTGCAGGCAGGCCTGCAGAAGTTCGCCGGCCACCCGATCGTCGGCCAGGCGCGCGGCCTCGGCCTGATCGGTGCGATCGAGCTTGCCGAGGATCCCGCCGCGCGCAAGCCCTTCGACCCGAAGCGCGGCGTCGGGGCCCACTTCGTGCGCCGCGCGCAGGCGCACGGATTGATCGTCCGCGTGCTGGGGGGCGACGTGATTGCCTTTTCGCCGCCACTCGTCATCAGCGAAGCCGAGATCGACTTCATGCTCGAACGCGCCGAGCGTGCGCTGAGCGATACCCTGAGCTGGGTGCGCGAAGGGGCCTGACCGGCGATGGCGATGATCGAGATCGATCGCCTGCGCAAGGTCTACCCCGGCGGCGTCGTGCCGGCGGTGGACGATCTGGACCTGCAGGTGCAGGCCGGCGAGTTCATCACGCTGCTCGGGCCTTCGGGATCGGGCAAGACCACGACGCTGATGCTGCTCGCCGGCTTCGAGACGCCGACGTCGGGAACCATCCGCCTCGAGGGTCGGCCGATCGAGACGCTGCCGCCGCACCGACGCGGCATGGGCGTGGTGTTCCAGAGCTACTCGCTGTTCCCGCAGATGACGGTGGCGCAGAACGTCGCCTTTCCGCTGTCGGTGCGCAAGATGGCCGCGGCGGCGATCCGCGAGCGGGTGACCGCGGCCCTCTCCAAGGTGCGACTGGCCCACCTCGCCGAACGCAAGCCGCAGCAACTGTCTGGCGGGCAGCAGCAGCGCGTGGCGTTGGCGCGGGCGCTGGTGTTCGAGCCGCGGGTGGTGCTGATGGACGAACCGCTGTCGGCGCTCGACAAGCACCTGCGCGAGGAGATGCAGCTCGAGATCCGCCGCCTGCATCGCGAGCTCGGCGTGACCATGGTCTTCGTCACGCACGACCAGACGGAGGCGATGACGTTGTCGGACCGCGTCGCCGTGTTCAACCACGGGCGCATCGAGCAGCTCGCCTCGCCGCAACAGCTGTACGACACGCCATCGAACCCGTTCGTGGCCGGCTTCGTCGGCGACAACAACATGCTGGGCGGCCGCGCCGAGGGCGAGGCTTCGCTGCGCACGACCGATGGCAGCTGCCTGCTCGGACGCTGCGTCGGCAGCATGGCGGCGGGCACGGCGGCGACGCTGTGCGTGCGCCCCGAGCACTTGCGCGTGGCCGGCGACGGCGACGCCGGCAACCGCTTGCAGGCGACGCTGGTCGACGCCATTCACCAGGGCGATCACTGGCGGCTGGTCGTCCGTCTGCGCTGCGCCGACACTACGTGGTTCGCCAAGCTCGCACCTGGGGCGCTGCCGCGGGGCGTGGCGCCCGGGCAGGACCTGCCGCTGGCCTTCGATCGCGAACACGCCTGGCTGTTCGCGGCCTGAGTCCGGCAATCCGATTCAACCAAGGAGACGACGATGAAGAGGAGCCTGTTCACCACCCTCGCCGCGGCCGCGGCATTGGCCCTGGCCGGCAGCGCCGCGCACGCCCAGCACGACCTGACCGTCGTGTCGTGGGGGGGCGC
>Ga0207676_10000318_pt1 | contig 41367 bp, 56 predicted proteins | sample KBSSwiS72_FD_184307 | JGI IMG/M metagenome (GOLD analysis project Ga0207676, IMG submission 184307) | Switchgrass rhizosphere microbial communities from Kellogg Biological Station, Michigan, USA - KBS Switchgrass S7-2 (SPAdes) (version 2) | ecosystem: Host-associated > Plants > Roots >...
CTGCCATTACACGCGTGTTTGTAAGAGAAACATTCCGGAAACCCTTTGAAGAGTGGGGACTGGAACACTTACTCGGCGTCGTGAACAGCCATAACGTGAAGGCCCTCAGGTTTGACCTTCACCTAGGTTTCCGGGAGGTACACCGCATCCCCGGAGGCCATGAAGATGGCGGCGACTTAGTGGTGCTCCAGATGGATAAGGTGGGGTGCCCTTGGCTGAAAGGCAGCGATCATGGGCAAGAAGACTCCCAAAGCACCAGACATGGCGGCGCTAGGGCGAGAGGACGCAGCGAACCAACAGTACGCAGCGACTCAGCAGAACTACGCGAACCGACCGGACATCACCAACCCATACGGAACCCAAAGCTGGTCAACGGGCACGACCACTGACCCTGTCACCGGCAAGCCGATCACGACATGGCAGAAGAACGTCTCGCTGGACCCGGACATCCAGCAGGGGATGGATGCCCAGCAGAACTACCAGAAGATGCTTTCAGAGGGGATGGCTGGCGCCGCTCCCGGAGCAATCAGCTCCGCCCTCAGTGGGTTTGACTTCGCCTCTAACCCAGCTTATAATTTCGGCGCTCCGGAGGGGCCACAGCGCTCCTTTGACTATGCCAAAACTCCTACTGACTATCGTGAGCAGGCCCAGGAGTCCGTGTGGAATAGAATGCAGCCCGCCTTCCAGCAAAAGCGCTCTGATACTGAGTCGCAGCTGGCTAACATGGGCCTCACGCGCGGGAGCGAGGCGTGGAACCGAGAGATGTCCCGCCTGGATGAGTCTGAGTCGCAGGGTAGACTCCAAGCTATTGAATCTGGCAGGTCTGAAGCCGAGCTAGGCCTGAAGGGTCAGCAGCAGGGCTACTCTCAATCCCTGGGCGAAGCTTCGTTTGGTAATGACGCCTTGAAGCAAGGGCTTGCGGGCAACATTGACTATGGGAATTACGTCAAGTCTCTCCGCGAAATGGGGCTGGGCGAACAGGCTCTCCAGAAGGGCCAGGGGATAGGTGTACTTGGTGATCTCAGTAAGCTGTTCGGCGGCACGGGTGGCTACGACATGAATGCCTTTGGCTTCGGCGGAAATGACTTCGCCGCTGCCAGTGGCGGCGGCTTTGATGCGACCAAGGCAGCCCAGGCACAGTACGGGAATCAGGTTGATGCCTACAATGCCAAGGCCGCTGGGAATGCACAGACTGTCGGCACCATAGCGGCTATCGCTGCTGCCTTCTAAGGAGCTATCATGGCTGACCAATTTCTTTCCAATGAAGAACTCGTTAAGCTGATGGACAAGGCGGGGCTGATCTCCAAAGCCCAGACCACCGCAGTGCAGCAGAAGGCTATGGCTGATCAGCTACGCAAGCAGTTTTCTGAAACTGTCAACACTCGCCCAGGGAATAACAGAATTGCTTCCCCTCTGTCCCCCATTAGCGCCATAGGACAGATCGCCGGCGGTGTTATGGGCGGGCGTGCCCAGCAGGCGGCGGACGCTGCGACTGCTCAGGTGGGGTCGGGCCAGCAGGAGCAGAATCAAATGATGCTGGCAGCGTTGCTGCGCGGGCAGGGTGGCGGGGGAGGTCCAACTCCAGCTGGACCTGGACTTCAGATGCCCACTGCGCCGGTACAGCCGGGCCTTACCCCACCAGCGGGCGGTTTACAGCCTCCAGCGCAGCCTAACCCAGAAGGTTTGAAGTTCAATCCATTGGATTGGCTCAAGATGGGGCAAAATTATGGACTTCAATGAATATATGATGTCCCTAATAGGGGACCAGGGTGAGCAGAAGAGACAAGCTGAACTCCTGCGGGGTAAGACGAACTCCCAGCTCTCCGAAGCTGTTGGTCAATCCAAGAGGTACAACACCATCGCTGCCGTGGCGCCGATGTTGAGCAACCCTGGGCTCGCCAAGTCTGCAGAGGTACTGGCCAAGCAGGGTGAGGACGAGGCCCCTAAGATTAGTGCTCAACAGATCTATTATGGGGGCGAAGGTAGGCTGGAAGAGAATCCAATTTATACAGAGGCCAAGGCGGCGGAGCGTGAAGGGCGAGTACAAAACATCTTCGCTCAGCAACTGGCTGCGAACGAACGTGCGGGGGAAGCTAATAGCCTCAAGTATACGCTGGGCGTGATGGCTGACCAGACTAGAAGAGACATGAACGCGCAGAATGCAGCTCTGAGAATGACTCTGGCGCAAATGGCAGTTGATCGTAAGGGTGCCGAAGCAGAAACTAAGGCTGAGAAGGATAAGGCCAAGGCGGAAGCTACTGATGAAAAAGCCGTGCAAGAGTTCCAGAAACGGTACTCGGCCGTTGGCTTGCCCAACCTCGTTGGATCAGTAGATAGATTCAACACGAAGGTTCAAGGGTACATTGACAAGAATCAGTCCATTCCTGGCATAGGCTACGGCTCCAGTCAAGTATCCGGTGTTCCCTTCCTGAGTGACGTGGTTCTTGGTGCAGAGGGTAAGGAGAATCGGGCGCAAATTCAAAGCGTAGCTAACGCACTCCTAGCAGCGGACTCTGGCAAGGCTGTGACGCTGAGTGAAGAAGAGAGACAGACGCTCACTACTATGGCCTCCGGTAAGTTTAGTGAGAAGGACACCCTTAATGCGTGGAAAGATATCATCGTCCCACGGGTTAATGAAATGCGCGGTGGAGTTGTCGCTGGCTTTAAGCCTGAGGTGATTAACACCTATGCAGATCGCTACTCTGGGTACAATCCTAGCATTCCAATTACACCTGCGCAGAGGAAACAAGACGCAGGGAAGGGAGCGAATACTGTACCACCCCCGATCAAACCGAAGAGCGTGCCCTCAGGCTGGAAGATAGAGAGGGAATAAACATGGCTAATTACCGTATAACTGGACCGGACGGCCATGTCTACAAAGTGACCGCGCCCGATGACGCCACTCAGGAACAGGTGTATTCCATGGTGGCTGGGCAGGCCAAGGCCCCAGCGCCGGAGCCAGCGGCCCCGGCTGGGCCAGAGAAGTCTAAGTTTGAGAGCTTCAAGGAAGGCTTTGGTGATAGCACTATCAAGGCAGCCCTTGGCATCAAGCAAGTCTTCGGCGGACTCTCCGATGATCAGAAGGCTGTGCTGAGGGAAATTGAAAAGGCTGAAGAGGCAGACCCCAATAAGCTGACCCGCACGGCGGGCGGTGCGGGCAGTAGTATCCTGCAAGCTGCCCTCCCTGGTAAGATAGGACTTAAAGGTGTTCAAGCACTGACTAAGACCCTAGGCTTTATGGGAAAGGCTGCGCCGATAGCGACGTCAGCACTAGTATCCGGCACGGGCGAAGCCCTGACCACTCCCTCTCTTGGAGAGACTACAGAAGAGGTTGCGACAGACAAAGCCAAGGCGGGCGGCGTCGCTGCTGCTCTCGGTGGAACTATATCTACGCTGGCCAAGGGGGCGGGCAAGGTAGCGACCGGTCTATTCACCCCCACTCAGGAGGCTAAGGACCTCATTGCACAGGGAGTCACCCCCACCCTCCAACAGGGGGCGGAGAGTTGGATAGGTAAGAAGGTCGGCGGGTTGACCTCCGGTGTAGCTGACATTGAGAAGCGTCAGAGCAAGGAAATAGTTGACGCCATCGGCAAGCGACTTGCTCCTGGCGAGGAGGTTGAAAAGTATACCAAGGCTGAGCTCGTAGCTGCGAGTAAGAATTCTATTGATGCCGACTATGATCAGCTCCTCAAGGGTACGAAGTTCAGCCTGCTGAAGACGCACAAGGCTACGCTGGACAACGTAATCTCCACGGCCAAGGGTGCCCGTGATGACGCTAAGGACCTCGCCCGCAAGCAGTTGGACGGGGTGTTTCCCGATAGGTCCATCACCAACATGGGGCCGAGCAAACTCAACGAGTACCGAGAGGTACTGCAGAACCGTATTGACGAGCTGGCTAAGGATGACAGCGTGGTGGGGCGCCAGGCCCGCGACATTCTCACCGACGTGAAGAATAAGTTTGACATCACCGTCCGTGATGTCAGGCTTGGCGCTGACGACGTAGCCAAGGTGGCGGACATTGATAGTAGGGCGTACGACTTTGCTCGTCTCCGGAACGCTGCTGATAATACCACGGGCGAGCTAACTTCTAAAGATGTCGCCCGTGCGTACCAGCGGATGGCCCCAACAGGGCAGACTGCTCTGGGTGGCAAGTCCGCTGTAGAGCAGGAGATCCTTGGCCCATCCTCGCGCGTCCTTGGAGACATGAATCAGGAAGAATCGCGGGCAGCCCTTCAAGCTCTTAGGCGCGTAGCCAAACTCGGTGGCGGAGCAGTCGCTAATCTTTTTGCTCCCCAGGTAGCGGCCCCCCTCTACGGTATTAGCGCACTGGGACAGTCAGCCGCTGGAGCTAAGGCTCTCTTCGGCGAAACGGCAGCGCAGAAGAAACTGGCTGAGCTCCTTAGAAAGACATCAGGGGCAGGTGCAGGCGCCGGTTCCATACTCTACAACCCAACCGGAGAACAGTAATGGCTAGAGACTCCAATGGGAACTACAGCCTCCCTGCATCGTACAACCCTGTGGTCAGTGGGACTGTAGTTGATCCGAATTGGGCCAACATCACGCTGGACGACATTGCAAACTCATTGACCGACTCACTAAGCCGGAGCAATCATGGCGGGATGTTGGCCCCCCTCTTCTTCTATGATGGTACCGTCCTCGCCCCAGGTATAAGCTGGATCGCGGAGAATACCAGCGGGTTCTACCGCGCTGCCACCAACGACTTCCGCTATGCCGTTGGTGGGAAGGACCTACTTAAGATCGCTACGACTGGGTTCACTAGCTCCATTGCGCCAGACATTAGCTTCAGTACCTCCAATAACATCGCTAGATTCACAGGCTCTGGAGCTAAGTACTCCATTGTAGAGTCCCTCAGCGCGCCTGTAAACGAACGTAACGCTGTAGTCTATAAGGCTCCAGATGGGTATGCCTTCTTCGGTGTAATGAAGGATGACCTGAGCTCTACTACCAAGGGTATCCAGATGGTGGCTGGAGACACGCGTGTTTTTGACGCCGCCACCGGGCGGCCATTCACGATTGACAGAGCTGACGGAGGATACCTTCCGTCAACGGGGGGCGCGCTTTCAGGCGATTTGTCCATCAACAAAAGTAATCCACTAATACAACTATACTATACTCCTGGTGGTGCTGTTAATTTGCGCACGGCTCGCGTGCAATTGACTTCAGATGGAACATTATATTGGGGTCGTCTCAATGACGCTGGTGCTTTCTCAGGTGGACTTGCACTCTATGCTAGTGATAATCAGTGTCACGATATAGGTACAGGTCAGAGGATATTAAACGCAGGCGACGTGGCAAGTCTGACGGTGTCCAACTCAGACATGGTAGATGGATACAATGCGACCATTAACAACTGGGGTAATTGGTGCGTAGTCCGCGATGCTAATGGCATAATCAATGTAACTTCGCTCAATATTAGTGGACTTACGTGGTCCAATAATGGTAATTGGTTATATTCAGGTAGTCCTATTTGGACCGCCGGTGCAATCAAATGCAACGACATCAGCATGAATGGCTTGGGCGTTGTGAACAGTGCTGGGTGGTGGTATTTCTATAACCCAATTCGCAGCACTGGTGAAGTTCATGGAACTAACATCGTTGCTGATGGCGGGTTCCATATGGGCGGATTTATCCGAGATCAGGGACACTGCACTCTGGCGATGGGTGGGAACAGGGGCTGTATGGCCTGGGAGAATAATAAGCTAATCTACAATGTAGACAATGCGCTGTACAAAGAGTTCCAAACGTATAATTACAGCGACTCCAGACTCAAGAGCAACGTCAAGCCTTCTAAGGTGGATGCTCTGGAGACACTCAACGGCCTGGACATCATCCAGTATACCATCAAGCCTGCGTTGGCGAAGCTCATAGGCGTAGATGAAGAACACCGCATTGGCTTGAATGCGGACCAGATATCACAAGTCATCCCCGAGGCTGTGTCAATCGCTAGCGAAGTTGGGCTGGAGCCCAGCTCAATTCGGCCCGAGAACCTTAAGATGTTAAGCTACGCTGAGCTGGTGCCGTGGATTATCAGGGCACTGCAACAACTCTCCGCTAAGGTGGCGTAAATGCCTCGCAACTCCAATGGCGAGTACACTCTCGTTGCTGGCAACCCCGTCAGTGCGGGGACTGTTATCGCAGCTACGTGGGCCAACTCCACGTTGAATGATATCTCCTGGGAGATAACCGACTCGCTCTCCCGCACGGGCAAGGGTCCCATGTTGGCCCCCCTCATCCTATGGGGGAGCCCTCCCACGTACCCGAATGAGGCTGTACCTAAGTCCTATGTAGACGGTAGTCTAGCGGGGACGATAGGTACAGGTTACCTCCCCTTGACGGGTGGGACGCTGACGGGGACGCTAAAGATCGAGAAAGTTTCCAGTGACGTAGTAATAGAAATCAACGGCTCCCCAGGTTACTCTAAGGGTTTGTTTATGGAGACGAATGGCGTGGTCCGCTGGAAGGTGCTTTCGCACCTATCAGCGGATGATCCATTCGTTATTGAGCGTTTTAATGATGCGGGTGTTTATCAAGGTGCGGTTATATCTATAGATCGGGCAACAGGAATTTCCGAGTTTAAGCAACCAGTAAAACTTAGCAATCCAGGGTGGAACTCATTGAGGATTTACAATCCGAATGCACCGGCAGGAAAGAGGGGTGCTGCTATCGGTGTTGATGATCCAGGCTACGTATGCTTTCGTGCTTTTAATGATGATTATACAGTTGAGCGCGGAAACATCTATTTTGCTCACGATAGTCTTGAGTGGCAAGTAGCTACAGCCACTAAAGGTGGCGGTAAAATTTGGCACCAGGGCAATGACGGTCAGAACTCAGGGCTAGATGCCGACTTGCTTCGCAGCTTTTATCCCAGTTGGGATAATGTTGGAAATACTGTAGTGCTTCGGCGGGACACTGGCCGTATTGATTGCGGACAAGTAGTGTGTAGCTCTAGTCTTTGGGTGAATGGCTTAGAATTTTGGAATGAGAGCGGGAAGTGGAAGACAAGTAATCCTATACATACCAACTCGTATGTAAGAGCGGAGGATGCGTTTTATTGCAGGGATATCTATTGGAACAATAACGCTAATCAATGGCAAACTTATTGGAATGTGATTACTGGTGCTGAAATGCAATGCGAATATCTTCGCTGTAGGCCAGAGATACAGATAAGAGAAGGCAGTGGAAATAAATATGTTCGGGCCACAGGAAATAATTTTGAAGTTGTTAATAACGCCTATAATGCTGTTATCTTGCAGCTAACTGATTCCGGCAGATTTTGGACAGGGCAGGGGTATTTATCTAAGACAGGTATGTACGGTGGGCTTGGCGCTAACGTTCATAATTGGTATTGGGATGGCAACGTTCAGATTTGGGTTGATAACACGCGTGTTGGCTGGATTACTGTCTCCAACTCAGATGAACGTATCAAGAAAGACATAGAACTAATGCCCCTATTGCCTGCGGAAGTCTTCAACAAGATTGTACCTATTAAGTTTCGGTGGCTAGATGTTGGAATTTTTATAGATGATGGCAAGGACCACTGGGGCTTCAGCGCTCAAAATCTGTTGCAACATATGCCCCAGGCTGTCAGAGGCAACGTGGAAGAAGTTGGTGAGGATGGCGCAATTTACCCTGCCGCTGTTGATGAAATGGCTATTCTGGCTCAAACGATTTTACAGGTTCAACAACTCACTGCTCAAGTGAAGGAGTTACAGCGTGCTCAGCAATAGATTCCCCTTCCCTGGAGGGTTATCCAGGGTTTATCTCAAACCGAAAGGAAAGTAAATGGCTCCGTTCTTAGCTCTTATCACACCGATGGGTGACACTGGAAGTGGATCCCCTCCGCAGCCATCCCATCCCATCATGCTTCCCGGTATGCCTGGGTGGGGCAGCGGTGGTCCAGTTGACCCTGGCTACTCACCTCCCTGGGCGCAGCCCCGTCCTCCTGTAGACCCCGGCTACTCACCCCCATGGGCTCAGGTGCCTCCGGGTGGACAGGGTGGCGGTCCAGTAGACCCTGGCTATTCCCCGCCGTGGGCACAGCCACGTCCTCCAGTTGATCCAGGCTACTCACCGCCATGGGCGCAAGTCCCTGGGGGTGGCAAGCCCCCGACAGGTCCAGTAGACCCAGGCTATTCCCCTCCTTGGGCGCAAGTCCCAGGAGGCGGACAGGGTGGCGGACCGGTTGACCCTGGCTACTCGCCTCCGTGGGCGCAAGTCCCTGGCAGTGGCGGTGGACGGCCCAATCTCCCGGAAGGTGGCGGCATCATCGTTCCTGTTCCTGATGATCCGCAACGACCAGTACCTCCGCCCCCGGAAGGTACGCCGGAGAGTTCTAAGCCTTACGTGGTCTGGTTTGGACCGGGCTCGGTGGCGAGCGTAGTCTACCTACCCCCGACAGCGACTACGAAGCCGCCTGTTCCTGGTCAAGGTGGCGCGGGTGGAGTTCCACCGACGCAGCCGACACCCCCACCAACGACTACGCCAACGACTGCGCGGAAGTAATTGAAGACCACCCCCTGTCCAACAGGGGGCAAAGGAATGAAATGAGGCTAACTCTTACGAATCAAGGCTACGCTCCCGTTCCAGTGGCGGCAGCTGACGGCGGAGGGTGGGTCAGGTCGGCAGAGCCGAACACTGACTTGCGTATAAATGAGCCGACCTACGTCATAGTCATCGGAGAGAAGCCTGGGTTTCTGAAGGACATTGGACATGCGCTTGAAGCATTCACTGGTCTGGTAACTACATGGAAAGCGAGGTCTAGAGAAGTATCGGGTGACGTCGTACTGGCAATGCTAATACAAAACGATGGAGACAAGCCCGTCAAAGTCATCCTTGGGGATCCTAATCATGATAGAACAGTTAATCCAAATGATAGGTTCTCCGCTTCTGCCAACCTTTATATGGAAATACTTGATGGGGGTTAGATGTATGAACCTTACCACCGCTTTCTTAATCGTTGCTTTAGTCTTGTTCGTACTAGCAGCGATCCCGTACCCACCCCTACAAAGGTTCAATCTCATAGCCGCTGGGCTTGCATTCTATGTCTTATCGCATTTAACTGGCAGGGGTGTATGATAATTAGAGGCCCCTGCGATCTATCACCAGCTACGGTGAACTGCTACGCCGGTGGCAGGATCATAGTAGTCTGGCCGAAGCACACCTTTGACGTAATGTTCACTATTGAAGGTCCACTGGAAGGTCCACAAGGCGTTCAAGGTAGGCAGGGCATTCAAGGCGCACAAGGTATTCAAGGTATTCAAGGCCCAGAAGGCAGAGACCGAACCAACCCACGCGACCGGCGATAGCAAACTGAAAGGAATTAACATGGAACTACCAACAAGAAAAGGCAAGCCGCCAGAGTCGGGACCATCCCCCGCACCTATCCCTGGCCCCCCAGGACCTCCCGGCCCGCCGGGGCCACCTGGCCCCCCTGGACCACAAGGTGTCGCCGGTCCTCCTGGTGCCTCTGCGCCATCTCCATCGCCTGCGCCTACGCCGCCATCACCTTCGCCTGCACCTACGCCCCCTTCGCCCTCCCCGCCTCCTACTGGTGGTGGGGACAGTCCTAACTATCGTTACCTGCGCGCGGGTGGCCCAGGTGGAGATGGTAAGAGCTGGAGCACATCGTGGAACAAGTGGAGCCAGATCAGCGGACTCTCCGCAGGCATGACTGTTTTCATAGCTGGTGGCGCTTACGACTCCAGCGCCGCTCAGGCCGTGAGCGGATCGTCGGGACAGCCCGTCACGTACAAAGCCGCCACCAAGGCCAGCCACGGCACCGCCACAGGCTGGAGCGACTCGTACGCCGTGGATGGCGGTGCCGGTCAGGCGATTCTGCGTGGTGGCTTCAATGTAGAGTGGGGAGCCAAGCGATCTTTCATCACCCTCGATGGGCAGGTGCGTTCGTCCCTTACCGGAGGACATGGCTTCCATTGCGTGAAGGGCTACGCAGGCGACCGGGCGGCTGTCTTCGCCGGCGGGCAGGTTGACGACCTGACAATCCGCTATTGCGAACTCGGCGACGAAACCCAAGAAGATTACTGTATCGATGGGATACAGGGGAAGGGCCATCGGTTGATGGTTGAGCACAACTTCATTCACGACTGTGACAACAGAGGGGATGCGCATGGCGATGGTATCCAGTGGTTCTTCGGCGACGGATGTACTTTTAGATATAACCTCTTCCGTCATTGCGGACAACATCTTTACACTGGAGATGCTGGGGCTCCTGGGGCCACGAACTTTACCGTTGCCTTCAACCAGTTTGATAACAAAGATTCTGGCAGTGGCGGCAGCGCAGGCTGGGCCATCAATGCTGGTGGACCAAGTGAATGGAATATGGATATCCAGAACTGGAGGGTATTCAACAACACCATAAGTTTCAGCGCGAACCTGTGGTATCCGATCTACCCCAATGCGGCCATGGCTAACCTTCTCTTGAAGAACAATGTCTTCCTTGACAACGACTGCTACGTGGTCAAGGACACCACGCACAGCTATAATGCCTGGGACAATTCCTGCAAGAGCGCGCCCGATGAACCTGGGAAGGTGACAGGAGATCTGAAGGCAGGCTTTGAAAACGCCGCTGGGTTTGACTTCCGTCTGAAGTCTTCCTCCCTCCTACGGGGTAAGGCCACGGCCACAGACCTTGGCTACACCAAGGACATTCTTGGAAATCCCGTGGGCAATGACATAGGAGCATTCCAGTATGTATAGAGTTCTTCCTCAGCCTCCTGAACCAAGGGAACCTCCACCCATGAAGTTTCCACCAAAGAAGGAGCCACGAAAATGATGCCAGGAATGCCCCAGCCTCCGCCGGACCCTGAGTCGCAGATGAGAGAGCAGTCTGCGATGATACAGCAGCAGAACTCTGCGGCCGAGCGAGCTCAGGACGTAGGTAGTTCTGTGCCCGCCGCAGCGTTGATTAAGCAAAGGGCGATGGTCAATGCTCTACGATCCGCTGGATCCGGATATACCTCTGCTGAACAGCAGGATACAAGGTTTTCAACACCGTCTGCATACCTTGGTACACGCTAGGATAGTACCGTCTTACATACTGTTGACCTCCGTACTCCAGCCATGCCGTACACGTCATGCAATTTGGCGTGTCCTTGCACCCCTCCGCGTAGAACGGAGGGGGCCTCCATCCCTTCTCGAGAATGAACTCCTCCACCTGGTCGTCCGTCCACGAGTGGATAGGGTACAGTAGCTGGATACCGTCATAGATGGTACCACTCTTCAAAATCCCCTGGGCTGTATCGCTACTGCGCTGTCCGCGCAGGATAACAGTGATGCCATCGTCAATCATACGCTGGTGCATCGGCTCCATGAGGGAGCGATAGCAGCACCAGTTCCTATCCTGCATGGGAATGTAGTCTTTGAAATGCTTCTCCGGGAAAGGCCACTCGGCCGCGCCTGGAATGAGCAGGTCAGAGGGCGGGCCATATCTACTTCGCACTCCCGGACTGTCGCCTTGGATATACTCAAAGTGAGGCACGACTTTACGCACCTTTTCGCACAGAGCTATCGTCTCCGGGAAGTCATCACCCGTGCTGGTATGATAGACAGTAAGGGAGTTCCACTCGGGTTGCATGTAGAGGAGCAGGGCGAGACTATCCCTGCCTCCGCTGAATTGCAAGGCTACTTTATCCATCAGATTCTCCAAGTTAAGGCGCTCACGATGGCAAAGTTTAGGCGCCAGTGGGCACTGGGCCACAACTAGCCAAATCTAGCAGGGTTGCACCAAAGTGGTGCGTCGCCAATGGTCTAAGGCCCTCAGGACCGTTTTTTACCCCCACCCACTGCCCCCCTACCACGCGCCCCCTAAAAACGCCTCTGAGGGGCGCGGCGCGCACCCCGCTGGGCATGATTTGGGGTGGTTTACCCCCCACCTGGGCCATGGCCGGGCCAGCCACCCTGGCGCAACCTACAGATTTCCTTGTACCATGGGTGCTCGCACTCCCGCGTATCGTGGTACCACCTTTTATCGGCTTGCCTATAAAGCATCATGCCCCACCCGACACCGAGCCTGCCTACGCCTGGTCCTGTCTCACCTTTGAAGCACTTACCACACATGAATTTGAATTCCTGGTACTGTGTGATAGCATAGAACGCGAAGTGTTTAAACTTGCGATTGCAAAATTGACATCTCTCGGGTACTGTCTTCCAGTATGAGTCATAACGTCGTTGCTTACCTGTCATCTCGAGTTCTCCTTGGGTGCCCTAATCCCCCGAAGGGGATTGGGCCGGTTACGAGCATCCGGCGCCGCTCTGACATAGCCCGTAGTCGTGGGGCGGCCGTTTGCGGGCGCGTGCGCCCGGTTAATCCTCACCCGTGAGTATCAACAAGATTTCCGTGGCGGCGTACACCACAGCTTCCCTTAGGTCATCAAAGTGCTCTTCGGTTTCCCCATTGCTGAGTACGCCGCCACTGACGAAGACCCTGAACTGGGGTGTGCCAAAGATTTCCCGCACACAGACCTCAACACGTTCGGTGTTGTTAGTCCGCTCGGCTATGAGCCGTGCGATAACAGGGTTTTCCATTTCACTGCTCCTTGTAAAAGAACGGATGCCACCCTTGCGGGCGGCAACCCATTATACCACGGTCAGGGGCGTTCCCACCCCACGACCTCCTTGCAGTGGGAACAGATTACAGCGCAATAACGACGTCCAAGTAGACGCCGCCACCACGACTGGACCTGTCCACGCATGAAAGGCTTAAACGAACACCCGCATGTAGGACATCTTGCGATGGGGCGAATCTTATTCTTTAGCTCGCCATATTCACTGGGCATGTTATCCTGCTCCTTGCGCGGCCCCCGCGCGGGGGGCCGCAGTGCATTACAGGTCCGGGTGCTGCCAGATCACGCGCGGGTTGCGTATGTACTCGCTTTCCCGCAAGTACCTGTTGATGCTCACCGGTTCGTTAACCCACACGACGCCCCACAGGGTTTCCCCCTGGGCGCCGGTGTATTCCACAATGCGCAAAATCTGGGGGTCATCATCAAACTTGCCGCCATTGCGGATCACCAAGTCAATAAAGTCACGGTCTGTAAACGTTGCCATTTCGTATTCCTTTGGTTTGTTTAAGAACGGTGCCCCGCGCACAGGTGCGCGGGGCACGGGCATTGTACCCTGGGATTAAAAAGGAAAGGTCTTTACGTAGATGCGACCTACAAAGCTCTGCCACCTGGGGCTACCCAAGGGCATACCCCGGCGGGCCGCTTCCCGGGCGATAACCCGGAACGGGCGACGCGCTACCGACTCTGCCAGCCTGCGCACAAGGCGCGCACGGGCAGCGTCATGGCGGTGAGCATCGGCGTAGCACTCGCTAGGAGCGTGAAACGCCGCCAGGTCGGCATCAATAAAGTGGTGCGCGGCCTCCGCGCGAGCCACAATCGTAAGAACCTCACCAAGGTTGTGAATCATATTGGCTTCCTTTTAGTTGACTGTTAAAGAACGGCTGGCCTAGCGCGGGTGCGCTAGGCCAGCCTGTATTATACCACTAGAAGTTGGGATTAACCTTCTATGGTAATCCTGAGACGTCCTGTCGCAGGGTTGCGCCCCACGACGACTGTCACACCGCCGACCACCAGCTCAACATCCGTTGAGGCCGGACGCTGCACGACGGGCACCGGGTCTGGGAGCAAAGCCTCGGCTGGCATGGGCGGGAACGGACGCGCCGCCTTGGCAGCCCGCTCATGCGCAGCCTTGACAATCTCCTTGTCCTTGGGCGGTGGCTGCCGGGGGCCAACAAAGTCCCCCGGCAGGGCGCTGTAGAAACGACGCTTCGGTATGCCTGTCACGTGAACATGCCCACCCTCGGCCATTGCCTTCAGGTGGTAGTACATGCCACTTTTGGTCAGGCCCAACTCGTCAATGGCGGGGGCAAGCCCCGCCATAATCTGCTGCACGTTTTGCGACTTGCGCTGCGACGCCAGGTAGTCATGGATGGCGACCCGCGCCCTAGCTCCGCGCTCCAAGCTATCTTGGTTGGTAACTCCTTTGGCCATTTACATCCCCTCGCGCACGGGGCGCTTAAAGAGAATGCGAATCTCCGCCGCTACGCTGTGAGTAATCACAGCATGGAGCTCCCCGGTACGGAGGTCATGCACTTCGCAGAGCACCGCGAAGTACTCGTTGGCTTGCATGTGTCGTACCGCGTTGGGCACGGCATTGTTGGCGTAACGCGACCGAGTAACCTTGATGACCTTGCGGCCATGCTTGTCCTCGTAAAACGTCGTTGCGATGTGACGCCCTGTGTCTTCTGAGGGTTCCTCAAAAGATTCTCGCCCCCGTGGGGGCGATTCGGTTTTACCCATTTTAGTTGACTCCATTGTTAATGAACGATGGGGGGCCAGTTGCACCCCCCTACCCTGCGGGCACGCCATTATACCATGGACGTTAGGAAGGCAAGCATTCACGCGGGGTCGTGATGGTGCTCTTTCATCGCTTCAAACATCGTCCTAGCCCAGACCTCCTTACTGCACTCCTTACACTTGTAGAGGTTGTTTCCATCTCCCCGATGTCCCTCTGTAGTGAAAGGTTTGTCGGGTACATCCGGTGGGAGGTAGCCCGAGTAACCGGGGAGATGGACCTCCTCCCCAGGGTTTTCCATGTGGTCCAATACGAGGAGAAGATACCCCACCAAATCCCGGACATCGTCCCTGACGTCGCCGGTGTTATCACTCAGGGCCTGGAAGATGTCGTAGTGCTGGCCCTTGCTGATGTTCTCAATCCGGTCCCACTTGCGGGCCAGCATCATATAGGCGCCCACGCCACCACGCTTTTTCCATGAAGCACCGTACTCTTTGTCCTTCCGCTCTACGGTCTCCACAATAGAAGTTGCAACAGATTTAAGGCTCATGATCTACACCTTTCAAGTCGGGGTTGTAATGGGCCGGTATGTCGGCTCGGTTCTTTTCCCACCGTTCCAGAAGTTTTTGGATCAATTTCTTACCATCCTCTCGCGTACAGTTGCTGACATACTGCGTGACATTGCCGGTTTGCACCATCAGTACGAAGCCGATCCACTCATCGGCTCTATCTTCCAGATAGTCCTGCAGAAATTGCGCCAAGTCTTGCAACGAAAGCGCCACGTTCGTCATCTTCTCGTTGTCCATACAAGATTTCTCCTGTGTTAGACTCCACGCGGAACGCGCGGTCGTCATAGATTTCGCAAAACTCAACCTTCTTCATTGCTGTGGATTTCAGGCCTGTGCCTATGTGCTCTAGGGTCCAGCGCCAGATGGCTGCCTGGACCTCCTCAAGCACTTCCGGGCCAACCCGATCTGAGTCCAACCTTGCAGTAAAGACCCAGATCTCATGGCCCTCCTTGAGCCACTGGCGGACCCTATCCACCATCGTTAGAATAGGGTCGCCGAAAAGGGTGGGGTCACCCTTCCAGACCCCATCCCAGTACGCAAGCGTACCGTCAAAATCAACCGCTATTACTTTTCTCATCGTCTGCTCCTAGTAAACGAACATCCCAATCAGTCTCCCTGTACCCGGTGGTGCCATCCCCATCGTTGGGCAGCGAGTTTCCAATCGCTTTGCGGCATTGCGGCAAGTATATCACTTGCCCTTGGGTCGTCTTTTCTGCGGAGGTAGTACTCCCGCATTGGCGTTGCGACTTGAACCAGGAATTGATTGTCACACGGATCATCTTCGCAAAAGCGTGCGCAATCGTCAAGCCATGCTTGAATGCCATTTCCGTCTTCCTTTTTGTTAAAGATCGGTGTTGGCGAGACTTCTTCACTTCGGTAGGGGTCAAATCCCCATGCAGGCGGATTCTGTAGAAATCTCGCCGCCTGCGGTACTCCCAGGTACGCGTGGTAGTTATTGCTGAACTGGTGGTACTGCCCCACATTATACCCTGCGAACCAAGCGACTACCTCCTGAAGTATGCTGAAGTGAACAGCGTTCGCTCCGTACGCTCCCCAGAGAATATCGTTAGACCGACAGCACACGGTCATATCTAAATACTTGGCCGCATTGACGCGGAAGTAGACCGTCGTATTACAGGGCTTGTCTTTCCAGCTATACCTGAGGTCAGTGTGGGGCTCCCACATAGACAACACAGCCTGCCGAGTGTGCGGCTTCGTCTTCAGCTCATGCACAATATCTACGAGCTGATCAAAGCCAAAGTGCTTACGCCACCGATTTCCATAGGCGCCGTGTATACGACCATCCGGCTCAGCGTACTCTCTCATTCGTGAATTGAACTGGGCCACCCATTCAACATCACTGCGGCCCGCCATCATCCAAATAGCTTCCATCAAATGGAAGAAGGGGTTAGCGTCTCTGGTCTCATTCCACAGTATGCGTTCTTGCGGACGCAAGTAAGTAGTGATAACTGGGTCAGGCGCTACCATCACCGGACCATTACGAGAATCGTCTAAGATGCCACTAGTCTTCAGCCACCAGAATCCTTCACTAAGAGCTTCATTCACATTGCGTGCCACTATTGCGCGAATCATGTTAGTCCTTTCGTATGATCATCAACCCATGTTGTTTCGCATACTCCATCATCACCTCCATACTGGGGAAGGGCATGACGTACCAGTCCTCCGGTCGCTCCTCGGGGATGACAAGGCACTGCACGCCCCCGTGCCGCAGCGGCTTACGGATGAACAGCTTCCCTTGGATTATAACGATTCTTTGCTCGTCCGTGTCCATACTTAATCCTACAGTATTTAGAGAATTCGCACAGGCAGTTTTGGAAGTCCTGCATATGCAACTCCATGTCTATATGCGGATATACCTCGGCGTATGCCACCTTGATTTGTTTGTCAAACTCCTTAGGACTCATTGCCATAACAGAAAGTCTATCAAAATAGTAGTTCAGTCCTTTAATACTCCCCGGACCCGGACAGCACCACGTCCACCAATCCGGAGCATCACGCAACGAATGCCCCTCAGTATTCTTACAGTCTGCGATGATCTGACCTGCCATGAATGAACCAATACCGTTAAATCGCATGAGCGTCTTACAGCACTCGTCAAGAGAACCTGTCTTGACATGGCCATATCCCACATACTTATGGAATTTCTCAAGCTGCCCAACGACATACTCATCCTTACTCATTTTCAGCCCGTTGGTGCTAATCACATAGGCCCCACCCCACACCTTTTGACCTGTGGCAAACAACTTCTGCAGAGTGTGCAGCGCATTACGCTTGTCCCAGTCTTGGACATCAATACACTCCAGAGTGTCTGGCCAATTTATGAACCGCGCTACTGCTGATGCGAAGATGGTAGCCTGGTCCCCACCACGCATTTGCGCCGGATTGAGATAATGCTTCCTCACCCATTTCGTCACCTTGTCGTCTTCTCTACAGACGTTGCAAAACCGAGTGTAGTTCATAATATCATCTTGAGACCATGGCGGATCAAAGCCATCTTCCCGACGGTGCCGCATACCTTCACGCTCATCTATCCAGTATGCGAGAAGTTCAGTTTTATTCATGACGACCACCTTGTTCGTAAGCCTGCTTCCATTGAATACGTACATCCGTACGCTCACCGCCACCCCACGCTGACACAGTCCTCTTCTTCACTGTATTAACAAATCTGGGATGGTAGCCGGCGAGTCTACGCGCATTTCGCTCCTGAACCTCCGGAGTTCGCCAACTGCTACAGCCGCCCTCCGCGCCGCTACCCGCCTGATTATGGGCGTAGTGATTCATCACGAGGTTGGGGTATCCTCTCTCTAAGAGAGTCAGGGCAACGTGGAAGTCCTCCATGCACTCCATCTCGTCAAAGCAGATGTGCTCCTTCTTCAGTACCTTAGTGTTGTACCCCAGCACGCGCATGATGCGCGTATTGCGGATGTACCTATCCGTACACCGGTTCGCCCCTTCGCGGGCTGCGAAGCCGACATGCGCGTAGTCCTGCAGAAGAAGCTCGTGCATCTTACAAAACGCGGCATTCAGTTCAATGGGGCTAATGTCGCATAGCTTTGTCGGCTCGTCGTCTCGGCGTTTGTAGAACCACAAGTCGTCATCCACCATACACAGAACATCGCTATCCATGTTGTGTAGAATCCACTGCCGCGTGGGGGCGATCGTACGGATGTTCTTCGGGAGGCGCACGATGCGTACATTTTCCCAGTCGGCATACACTTGATAATCATCGTATTCGTGATCCTGCACCACCAGAGTCACATCCATATCTGCGGCCATAAGCTGGGCCAGCGTGAGTTGCCTGTGGGCACGCCCACACGTGGGAATTACAATATCCATGTTCACTGCTCCTAAATGATATAAGGGGGCCACTGGCCCCCCTATCTTAAGTGTTACGCTTCTTCTTCATCATCCTCATCTTCCTCCTCGGGATCGGCGACCTTCGCCACCTTCTTCTTGGCGCCCTTCTTCGCCACCGGCGCAGGTTCCTCTACCTTAGCCTTCTTCGTCTTAGGCTTCAACGGGGGTGCCTCATATCCTTCAATGGTAATGAATTCATGCTGCACATCGTATATCAGGTCGGCGGTTAGCCCACCCATATTGATGAAGTCCTGCACTGTCTCCGCTTCGCGGTACAGCTCAAAGCGCGCGTGCGACTTGCTGCCCTGGCGCTTAGGATTTTCATCCACCATCACCTCAATCTTGGCTGTAGGCTCCACCCCAGCCGGGCCGCGTTGCCGCGTGGCCTTGGGAACCTCAGGCTCGTCCTCCTCGGGCTCTTCCACTACTTTCGCCTTAGCCTTTTGATTGGCCTTCCCAGTGGGAGGAAGCGCAGCGGGCGCTGCGGGTCTTTTGGGAGGCTTCACAATTTCTACTACCTCCTCAATATCGTCATCAACTTCCTCCACTACCTGAGTCTTCTTCGGGAGCGCCTTGGCTGGCGCTGCTTTCTGCTTCGTTGCCATGTTAAAGATCTCCAAAAATTCGTCGGTGGGGCACGGCCCAATCAAACGATTAAGGGGCTGACCTTCCGTGCAAGGGGGGTAACTGCTCCTACCTACAAGTATAGCGCGAAATTTTCAATATGCAAGCCCTTTTAACATATTCATGAACGAACGCTGGCTAAAGTCTTTTCCATTAACCACTCGCACCACTCGCTCATCTATGGTATTTCTGGCGACTATGTAATGCACGGTCACGCTGCTCTTTTGATTACCGGGTCTTCGTACCCGCTGTATTCCCTGATCAAAATACTCCTGGTTCCACGTCACACTGGGCATCGCTACGTTGGAACAATTAAACTGGAGGTTGAGGCTCAGCGATGCCGACTGAAACTGGCCGATCAGCCATGGCAAGTTCCCATCCTTAAACTGGCGGATGTACGCCTGCGCCTTCTTATCGCTTACGCCGCTGATGCAGCCGCCTGCACCCTTCAGGTTTTGCATCATCAGCTCCCGCTCAAATTCAAACTCATAAAGAATGAACAGTGGGTCACCATTGAGATCTTCTAAGAGTTCATTCAAAGCATCAATCTTCTCCGTGTGTAAGATTGCATAGTCTTTAGTCCTCTTCCAGCTGGCTGAAAGATTCGCCGCTTTGAGGTAAAGCGCACCCGCACAAATCTGACGGCATTTACCTGACGCAACTGCTGCGTTCGCCGCAACGACAGCCTCATCTTGGATTTGTGTAATGAGCTCATCTTCCATCTCCTTGTACACGTCCATCACCTTGGGTGGCAGAGTCACATAAGTCGTCTTCGTAATCAGGGCTGGCATGTCCTCAATATCAGAGTCTTCTATGACCTCTACCAGTGGGGCGATCTTCTCCCCTATGCGCAGCTCCGCGTCCGGCTGAGGCATCCAAGTGTAGCCCCCATATCCACTAGGATAGAAGTACATGGTGCGATAGTGGGTGATGTACCGGCCCAGCGACGCCCCCTCGTCCAGGGCGTAGATTTGACCAAAGAGATCTAGGAGGCCATTGGGACGGACAGTCCCTGTAAGGATGTACCGGCGGGAGAAGATATGCAGCATCTGCTTGATAATCTTGAACCGCTTAGTGTTGGAGTTCTTAATCCTGGTGCTCTCATCTATACAGAGCATCTGGCCTTTGAACCAGTCCAGGAAACCTGACTTAACTAGCCACTCTAGATTATCATAATTGACCACATAGATGTCAGCATCATTGGGCACATTGTTCCTACCCTCGCCCTGCATGATGTGAACCTTTAGATCGCAAAACTGCTCCCAGACCAAGGGTTCCTCTGGCCACGTATCCAAGGCTGCCGTCTTGGGTGCGATGACCAACATGCGATCTAAAAACTCCTTGTTTCGCAGAATGGCATAGATGCTCAAAATTATCGCCGTCTTACCCGCACCGGGGCGCAGCAAAAACCCGGCGCACGCCTGCGAGATTCCCTTCCTAATACTGCGTTTCTGATATGGCCTCGGAGTGAATAACCTTGATTGCCTGACCCGCGGAATAACAAGTGTAGACATGATATCCTCGCTTAACTAGTTCCTGATGCCGATAAACTTGGAGTTTTCTTGGCTCGTCATTCTCACTACGCTTGAACTCTATGAAGAACGCATTGTGTCCTTTCGGGAAGAAACAACGGTCGGGCCAACCGTTATTCCCCCACAGATTCATCTTGATATGCAACAAGCCCATAGCGTCCGCATACTCGCATATCTCCTTTTCTAGCTTCTTCTCTAACCTCCAAACTTGCATGGACCACCTGCTGTCTTAGAGTAAGAACACCACTTGCAGTAGAAGCCCGGACGGGGCGCCCACATGCGATCTTTCTCTATCGTCTCAAACCTCCTTTCCCACTTGTCAATCAACATCTGTAAATCCCCTGGCTTCACAGTCAGGCGCTGTGGTTCCTCCGTTCCATCAAAGTAGTAGGTCGTCACCACCGCCTTTTTCCGAGGGTCCCACAGCTTCAGCGCACCGAGGGCGTACATCTCCCGCTGTTGCTCGTGAGTATCTTTGGGCTTACCGGACTTCCACTCTGCGATGTACGCAGTGTCGTCCTTAAACCGGGCCGCATCAAACACGAGCCTAACACGAGCGTGCTGACTCTTCCATGAACAGCAGTACCACTCTTCATCAAGCGCGAATTTGTACTCGCAGTGTCGCATTCCATTTGGGTGGAACCTATAAGCGTCTAATACTGGTATAATTGACTTATCCTTCAGCCATGTCAGGTCCGTCTTGAACCCATCCGGCGTTTTGATGTATACCTCCGCACTAGCGTGAATATCTACGCCACGCGCCGCCTTCGCATTCTGTATACTTGGCAGATTATCAACATATCTGCACTTGTACTGGAACGGACATTGGTGGTGGCACTCCCACTTTGAGAAGGAGTGCTTAATCATATCAAACCCTCGTAGCCGCCGCGATCACGGCGTCCATAAACTGGTGCAGCGCACCCTGGCGGCAAATGCCCTTGAGCGCCTGGGTCACCGGCGTCATCTGGCCGTTATCTGCTAAGAGCAAGACAGAGCCCTCCTGCGTTATCATGCAAAGCTGAGGCTGCTGCTTATCTTCACCATTGCCCTTCGGAGGCCCTTTATCAAAGACATCCTCCGCCCGCATACTCGCAGCCATGCCAGTCTGCGCATCCATTTCGTCCATATCTCGTTGCATTGCATCACTCATCATATTTCTCCAAGTCGTTCCAGTTCCAACCCCAGTATCCCTCGCTCCTAAACGGCACGTCAAAGCGTTTTCTGTCCATCGCCTTGCGCAACCGCTCCATTGCATTGGCGGCGTCCTCTTCGGGCGCACTTATATTGATCTCGTCATGCACTGCCGCGTGGAATGTGTCATCCGGGGCACGCTTCTTATTCCACGTGATAATACTCTGCTTCGTTTGATCCGCTGCACTTCCTTGGATCAGATAATTCAATAACTTATACTCAAAAGTCTGCCAGCCAACGAACTGACCATCCTTTATCTTCTCCTTCGGGGGCTCCACGTAGTACATGCGCCCACCCCATGTGCGGATAAAGCCGCCCGTGCGGCCACGGTGCTTTATATCCTTATCTAAGCCCTTAATTTCGGGCAAAATCTGGAAATATGCGTTGCGAAAGTCCTTGGCTTCGTCGTATGTGACCCCTAGAGCAGCCGATAATGCCGGATTTCCCCTACCATACATGATGCCGAACCCGATTACCTTCACAGGCTTCCGTGGCAGGCTGATTCCAAGCACAGAATTGAGTTCTTCGCTGACCATTTGATGTGGATCAAGGTCTGGGTCCTCATTCCAGCGTGCCGCCAGCGTTCCCTCAGCGAAATGCGCCATGATTCGCATCTCCTGGGCGCTGAAATCACGCTTAATCCACACATGCCCCTCCTCTGGGAGTATGAATCGTCGCATACGGGGCAACTCTGGGTATCCAGGAGGCACCGTAATCATCTCAAACTCGGTGCTTATGTTGGTGAAGTTGGGTTCCTGGCACGACATGCGCCCAGTTCGCGCCCCAGACATGTCCTTAGAGCTAGAATTGCCCCTAATCTGATTCCAATTCGGGTGTAAACGCCCATCCTCCTGCGCCAGCGCCAGCCAGGGGTGGGCAAAGGTGGTCAGGCACGTATGCAGCGCCGCCCGGTAGGACAGGAGGGCATACAATTCATGGTCTGTAATCACCTTGAGCAGGTTGGGCCTGCTCGTACTCCGCTTACCACCCGGAGTCTGGATCCACCCGTTTACCTTTCCAGCGCGGTCCAGGGCATCCGCCAGCGCATCCCCGTCAATATTGAGGTTAGGCGCGTTAAGGATCTTCCGTATATGGTCGTCAATGCGGAGAAGCGTCTTGTCATACCCACGTGTCGCTTTCTCCAGAGCTTCAACATTGAGCCGGGTTCCTCTGAGAGTTGCTTCATACAATATGGGAAACAGCAACTGCTCACGTCGGTACGCCGCCAGCATCTGGTCTCTGAGAATGTCCGGATACAGGTAGTCGTACAGCGCCCAGGTTCTATCGGTATCACCCTTTGCGTACTTTCCCACAAGATTGCCTGGCGCGCGGCAAATCCAGGCTGCCCAATCTTTGGGCTTCTTCCTGGCCTCGGCCACGTTACGAAGTATCCAGTCTTTGAGCTCGTCTTGTTCCTCAGGCGGTAAATGTAGAATCCTCTCCGCACTGGGTTTGAGACTGAACGAAGTGGCATAGGGCTCCTTCAGGAAGATCATATACCGCGTATCGTGAATACGGGTGGGTTCAAACTGGCGCGGGTCTATGCCCAACTCCTTTCGCGTAATGGACATGTCAAAGCCGACGTTGTGGAATAGAAACTCATCTCCTCTATTAAAGACTTCCTTGAGTTTGCGATACGCAGCTTCCCGCGTGCAGTTGTTTTCTGTAGGGTGCCCATAAGCATAGTACCGACTTGGCTGGTCGTCATACTTGATGGACACCCCAACACTCAGCGGGGGGTGCGTGATCACGTTGCCGTTTATGCCTTCGCTTTCAAAGTCAATCGTGATCACAATTACCTCCTAGAACTTCGCCTTCTTCTTCGCAGGTGGCGGGGCCTTCTGCTCAGGCTGCTGGTAGGTGTCAAAAGGAACAAGCGCCATGCGCTCCGCCTCTACTCGCCGTTTGCGCAATGCCAGAATAATCTCTCCATCCTCAATAGCATGGAGGGGTGTGAACTCAATCTTGAATTGGCTCTTGCGATCTGGTACAATGCCAACCTCCGTTATAATCGCATACGGAGGTAGACCTGTACTCGCCGCCAGTCCATTGACATATGAGCTCCAGTTCTTCACGCTAGTCACGGGGAGCTCTAACACAGCCAACTCAGCCTTGGCCACATCTTTCAATTCGTCCTCATGGACTACAATAAGACGACGCTTTTCCTTGCAGGCTTTCCCTCGGCCACCGTTAGGATCGCTCCCCCAGGCATGATGTTCACACTCACCACAAGTTTCCGCCTGCTTATCCGCCACCGCTTCGTGGGGCACCATATCGTCATTCGTTCCAAGGGCGAAGCAATACGGATTCGCAGGCACATCCGGGTCAAACGCATCCACGTAGTAGGTGTTGATATAAGCACTGAATAGAATCGCCACGTTAATCTTATTCCCAGGTAATGCCTGGTCCATGTAAGAAAGTATTCCCCCTCTGGTGGAGAGGCGGGTAAGCTGAGGTCGCTCCTTAGCCTGCTCATTCTTCGCCTCCTCTGCCAGTTCGGCGATGACGTCCTTAGACAGGTTCAGTTGGGATGCGTGCCGCACAGCCAGGTCTTGCCGGGGCGCAGGCTTCGCAACAGGTTGTTGACTTTTGAAACCCATGATTAGCTACTCCTACTTTCACTCAGTTTAAGTACGGGATATTTCTCAATCCCAGGGATGGCGATATTGTCGTTCCACCGCTCCTTAACGGCAGCCGCGTTAAGCCTTCTCTGAAGAAGGTCAAAGGCGTCGTTCTTCTTTATGAAGACGAACACCTTGGACCAGGTCGTTGCCGTCGGTTCGTACTCCTGTCTCAGGGTAACCTTCAGCACGCTACCACCGGCGGCGGTCAGGCCGCGTGTTTCCAGCATTTCAATCAGTTTGGTCTTGAGCTCCTTTTCCTTAGAATCCAGGGCGTCATAAACGCGCTTCATCTTGAGACGCTCCGCCTTGGCGTTATCGTACTCGTTGATCAGTGCCACTAGCTCATCAACTTGGCGCTTCATTGCATGGTCCCTCCAACCATAGACTCCAGGACGATGTCCCGCACGGTTTTGAAAACAGGGGCGTGGTCAGGCCCCACGTTAATCCAGGATTGCTCCAAGAGTAACATGGCGCTGACAAAATCTGTGGGGAGTATGGCGACAAAGTCGGGCTCGTACTCAATAGCCACGACTTGAGCGCCGCCAATAACGACGAGTTTCATTTCCACTTAACTGCTCCTTCACTAGAACGGCCCCCCAGTGGGCCTACTGCAAGTGTAGGCTACCGGGGGGTTTTTGACAAGTGCTATTTACTGTTTTCCTTTACGTATTTATCGTACTTTGCCCGAAAATCATGTTCGGGTTTTAAGTCACTAACACAAACCCAGCTTCCATCACGCTCATACAAAGCATCAATGGGAGCACTCATTTCCTGCGCCTTTTCTTGCTGCGCTTTAATGTAGTACTCGTGCGAACTAAGCTGCTTTCCCCAAAGACGAATACCCAGATATTCACTTGCTTTTGACATTACTTGACTCCAATAGCATGGTGGCTGAAATCTTGGCGAATAGCCCGATCTTTCAAGACACAACTCCGGCGGTACGCGGGCACGAGTGTGCCATTGGGCAGCTTCACTTCCAACCGGTCATACATTTCGCCATGGGCTTCGTACATGCCGTAGTGGAAGAGCTCCCCCACGTATTCCGCAGTGTCAAGGCTGTAAGCCTTTCCATCCTTGTCATAACAGACCTCTGGGATCAGTCGCTTGGGTTTGTGTTTCAACCGCATTAGTCTCATTGTTAACTCCTGAATTTTCAAAGAACGCGCCCGTTGGGTGGGCACGCCCAGTATAGCACAGACCACAAAAGAATAAAGCCCCCTAGGGATAATCCTAGGGGGCTCCGTTCCGGTCTGCCCGAGGAGCAGTGAGGGTGGGCAGCTTGCCTCGATGTTGGCTGGGGCCTATAATGGCAGTGGCGGGCCATAGTAGGGGTCAACAACGAGTACCCCTACTATAGCTCATCTTGCGGTAAATTGCAAGTAGGAGCTAACTATGATGTTGAAGTTTCAACAAATAGAAGATACGGTCAAAAAAGAAGTCGGCGGTATAGGGGTCAAGGCTTGCAGAAAGTACCTCTCCGAGAGGGGCATCACCGATGCAATCTCAGACAAATACAGCATCTTCTTTTACTCGTCCCAGTCAATCATCGGCTGGGATGATAATCGCCTGGCGATAGTCTTCCCCTACCATAATACGCGAGGGGAGCAGACTGGCTACTGGACAGCTCGTCTTGTAGACCCAAATTTAATTCCTGCATCGGGTTTCGCTGCCCTACGTCAACGCAAGCGGGGGAAGCTATACGCCCCTGCGGGCGAGACGCCTCAGCCGTACTTCACTCCCTCAGCGAATTGGCGGAACATTCCTGACGGAAGCACGATCTACTTTTGCGAGTCAGTGATCAAAGCGCTGGTCGTCGGGCACTACGGGCAGAAGTATGCCATTGGACTCAACGGCGTGTGGGGGTATTCTAGCAAGAAGAGTGATCAGCCTATCCTAGCAGGAATTCAGGCGCTGCCGTGGGAGAAGAAGCACCTGAAGGCAGTCGTGCTCTACGACTCTAACGTGGACACAAATCATGACGTTCAGGCAGCAATCTCAGAGTTTGCCTCGCGAATGTTGCGGTACTGCAAGAACACGCGCCCGCGCATGTTGCGCCTGGATGCGCCGCCCAATGGCGAGGAGCAGTGGGGTATAGACGATGCGTTCCAGGAACTGGGGCCGGAGTGGTTCCACGATTTCCTGGACGGACCAACGTATGAAATTGAAGTAGACCCAGTCCAACTGGCCGTGGCTCGTCTCAACGACGAGGTCTGCTTCGTCAGAAAGGGTTCCTTCATTGCAGAAGTGGACAATGGGAATATTCTCAGCGTTAATCAGTTTGAGAAGGGGAACTACGCGAACAGAGTGGTGTGGACCATGGGGGAACATCCTAAGCGAATTTATATCGCGAAAGAGTGGAAGGAGTCCAATGTGAGACGGACCGTGGCGGAGGTCGGGTACAGTCCAGGGGATGACATCTACTTCAAAGAGGATGGGGTAGAGAAGTTCAATATGTGGAGGGATGATGGTGTTGGCGCAGCCGAAGGGAATGTACATCCTTGGCTAGACCTCATAGAGAATAACATACCGGACCCAGAGCTCAGGCACTGGATAATCAGCTGGTTCGCATACGGGATACAAAACCCTGGGGTCAAGATCTTGTCGTGTATATTCATCTATGGCGACCCTGGAGTGGGGAAGAATCGGCTACTAGATCCATTTCGTGCCATTTATGGACGGAACTGTATTTTCATCTCCAACGATGAGCTGGAGAGCAAGTTCAACGCATCGTACGCAGCCAAGCAATTCGTCGTCGCCAACGAGCTTATGCGAACGCGGGAGTCGTCTAAGATTAATCGGATACTTAAGGTGCTGATCACCGAGCCCAAGCTTCCATTTCATGCCAAGGGCAAGGATCCTGTTGATATCTATAACCATATCAACTTCGTTGCCATATCTAATGACACGGACGCTATGCCCATTGACGAGAAGGACCGGCGTATGTGCGTCATCAAGATGGAGAACATCAAGGACCATACAGACGATCGCATCTACTGGCGGGCGTTTGATGAGTGGCTGAAGGGGGGCGGGCCGTCGGCCCTCAGATGGTACTTGGAGTCTTATGATGTGGGTGAGTTTGACCCGGCGGCATATCCTCCAGAGACGGCGTATAAGGAGGAAGTTCGCGAGGAGGGGCGGACAGCCCTGGAGCAGTTCTGCCACGAACTGCCGGGGAACCTCCCACCTGTGTATGACGACCGGTCTGTCTTCACAGCGATGGAACTGGGCATCGTCTTCTACAAGCGCCTGGAGCTTGAAATTTCTGAGTCACAGTGCAAGTCGTTGGGTCATGCGCTCAAGCGAATGGGATACAAGCAGGCCCACGGAGGGCTCCCTATCAAGGCGGGCCAGCGAAAGCTGGCCCGGTATTGGGTGATACGCGAGGTCACTAACGAGTGGGACTACACGGAGGTTCAGAATCACTTGAAGGGCTGGGACAAAAAACACCCCGCCGGGGCGGGGTGCAAGTTCTAGGGCTCGTCTCCGAGCACTGCTTGGAGAGGTTCTATGTTGCGTGGGTTCCGCATTGCGGCCCACGCCGCCCAGTGGGTCGCACTGGCTTGCCAGGCATCCCAGAGGGCCTGAGTCATGTGGGCGTCGTATCGTGCGCCAGACCGGCGCACGATGTGCCCTTTGCCGGAGGCCCACTCCTCAAAGGCTTTTCTGTTCAGGCTCATCTAGCCCTCCTGCGCGTAGGCCCGCCTGTAGAAACCACCTGGCAAGGGCCAGGTCGGCTTCGCTAAGCGGGGGAGGGAGAGACTCCCACGGCGGGGGGTCCTCCCACGCTGCGCGTGTTGCCTCAAAGATGCTCTCTAAGTTCATTTAGTCGCTCCTTTAGAACTTCTGTCGCGGCGGCTAGGCCGCAGTTGAAGAAGTACTGGCACATTTGACTCTTGGTGGAGCCAAGTGTGATCTCCGGGATATGACTCTGATTGTACCTCTTCAGGGCCTCTTCGTACAGTGTTTGGTCTGTACCCATTTTATCACCTCCATGTTAAAGAACAAGTGGCCCCGCCCTGGTGCGGGGCCACCCCCTAGCCTACACCCGGGAGTGCTCCTAGGGTAGGGGGCTAGCCCTTAGGTCCGGTGGCCTTGCCGGGTATCTTCGGCATGGGGCCGATCAAGTTGTTGAGGGCGCCCATTATGTGGATGTTCGCGCTGGTGAGGCGCTCACGCTCCGGGCTGGGGGGCGTGGTGCTTATGAGATATTCCAACTTGCTCTGAACACGCTGTAAGTCGTATACGAGCTCCTGGGGGGTGGGATAGATCATTGGTTGGGTCCTTCTGCCATGTGAAATTCCACTCTTATGTAAGTCTCATCTTGAAACAAGATGTAGATAACATCCGCCTTCACGATTACGTCGCTAACGTCCTTTAGGGTTTTACCGATTTCCTCGCAAAAGCGGGCGACAACCTCTTCCAGATGGGTCACATCTTACTCCTTTTGTTAAAGAACTTCTTGGCCCCTGGGGGCCACGGGTATTATACCAGTGTCTAGGGTTCTGAGGCATAGTGCGTAGGATCAGAATTCCAGACATTTTGGATGGAGGGGGCGAGCGATCTTCGAAAAACGCAAGGGGTGTTACTCCCCCCGTGGCCTCGGAACAACACCTGTAACAGACGTAACACACCCCCCGACAATAACCCCACGCTTTACTTATCGAGCTCCATGTGCTAGCCCCACATCCGATGTGTAACAGCCCCCGAAGTGTGCAGTATGCACGCACAGTGGGGGGTATCCCTGTTATACTACATGCATGGGTTGGCAAGGTGAGCTGGCCCAGCGGCCCGGCGCCTCCCGGGCGGTCGCCAACCAAAAGGTAAATCATGGCCACCAAAGCAAAGTCTGTCCCCGCCAAGCGCGCCCCCAAGGCGCAAGCCCCCGCGCAAATCGTGCTGCAAAGCGTCGCAGTTGCCAACGGCATCGCCGTGGCCGCTGTCGCGGTTAACCCCGCGCAAGTGTATCGCACCAAAGCGCCGCACAACCAAGCGTGGTTTTCGGCCATTGTGGCGCAAATCGGCGCCAACACAGGCGGCCCCCAGGGTGCCCACCCGGCCACGGCTGCGGTCGCGCCCATGCTGGTAACCAAGGAAAATCCGGCGGGTGTGCCCAGCCACTTTTTCGGCTACTGCCTGCGTCGCGGCTACCTGGTCAAGGCAGCGTAAGCGGGGCGCCCCGCGAGGGGCGCCAGTTGCGCCCAGCTTGCGGGCTGGGGCGCGTAGCGCCAGGCCAGCCGCACCCGACGCTCCGCAAGCGGAGCGTCCTGGTCCCTCGGCCTCCGCCGAGGGCGATACACGAATCTGAGGGGAATTGAAATGAAGATTATTATGGTCATCGCCTACGGGATTGGAGAGGGCGGATCTCTCACGAATCCGTGGGCCGCCGAGCCCGCTGGGTATTTTCAAACCATCGTTAACGGCGATGCGTCTTACGAAGATCAACGTAAGGAGGCGATCCGTGACTTTTGGGAGCACGTGGGTCGCCACGAGCCGATCCGTTGGATGGAAACGCGGGAGCCGAAATGATTAATGGACGCAACCGCCAAATCCACACGCACGAACTGCGTGAAATTCTCGGAATTGCCCACACGCCGGCCGAAGGCCTGGCACCGCGCGAGGTGAATGGGGTGAAGGTCTGGGCTGTCCCGCTCGTCCCAGGCAGCGCATTCCAGCTGCGGATGCGCTGCGAGTGTCCCACCTGCGGAAAGCAGATGGCGGCTGGACGATATGCGCAGCACGCGAAGACTCACGGGGGGTGACATGTCCTGGGGGCTGGTGTTCATTCTGGTACTGTTCTACTGGCTCCTCATGAAGGACGAGTAGGACGCGTCAGAGGGGTCCGTCCCCTCTGACGAGACTCGGGGTCTCGTCGAGGTTTTTGCGCGACGCCTCGTCGCGTTCGAGATCCTCCCACCCGCGTCGATATCTGAGTTCAGAGCTGATGGGGCGAATTCTTTACGAATCTGGTGGGGTCGAGACGAATCTGCCAGCGTCGAGACGAATTCTGACGAATTCGGGGGGAATCACCTGGCGGTTCGAGGTCTGAAGTCCTCGGAACACCATTCACCGAGCTCTGATGTCGGATCGCCCTGAAGCCTCCCTTCCTGGAGGGAGTTGCCCCGAATCTTGTACGAATCTTGTACGAATCGTGGGGGGAATCGTGGGGGGAATCGTGGGGGGAATCGTGGGGGGAATAGATATCCAATTACCATTGCATTGCCTTGTGTTGTTTGCGCCTATATGCATATTAGGTGAGTCCTCATACCTCTTATACCCTTATCTTCGATATGATATACCCTATAGTACACTTAATATATATTTCAATATAATAATATAATAATATAATAAGAATAGGTATTTATATAGGTATTTCGCCACTTACAATGATCCTCCCCCTTTACAAGGCGACCGCCTACAATGGTGTCCAGACTTATATAAGACCGAGACCCTATCTCGAAAGTGGTATATTACATGGCGCCAAAACCCGCTACTATGCACCATGCCCAGCAACCGCCCATTCCGTCGGGGACGGCCCCCAAAAGAGGACCGTGAAGTGAGCCTGACCGAGCTCGCTTCGTCCCCGACGAAGCTGCCCCAATTCCGTCGCTCCAGTGACGGCTTTAGCCGACAGGAGCTCGTCAACGCATTCAGGAACTCCTTCCAAATGATAGGAGGAGTGGACGCATTGACGATATGGGCAGCAGACAATCAGACCGAATTTTACAAGCTGTTCAGCAAGTTGTTCCCAGCTGCAACACTGAGCTTAGACGCACAGACCGCGTTAATAATCCAGCACGCAGTCCCACCGACTATGCTGGACGCGCATCCGTCCCCTCGCATTGACGAGCCTATCCAAGTGGATGGAGAGGTCGTCAATGACAACGATCACTAGCACCTACGTTCCCAGGCCCCACTTCCAAAGCTTCCACCAGAGGAATGAACGCTTTGCCATCCTCGTCATGCACAGACGAGCAGGGAAGACCGTCGCCGTCGTCAACGACCTGCTAGAGCGATGCGCATACAATACACGCCCCCATCCGCGCTATGCCTACATCGCCCCCTTGTATCGCCAAGCGAAGGAGATTGCATGGACATACGCGAAGGATTATGCCGCCCCGTACAGCCCAAAGATATCAGAGAGCTCGCTCTATATAGAACTTCCACATAACCAAGGCCGATTAACGCTCTATGGCGCCGACAACCCTGACTCATTCCGTGGCCTCTATCTAGACGGTGCAGCCCTGGACGAGTTTGGGGGAATGAAGCCGAGCATATGGAAGGAAGTCCTGCTCCCTGCCCTCCTGGACCGGCGCGGTTGGGCCGTATTTATGGGCACGCCCAACGGACCCAACCACTTCCGGGACATGTGGTACGGCCGACAAGACGACCCAGCCTGGTACACTGAGCGCCTCACTGCCTACGACACAGAGGTCATCTCCGAGGAGGACCTGGACGAGCTAAGACGGATGATGGATGAGGAGGAGTTCGCACAGGAAATGCTGTGCAGCTTCGAAGCGTCCACGCGCGGGGCCTATTATGCGAGGCAAATGGAGAGGGCGGAGACGCAAGGCAGAGTCCTAGCACTGACCCCCGATCAGACCCCCCTCCACTTCGCATTTGACTTGGGCTGGCGCGACAGCACCGCTGCCTGGGTATGGCAGCGCGCCCCAGATGGACTACGAATCCTGCGAACATTCAGCGCGAATACGCGCCCCGTCTCCTACTACATAGAATGGATTGCTGCCACAGTCTCCGAGCTCCGCGCCCCGCAGGGGAAGGTCTGGCTCCCGCAGGATGCACGGGCGAAGTCTCTCCAAACAGGCCTCTCCACCGTTGAACAATTCCTCGCCAAGGGAATACACCCCCGAATTGTCCCGAATCTAGACCTACTAGATGGAATTCAGGCCGCCAGGGAGAGGTTCCCCCTCCTCTTCTTTGATAAGCAAGGGACGTCCGAAGGACGCATGGCCCTGAAGACATACCATAAGGAGTGGGATGAGGATCGTAAGGTGTTCAAGGACACCCCCGTCCACGACTGGAGCTCCAATTACGCCGATGGATTTAGGTATATGATATTGGCCGACGCTGCGGACAATCCTGTGCTCTCAGCACCGGACGAAGTCCGGGGCATCGCCGACCCTCGCGCGCACGGCGCGAGTTACGCATTCACGCTGGAGGACCTATATGGCACGAGATCAAGCTTCCGACGAATCTAAGTACTCCTACGGATGGTGGCTCGGGAAAATCCGATCAAGGTCCAATACACTGAAGGAGAAGTTTTGGAGTCCAGGAGAGGATATACATAAGAAGTTCCTGGATAAGCGCGAGAAGACGGACTCTGACTCGCGATATAACCTCTTTTGGGTGAACACGGGCATAGTCAAGGCGGCCCTCTACGCCAAGAAGCCGAAGCCATTGGTGAAGAGGCAATGGAACCACCCCGACGATGCGCCTGGGCGCGTAGCCGCGCTGATCTACCAGCGATGTCTCGAGTATGACCTAACCACTGACAGGGATCAGCTCCACCACAATGTGATGGCGAGCGTCATAGACTACCTCGTGCCTGGGGGCGGATTCGTATGGTGCAGGTACGAACCCACCATCGTTGACGCCGAGACGGAGCCAGTGAACACGCCGGACGGGATGGAACTCGTGCCCGCGCAGAAGTACCAGCAAATCACGGACGAGCGCATAGTCGTGGACTATGTGAATTGGAAGGACTTCTACTGGTCGCCTGCAAGGAGATGGGAGGAAGTATGGTGGATCGCCAAGGGTATATGGATGCCACTGGGCGAGGCCCGCACCCGCTTCCCGAAGAAGTTTGACGCATATGTGTCAGAGCTGGCCACCAGGCGAGACCAAGACGGCCTCCCAAAGGACTTCACCTCTGATAAGGTCCGCATCTACGAGGTCCTCTGCAAGAAGACTAAGAAGACCTATTGGGTCTGCGACGATGTGGACTCCATGCTGGACGAGAAAGACTACACCCTCCGACTCAAGCATTTCTGGCCTGCGCCGAAGCCTCTCCTGTCCAACTTAACGAATGAAGACCTCATGCCGATGGCGGATTACCGCCTCCAGCAAGACAAATACAGGCAACTAGACAACCTTGACCGAAGGGTTCATCTCTTAGAGAACGCGCTGCGCGTGGCTGGCATATACGACAAGACTAACTCTGAGGTTAAGCAGATTCTGAGTTCTCAGAACACTGAGAACGTTATGATTCCGGCCGAGAAGTTCCAGTACCTCGCAGAAAAAGGCGGTCTACATAGTACCGTTGATTGGTTCCCCATTGAGATGATCGCCAACGTGCTGGAGAAGCTTGTCGCCCAAAAGCAGCAGAAGGTTAACGAGATCTATGAGCTCACCGGCATTGCAGACATCATGCGTGGGGCTTCCAACCCAAGGGAAACCTTGGGAAGTCAGGAGCTCAAAGCGCAATATGGTTCTATGCGGATACAGGACCGGCAAGAGGATGTTTCAAACTTCGTTAAGGAGATACTCAACATTAAGGCGGAGATTATATCCCAGCAATTCCAAGACGAGACTATCAAGAAACAATCGCAGATTGAGTTGGGTGAAGATCCAAAACTTGTGGCTGAGGCGCTCGCTCTCATACGGAACCCGCGAGAGAACCCGTATAGAGTGGAAATCAGCGAGGCTAGCCTGGCGATGCCTGACTATAACCAGGAAAGGGATTCGCGTGTTGAATTCCTCACCGCAGTGGGGCAGTTCTTCTCCCAAAGCGCTCCCCTTGTGCAGATGGCTCCGCAATGTGCGCCCATGCTGGGACAAATGGTTCGCTGGGCGGCCGCAGGGTTCAAGGGTGCCACCGAGATGGAAGGTATGCTTGACCAGATGATCAAGATGATGCAAGAGGCCAGCCAGAAACCGCAAGAGCCCCCGCCCGACCCGAGCCTGCAAATTGCTCAGATTATGGAGGACGCGAAGAAGCAGGTCGCCCAGATGGACAACGATACTAAGCTGAAGGTGGCCCAGATGGAGGGGCAAACCAAGAAGGAGCTTGAGGTCTTGAAGGAAGTCTTCAGCGAGAACTCCCTAAAGATGGATGGCCTGTTCCAGCAAATCATTGAGGAGATGCGTCAGCAGGGCGAGACTGTGAAGCAGGGCCAGGTCCAGCAGCTTGAGCGTGAGAAGATGGTTATGCAGATGCAACAAGGACAGGAGCAACGAGACCATGAGAAGGAAATGGGTGCAAATCAACCTCCGGCTGCATGAGGTAGTGGATGGGGTGGCCGTCGTAGACGGGGCGGAGTGGGTGTGCTCCAACGGGCGGTGGCGCCCAGCCCAGGACGTGTCCTCTCCGTCTTATACAATTCTCAAGGACATTGGGGACTTCATAAGTCCAGTGGATGGGACGCATATCCTCGGCAGGGCCTCCTTACGCGAGCATAACAAGCGGAACGAAGTTACGGACTATCGTGACTACACGGAGACGAGGAAGAAGATACAGGCGGAACGTGAAGCATTTCGCAAAGGGGCACTCCCTGACGCTGAGCGCCGGGAGATCATAGCTAAGGAAGTATATAGGAGATCATAATGTCCGGAGACATGCGTGAAGATATCGAAAAAGCGTTTCAAGTACACGAGACGCCCGAACCCGCCGGAGACACCCCCGACGAAGTCAAAACAGAACCATCCCCCAGTGTTCCAGCCGAAGGGGCGGTTCCTGAGGCTGGGGTTAAGAAAGAAGTCGTAAAGGACCCTTCGTCGGGGAAGTTTGTCTCAGGCAAGCCAGCTTCCCCTTCAACGAAATCAGATACTTCTACTGCGCCCGGTGCGGCTGCACCCACACAGACTTCTGCCCTAAAGGCTCCAGTTAGCTGGAAGCCAGAGGAGAGGGAGCTGTGGGGGAAGATGGACCCTGCCCAGCAGGCGGCAGTGATTCGCCGCGAGCGTGAGATTGACGAGGGGCTGCGCACCAGCGCGGAGGCCAGGCGATTCCACCAGGAGTTCAGCAACGTCGTCCAGCCATACATGGGCTTCATTGCCGCCGAGGGAGGCACCCCCCTCAGCGCATTCCAGTCTCTCATGCAGTCTGGCGCCATCCTGCGGGTGGGGTCGCCCCAGCAGAAGGCAGCGCTGATCGTTGATGCTATCACGCGGTATGGGGTGGACATCCCCATGCTAGACTCCCTCCTGAGCGGGAAGGTGCAGGGTCAACAGGCCGCGCCCCAGAACGACCCGAATTTACGCTACATTGAGCAGCAGCTCGCACCCCTCCGTCAGTTCATGAATGATATGAACATGGCGAAGACTCAGGGTGAGCAGATGATTAACCAGTCTACGAATCAAACTATTGAGCAGTTCGCACAGGACCCAGCCAATGAGTTCTTCGAAGATGTTAAGGCGGACATGGCCGACCTGTTAGAGATGGCAGCGAATCGTAACCAAGTCCTCAGTTTGCAAGATGCCTACAAAAAGGCTATACTACTACATCCGCAGGTGTCACAGGTGGTCGCCCAGCGGAACGTGAATGACAAGGCGGCTCAGCTTAGTGCAGCCGCACAGAAGGCGACTAATGCGTCGGCCAGTTTACCCTCAGGCGGGCAAGCACCCTCGCAAAGTGATGGGAACCCATTTGGCATGTCCAGACGCGCTGAAATTGAAGCGGCCTGGGATCGTCATATGAGTAGAACGTAACTTTGACTGGAGGTTGAAATGGCCTTTCCGACCGCATATAGCGACATCATGGCAACGACCATTGAAAGTCGCACTAGGAAGATTCAAGACAATGTGACAAAGAACAATGCCGCGCTCGCGTACATGGAGCGGAGCGGTAATGTGGTCACCGTGTCGGGTGGATCAGAAATCATTGAAGAAGTCTCCTTTGCGGAGAATGCGAATGCAGGTTGGTACTCGGGGTACGACCTGTTGCCGGTTGCGCCGCAGGACGTGATCGGCGCTGCGCGCTATGACCTGAAGCAAGCAGCAGTTCCTGTAATCATGTCAGGTCTGGAGGAGTTGAAGAACGCTGGGAAGGAGCAGATGATTGACCTCATGGACGCACGCCTGAACGTCGCTGAGGCAACCATGGCCAACCTCATCGCAGCCGCTATCTACTCTGACGGCTCGTTGGCTGGAGGAAAACAGCTAATTGGCCTCAAGGCCGCCGTACCTGTCAACCCGGCAACGGGTACATACGGCGGAATTGATCGCGCGACTTGGGCCTTCTGGCGCTCCAAGTCCACTACGATGGGAGCGGCAGCGACCATCAGCACCATCGCTCCAGCGATGAACACGATGTGGGCGAGTCTGAACCGTGGTTCAGATAAGCCCAATCTGATCCTTGCTGATGACATCATGTGGGGCATCTTCATGGGCAGCCTCCAGCCACAGCAACGCTTCACCGACCCGAAGACTGCGGACATGGGTTTTAATGCCATCAAGTACATGAGCGCCGACTTCGTCTTGGATGGGGCCATCGGTGGCTTCTGCGATGCGAAGACTATGTTCTTCTTGAACACCAAGTTCCTGAAGTTCCGCCCGCACAGTGCGCGTAACATGGTGCCGCTGAACCCCAGCCGCCGCTATGCTATCAATCAGGACGCTGAGGTTGCCATTCTGGCCTTTGCTGGCAACATGACTTCCAGCGGTACACAGTTCCAAGGCCGTCTCACCTCGCCGTAAGGAGCAATCATGGCTACTAAGAAACCGCAAGAACATTCCACTCCGGAAGAAGCCCAGCAGCAGGAAGGGATCCCTGATGAGCCCACTGGCCTGGCGACGGAGTACACATCGGCAACGCCCCCACCGGAGAGCGATGCCAAGTACAAGCTGGGCGAGGGCAGCCAGTCTGAGCAGGGGCTGACCATTGACGAGCAGGAGGCTAAGATTAAGGAAGCACGGGACGAGAAGAACGCAACTCCTCCGCCAACGGAGGAAATTCCGCCCCCTGAAGCTCGCTAAGGAGTTATCATGGCTGTCACATTCTCAGGTGCGTGTAGCGTGGTCGCCCCTGTTATCTATGCTGCAGATGCAAAGCTGCCTACCGGCGGCTGGAGCACGGGAATCGGCTTTATCGGAGCTGATGGAACAGCATTGGCGGGCGCGACTGCCATTGGTGGAGTCGCTGTCGTACTTAAAGTAGATACCGACGGTAACGCAGCGACTCCATGAGAGATCATCCGCTCTATTCTGATCCTGACCTTGTCCGGGCAGTGACTCGGGAATTGCTGAGAAATGGGAAGACCATTTTTCAAATATTCCAGCTGCACCCGGATGAGGAAAAGCATAGTAAGGAAATGCTTGAGTTGACTGACTTACCCACACAGGCGCGCGTACTCAGCTTGGGTAGCGGCGTGGGCGGGATGGAAGCCATTTGGAAGAAACTTCGTCCTGACCTAGAGTTTGAGTTAGTCAACGCGTCTCAGGAGCAAATAGAGCTGAATCTGTGCCCCGGTAAGACTGTCGTCTCCGACGCTGAAGGGTACATAAGTCCAAACCGTCCGTTTGACTGTGTGCTGCTCGCATATGTACTTGGGCATGTAGATGTCAAGCCAACATTGCAGTCAGCATATGACAATTTAGGGGATGGCGGTATCCTCCTTATCTACGACGTATTCAACTCCACTCCAGCCTTTGATAAGGCCTTGGCATACCAGAGCCCCAACTTTCAGGATGTTGGGGTATTCATGAAAGAGCATGGAATGTCGTACCGTCAACTTATCTACCAGACAGTGCCGGGCGACTTTGCCACGAGAGTGATCCCGATAGGTCTGTTAAAGCAGACAGTGCCAGCCCTGTTCGTGCTGGAAAAAGGAGAAGTAAGTGCAAGAACTTGAGTATGACTATACAGTCTTTCAACGCCCAGGCGCGGATGACGAACGACTGTACGTGGTATTCTTCATTGATGCTTTGCAGGATATGGAGAAAAGCAAGGAAGAAGGGCGCCCCATCTTCTATGATGCCGAAATGGTACGCATCATGTCCCCTGGGGATCGTAACAACATTATTATTCGGCCGGTAGAGCGAAGCGATAGGGCTAGATTCGCCAAACAGTATGCTGCATTCAAGCAGGGCGAGAAGGAACTGATAGAGGGCACCCCCCTCGTGGGCTGGCCCGGATGTTCCAAGAGCCAAGCTAGTGAGCTCGCTTTCTACGGGTTCAAGACTGTGGAACAAGTTGCCAATGCGAACGACGCGTCCTGCACAAACGTCATGGGCCTATTCACGCTGAAACAACGGGCGCAGGAATACATCAAGGCGGGCAAGGAGTCCGCCCCTATGATTAAGCTGGCAGAGCAGAAAGAGCTCATTGACATGCAAGCTAGGCAGATTGCAGAAATGGCGGAGCAACTGAAACTTCTTGCGGCAGCTCAAGAAGAGAAGAAGGTTCCTTTCAAGCAAAAGTAAGGAGTAACTATGGCCGACTTTACATATCAGAAAACAGCTCTGGACGTTGTGAAGGGAGCCATGAGCGCCTGTGACATGCGCGAACCCTCCACGGCAGCCGCCAGCACAGACCCTAAGGTCAAGCGTTTCTGGCGATTAGTCTCCGAAGTGGGGCGAGATATAGCCCAGGCATTTGACTGGCAGGTCCTCCGTAAGGAGTGGACGCTGACTACAGACGGAGTGACGCTGGCGTACCCGACACCAGATGACTTTGATGGCTTCGTAGATTTGACAGGCTGGAACAAGACGAATCGGCAGCCACTGATTGGTCCCTCCATTGCGCAATCCTGGCAGAAGGTGCAGGGTACTGTTTCTGGAAGCACGCTCACATTCGTGTATAAGTACGATAACGACAAGATTACATTTCAGTCCCTTCCGCCGACAGCGCAGAGCATAACCTTCATCTACCAGACGTCCTCCTGGGTGCAGGATGCTGCCAGCCCCACCGTGGTGCGTGACCACGTAGAGAATGACGGGGATATTATCCTCCTCTATGGCCGGATGATGGAGGCTGCTCTCGTACTGCGCTGGAAGCTGGACCGTGGGCTGGATACCTCCGGAGCGAACAATACGTTCAACTCTATCGTAGAGTCCGTTACTGGACGGCAGTCCCCTGGGCAGGTATACTTCCTGGGCGCCAGTTATGGCCCCCCACTGATCAGCACGGCAAATGTTCCTAGCTCTGGGATTGGACTTTAATCATGCTTAGGACTAGAAAAGAGGGCAAGGTCAAAGAGCCAATTCCCGAGAAGGTAAAGGTGAAGACTTTACCTCCTCCAATGGGCGGCATAAACTCCCGCGATCCGCTTTCCAGGATGCCGGAGCACGACGCTATTAATCTCAAGAATTGGATTCCAACGCCCGGCGGGGCGACGTGCCGCAAGGGCTATAGGAAATGGGCCACGCTCGCCTCTGGCAAGCAGGTCAGGACACTCATGCACTATTTCCGCCCGACGGACAACATTCCGTCAGGGCAGGCTTTTAGCACAGATATTACTACAGTGCCAGGGAGGTTCTTCGCTGCTACGGATACTGAAATACGTGACGTCTCCGACAAGGGCGTAGCTCCAGTATTCAAGATCGCATTAAGCGGAGTGACTAATGCTGGCTACATGAGCCACACCATTTTCTCGAACTCCGCAGGTACATTCCTGATTGCGTGCAGCGAGCTTGATGGGGTGCATCGCTACGACGGTACGTCGTGGTACAAGTACCTGCCAGGCGATATGAGTCCAGCAGCAGCGAATCCACAAACCTTCGTATTCGTACTCTCCTGGAAGAAGCGTCTATGGTTCGTGCAGAAGGACTCCTGTGCTTTGTGGTACCTCCAGACGGATGCTATTTCTGGAAATGCGACTAAGCTAGATGTCGGCCCCCTATTCAAGAAAGGCGGGAAGATAGAGTACATCGCCAACTGGACGATTGACGCTGGCGAAGGCATTGATGATCTATTGGTCATTGTGGGCACCAATGGCGATGTGATAATCTACAAAGGCTCCAACCCTGACTCAGCGGCAACATTTGGGCTTCAGGGGCAATGGTCGGTAGGGCAGATTCCCAAAGGGAGGCGAGCCTTCTGCCAGCTCGGTGGGGACTTACTGATCCTCAGCTCCCTTGGGTTATTTCCCGTCAGCTACATTACTCGCGGCGGTAGCGGTTCCCTCGCCACAGAGAAGGATAATTACACAGATAAGATACATACGATGATCTCCAACGACGGGGCTCAGTCCTTCAATGAGTTCGGTTGGGAGCTCCACGTTGTGGACCGGGAGGACATCCTCCTGATGACCGTTCCAGACCATGGCAGTACCAAGGTCAAGCAGTACGCCATGAGCATCGGCACGAATGCGTGGGGGACCTTTGAAGGGCTGCCTGCCAAGACGGCCTGGGTCGCATCAAGCTATCTCTTCACTGCCGATGCCGTGGGCAGCATATATCTCTCCCTCGTGGGGGACAAGGACAATGTGGGGCTGAGCAATACGGGCGGTATCTACATCCGCGGCATTGTGCAGTGGGCCTACACCCCCATGGACAGTCCGGAGACATTTAAGTCGTTCAAGCTGGCGCGGCCCCTGTTCACAGCGGAGCGTGAACCTGGCGTCAACATTGCTATGAGCGTGGACTTTCAGGAGATCATTGTTCAATACCCCAGTATGCCAACGCTGGCAACGGATCAGTCCCTCTGGGGCGTCGCCGTCTGGGACAGAAATGTCTGGGTCGGTGGCACTGTCCAAATGGCCGAATGGATGGACGCCGCGGAGTATGGGCGCTTTGGCTCCGTCGTTATGGCGACGGAAGCCCTGGGTGGATCAACATTTTGTACCTCCGTTGCCATTATGGCGGAGGTAGGGGGTGTCCTATGATCGTGTACGACGAGGAGCAGGTAGACAAAACTCTGCTCTTCGCATGGCTCCATGCACGTACCCTGATTGACCCTTCCATGGATTTCCGTGCAATAGGTTACGTAAATCACGCCTTGCAATTGATAGGGGTTGTGGGGTACAATATGTTTATCGGGAGAACAGCGACAATTCATTTCGCAACTGATGATTCTGCTGCCATTACACGCGGGTTTGTAAGAGAAACATTCCGGAAACCCTTTGAAGAGTGGGGACTGGAACACTTACTCGGCGTCGTGAACAGCCATAACGTGAAGGCCCTCAGGTTTGACCTTCACCTAGGTTTCCGGGAGGTACA
>Ga0207676_10000320_pt1 | contig 41299 bp, 61 predicted proteins | sample KBSSwiS72_FD_184307 | JGI IMG/M metagenome (GOLD analysis project Ga0207676, IMG submission 184307) | Switchgrass rhizosphere microbial communities from Kellogg Biological Station, Michigan, USA - KBS Switchgrass S7-2 (SPAdes) (version 2) | ecosystem: Host-associated > Plants > Roots >...
GTCTTGCGTTCCTGTACGGCAGGCGCGAACGGCAAGACGGTTTTCCTGCAAACCCTGTCGGGGATCCTTGGCGATTATGCGGTCAGCGCCGGCATCGAAACCTTCACCGAGACGAAGAACGAGCGCCACTCGACCGAGATAGCGCGCTTGCGCGGCGCGCGGCTGGTGGTGACTGAGGAAACCGACTCAGGCGGCCGATGGGCGGAGGGCAAGATCAAGCGCCTCACCGGTGGCGGGACCATCTCCGCGCACTTCATGCGCCAGGACGACTTCGAGTTCGTCCCGCAGTTCAAACTCCTCGTTGCGGGGAATCACAAGCCGCAGTTGCGCAGCGTCGACGAGGCAATCCGCAGGCGCTTTCACATGGTCCCGTTCGCCGTGACGATTCCAGTCGCCGAGCGCGATCACAGCCTCATGGACAAGCTGAAATCCGAGTGGCCGCAGATCCTCGGGTGGATGCTCGAGGGCTGCGTCTCGTGGCAGGACTGCGGCCTGGGCCTGCCCGAAGCGATTCAGGACGCCACGGACCAATACCTGCTCGCGGAGGACATCCTCGGGCAGTGGATCAGCGACTGTTGCGACCGTGAGGGCGAGCACGAATCGGCGCTGCTGTACCGCAACTACTGCGAGTGGTGCGAGAAACAGGGCGAGCGCGCCTGGTCGCGTCGGTCGTGGGCCAATGCGCTCGTCGACCGCGGGTTCGGCACCGGTAGGACCAACTCCATGCGCACAATCGTCGGTCTCAGACCCTTTCGAAATACCAATCAGTGACGCAGGTGACGCATGGTGACGCAAGAAAAGCATTTAGCCCATGCGTGATATGCGCGTGAACGGGAAAGGGGAAATAGCGTCACGCTGCGTCACTGCGTCACTTCACTGCGTCATTGGTGACGCTTGGTGACGCATACTCACCAGTTCATTTCACGCAAGTTCGCCCGCTTGTCGGGCTGCTGGCGCGCTCGTATTTGCATATATCACATTGATTATAATCATCATGCGTAACTACACGATGAACGGACGACATTGAAACAGGCCGATCCGAGCGCGCCTGGCCCCGAAAAGCATTCTTTTCCCGCCGGCCGGTGGGGAGGGGGAACCCCCCAAAGACCCCGACGACTGTTGCAATACCCCTCTCCATTGCCGAGCCCCAAAAACTGGCGCGAGGGTTGCGCCGAGGCCGGCCCCGATACCAGATCGGGTATCGCCGTGGTGGTCGGAGCGGCTTGCCGATGTTCCACATGAAACACGGTTCGGTGTGCTGGCGTACGGAAATTGTTTGACTTTCAAAAAATGCGTGAGCATATTCGCGCGCAATGAACGCCGATACGAGCCATGCCGTGAATACGAAGCCTCCGGGTGTGGTGGTGCTCGGCATTGACCCGGGGCCGATGGCGCGGCTGGAGGAAGTGAAGCACGATCCGCTGGCAATGGCGGTGATCGCGCAGCGCGTCGCGGGCGGGGAGACGCTGCGCCAGGTCGCGAAGGCGTGGCGGGTGCCGCACGGGCCGCTGCTGCTGTGGATTATGGACGACGACGGCCGGATGACGACGTACCGGAACGCGCGGGTAGCGGCGGGATTTACGCACGCCGACGACGCGCTCGAGATTGCCGACAGCGTGCCGGTCCAGGCGATCAGTGCGGACGGTGCGCCGCTGTTTGACGAGGCCGGAAAGCCGGTGCTGGTCGAAAACGACGTGCAGCGCGATAAATTGCGCTCCGACGTGCGGCGCTGGAGTGCGGCGAAGAACGCGCCGGAGTTTTTCGGCGAGCGCCTGGATGTGCAGATGCACCGCGCGCTGCCCTCCGAGGAAGCGCTGCTCGCGCAGCTGAGCGCGATGGTATCGGCGCAGCCGTGGCTGCTCGACGAACTGCTGCGCATGCGCGGGAACGCTGCGGTTCCGGCGGGATTGACATTCACGCAGGCGGCAGCCGGCACCGAACCCGACGCTTCGCAGAATGCGGAGTCCGTGAGGCCCGCGCCCGACCTCCTCCTGGGTGGAAGTTCTGCGCAAGCCGAGGGTCCCGAATCACATACCGCGCCGCACGGCGTATCGACAGGAGAAAAGGCATGAAGAATTCCAATCATTTGGCCGCCGAAAAGCACCCGTTCGGCGTGGCGAAAGTGACGCCGCGGCCGGCGACGGCAACGATGAAGGGGCTTTCGCAGAGCCCGGGCGGCAACATCAAGCCTGGCACGTCGGCGAACGCCGCGATGAAAACAAAACCGGGGAAATAGGAGAGGGTCATGGCGAACACGACAAACACCGGAATGAAGCCCAACCAGGAGCTCGTCGTGCGCTACACCGGCACGGGGCGCGAACTGACGTATTTCATCCGCGAATTCACCGATCGCAACATGCCGGCGTCGGCCAATGCCAATCGGCAGACGGTCGTCGCGACGCTGACGACGGCAATTGCGGCCGAACTCGTCACGCCGCCGGTCTGACCAGGGCCCCGGCGTGGCCGCACTACCCGGGATGTTCGACCCGACGGCGCCGTTCGACGAAAAGGCGACGCGTGAGCGGTTCGAAACGGGCGTTTTACCGGACCTGAAGCGATTCGGGCCGGAAATGGGGGAAAAGGCGATGCAGGGCGACGCACTAGCCGAGGAAGTGATCCGCCGGTACGCGATTTACGCCGCATGGCAGGACCCCTACAACCTTGGGCTGCTCGAAAACCGTGCGCGTCAGTGGCTCAAACGAAAAGAGGAGCTTCGAGCATGAAAACAGCAGCAAAAGGCAAGATCCAGGCGCCCCCGCCGATGACTGGGAACAAGCCGAACAGCGTACGCGGCCAGGTGAAGACCGGATATAGCCGCGCGACGACCGCAACCGGCGCCGGCAAGCGCTCGAACAACATGGTTTCGGGCAACGCGTCGCGGAAACGGTAAAAAACGGCCGCCGGCGTGCTGAATCACAGCATCAAAAAGCCCGAACTCTCCCGCGGCATCGCGCCACACAAGGGCCCGATCAACTGGGACGCGCTGCGGCTGATTGTCGACCGCGCGGAGGGCTCGGCGCTCGCAAAACAGTTGATGGGACCACGGCTCCTGAAGGCCGTCCGACGGCACGGCATCGAATCGCTGACGCCGGAATGGCGCTACCGCTACTGCGGCGCGCGCCTCGCGCTGGGCGACTTCTCGGACTACTGGGGCTGGGAGTTCCGCGGGTATTCGGACGCTGACGAGGGTGCCGGCTGGGCTGCGGCGATGTATTGGGAGGAAACCTGGCTGCCGAAGTGGGGCGGCGGGTACGTCGATCGCCTGCTTGTGCTCGGCGAACAGGGCGTCGGCGACGCTGTTTTCTTCGCTTCGATCCTGCCGGAGTGCATGACGCGCGTGAAAACCGTCGTCTATGAATGCGACGACAGGCTGCACACGCTGCTCGAGCGCAGCCTGCCGGGGCTTGTCTGCGACAAGGAGCGGCCGTTCGAAGAGCGGCGCGCTGGCGACGCTTTTATCCCAGCGGCCGAACTCATGCGGATGTTTCGACGGGACCGCCGGCACTTTCCTGGCAAGCCGTATCTACGCCCGGATCCGGCGCGCGTTGCAGAATTCGAGCGTTTCGCTGGCCGCGATGGCGTCGCGTGGAACGCGCGCCAGGGCTCGCTCGACCCACTGAAACTGGAACTCCCGCACCCGGTCAGCCTGCAGTACAAGACATTCCACAGCGAGATTGAGCAGCCGCCTGTTGACCTCTGGGCGGATATCGAAGGCATTGTTGCCCTGTGCTCGGTGCTAAACCGCGTCGTGACGGTCCCGACTAGCGTCCATCACTTCGCGGGCGCACTGGGCAAGCGTGTCGAGATCATCTGCCCGGAGGTTGCTGGCGTTGAGAATCAAATCAAGTGGGACCATCCGCTCGGGATGTTGCCGTGGTACGGCAACGCGTGCGTATACCGAGATATCACGGCATGGAAGGCGGCGCAACGCGAGAGGGGCGCGCCATGATCCTCCTCCCATCGCGCGGGCGCCCGGAAAAACTTGCGCGCTTTCTCAAGGCGTATCGGGACACTGGAGGCACCGAACCTGGTCTGCTGATGATCGAGGCGCGCGACGAGGCCGCCTATGCGGGCATTGAATTACCCGCGAATTGGCGCCTTCAGATCGTTCCCGAGTCTCTTATCTCGAAGAAATTCAACGACGGCGCTCTCGTGTATGCGCCGGGCGAGCCTTGCTACATGATCTGCGCCGACGACATGGTTCCGGAAACCCACGGCTGGGATGTGGCACTGAAAGACGCCTGCCTCCCGGGATTTATTTCGCACGGAGACGACAAACTGACCGGCTCGGAAATGTCGACGCACTTCTGCGTGTCAGGCGAAGTCGTCAGGCGCCTCGGATATCTTGCAAACCCGAAATTCGGGCATTTCTACTGGGACAACGTGCTGCGCGACGTCGGCATGGCCGCCGGAATCTTCCGGGCCGTGCCGGGGGTTGTTACCAGGCATCTGCACTGGTCGATTACGGGCGAGTTCGACCAGACCAGCAAGGAGCGCGGATCGTCGGATGCGGACGCGGAAATATACGCTCTATGGCAGCAAACCGAACGCGCGGCGGATGTGGCTCGCGTGATAGGCACGAAAGCGCCGTCTAGCGTCGCCGTGGTGTGCGTCGAAATGGGCGACTACTGCGGACGCGGCGAGCGGTATGTGCGCACGCTGAAGGCGATGGTCGCGCGGCATTTGAACGTCCCGCACACGTTCTATTGCATCACGGACACCCCGAAAAGCGGCATCAATTGCATCGAGGCCGACCCGCGCGCGCCGGGATGGTGGCAGAAACTGCATCAGTTCAAGCATGGTCTTTTTACCGAGGACAAGATTCTTTCCTTCGACCTCGACACGTTCGTCATCGGCAACATCGACAAGATCGTCGAGCTCGACACTGACCTCGCGCTTATCCGCGATTTCTGGCGCCCGCAGGTTGCGATGAACGCCGTCATGCTCTGGCGCAATGGAGGACTCGCGCATCTGTTCTGGGATTTCTACGAAGAGCAGGGATTTCCACAGGAGTACGCCTTCGGGGACGGCGGCTGGATGGGCGACCAGGCAATGCCGAAAATGAACTTCCACATGCTCCAGGATCAGTTTCCCGGGCAACTCGTCAGCTACAAGACCGAATGCATGAAGATCGGTCTAGAGAATCTGAAAGCGGCGCCCGTCGGAGCGCGCATCGTCTGCTTCCACGGCCATCCGCGCCCGCATGAGGCCGATGGCTGGGCGCGCGGTGTGTGGAATCAATACAAGCCGGTACAGAGCGACGAAGCGAGCCGGATTATTCGGCTCTCGGAGTTTCAGCAAACGGTGGCGCCGCATTGAATACGTGCGGAACATGCGCAAACGGGGCGACCCATTTTTACCGTAGCGGCGAGCCGAGCGGTTTCGTGATTTGCAGATTCGCTGAAGTGGGTAGGTGGTTTGCAGCGCACATCGAGTGTCAGTTCAAGCCGATGCGCTGGGTGAAAAAGTGAAGTAGCAAGGGCAGGGCAACGTCGGGAGACGTGGCGAATTTAGACCGTCGGGATGACGGACTGGAAGAGCATGGAAGCAGTTCAGCAGTCGAGCATGAGCCACCCGGGCGCAGCAACAGGCGCGCCGGGCGTGCGCGACCTCGTAGCGGTGCTGGAGAAACTTGACCGGCGTCGGCAGGTCTACAAGCTCGAGTATTACAGGCCCTACCCGTACCAGGAGAAATTCCACAACGCGGAAGGGTATCTGACGCCCGGAAAGCCGGCCGAACAGCGCCTCCTGTGCGCCGCGAACAAGGTCGGAAAGACGACTTGCGCCGCGACCGAAATCGCCATGCACGCGACCGGTCGATATCCGGCATGGTGGAAGGGAAACCGCTTTTCGCACCCTGTCGAGATCCTGTGCTCTGGGGTCACGAACGACAGCGTGCGCGACATCGGACAGCGCGAACTGTTCGGTGATTCGTCGGACGCGAATGCTATCGGCACCGGGGCTGTGCCGATCGACTGCATAGGCAAGATCCGCGGGAAGGCCGGCGTTCAGAACGCCTACGACACCGTGCAGGTCAGGCATGTTTCCGGGCGCTGGTCGCGGATTTTCTTTCGCGCCTATGAGCAGGGATGGAAGAAATTTCAGGGCATCGCGTTCGATGTGGCATGGCCCGACGAAGAGCCGCCCGAAGAAATCTGGTCCCAGCTGCTGCGCTCCACGATAGCGCGTCGCGGCGCCATTATCCTCTGCACGATGACCCCGGAAGAGGGGATGACGAAGGTCGTCAGCGGGTTCATGAACGACCTGCAGAAGGGGCAGGCGATTATCGGCGCCACTTGGGACGACGCTCCGCACCTGACACCGGAGGTAAAGGCCCAGCGCCTTTCCGCGTTCAGCCCGCACGAGCGGGATATGCGCTCCAAAGGCATCCCGCTCTTCGGTGCCGGGCTGGTTTTCCCGGTTTCAGAAGACCAGATCATCGTCGAGCCGCGCGAGATCCCGCGGCACTGGCCGCAGATCACCGGCATTGACTTCGGCTGGGATCACCCGTTTGCAGCCGCCCGGCTTGCCTGGGACCGCGACAGCGACACGGTTTACATGACCAGCGAGTACCGGGAGTCGCGCGCGCTGCCGGCCATCCACGCCGCCGCAATCAGCGCCTGGGGGGACTGGATCCCGGTCGCATGGCCGCATGACGGCCTGAATACGGAAAAGGGTACTGGCGACGAGTTCATCGAGCTCTACCGCAAGGCAAAGGTGAACCTGCTCTCCGACAAGGCCACCAATCCGCCGACCCCAGGGCAGTCCGAAGGCGAGGGCGGCAACTCCGTCGAAGCGCCGTTGCTGGAAATGCTGACGCGCATGGAGACCGGCCGCTGGAAGGTGTTCTCGACCTGCGCGAAGTGGCTCGAGGAAAAGCGGATGTACCACCGGGACCAGCGCGGGAAGCTGGTCAAGCAGATGGATGACCTGATTTCTGCCTCGCGGTACGCCTACATGATGCTGCGGCACGCCCGCACGGTATCGGTTCTGCCCGCGCGTCGCGCGCCGGCCGCTGCTGGACTGAGGAATTGGTGATGGCTGACGCAATGGTCACAACCGCCACCGTCAATCCGCCGCCTGGCCAAGGCGACGCGCCGGCCAAGGGTGCGCGCATCACGAAAAAGGACTGGGAGAAGGTCCAGACGTTCCTGATGGCTGAACTGGAGGCCCGCAAGCGCTCTGATTTCCGGCAATCCGCCGAGCGCCGCTGGCGTGAAGTCGACCGCCAGATCGCGATGGATCCGATGATGAAGATCGCCCGTGATGGCAGCCAGGTCGACTCAGGCTGGCACAACACCATCGAACTCGGCGAGCTCGCCAAATCGTCCGAAAACATGAGCGCAGATGTGCGTCGCATCGTTTTTCCGCAGTCGCGGTACTGGAATGAGCCGCACGCCGACGTCGCCGAAGCGATGCCGTTTGACCCGCAGACCGGCACAAAAACGGTCCCGGACAAGCTCCAGACGGGCGTCGACGGCCGATTGCGCGCATTTATGGCGCAGCAGCACAGCGATTTCGGCCTGAAAGATCGCGTCGAATTGTCGGTGAAGGAGGCCCTGCATCACGGCTCTTTTGTCGCCGAGGTCGACTGGGACGAGCAGGAAATGGTTTTCGGCGGTGAGCGCACGAAGACGTTCGGCGCTGGCGTTTGGATTCCGCATTCGATGTGGAACTGCTATCCGGACCCTTCGCCGTCGGTCGTCGGGACGAACATGTTCTACACCGGGACGATGTTCATCGAGCGCTACCTGCCGCGCCACAAGGCGGAAAAGCTCGTGAAATCTGGCCAGGAAGGCTACATGGCGAGCCAGTGGCGGCTCGTGAAAAAGGACGAGCACAAAGTCGGCGGCGAAACAATCAAGGACGTAAAGATCACTACGTATTGGGGCGACATTGTGATCGAGCGCTCCGACGGCAATGACCTGTATTTCCCGAACCACAAGGCGATGCTCTTCAACGGCGTCATCTGCTACATGGCGCCGAATGAAACGCCATATGTGCCGATTATCTTCCGCGGCTATGAGCGTCCGGACGTACGCAGCCCGTACTACACGTCGCCAATCGTCAAGCTCTCGCCGACGCAGAAATTGGCCTCCACGCTCGCGAACAAGGCGATGGACGGCATAGAACTCATCCTTGAGCCACCCATCGTCTATGACGGCAACGACCCGGATTTCGTGCTGAACGGGGGGCCGGAAATCCGTCCCGGCGCGAAGGTTTCGAGCAAAGGGAAAAACGCATTCCAGCAGGTTCAGATCGGCGATCCGATGGTTGCGATCACCGGGCTGCAGTGGGCGGTCGGCGAAATGAAGGAAAAGCTCGGTCGCCCGGGAAAGCCCGTCGGCGATCGCGCGACGAAGGCCGAAGTCGTGAAGGCGTCTCAGGACCAGGAGGTCTCGCTGGTCGATTTCATCGACAAGGTAGAGGTCGGGCTGCGCACATATCTCTACATGCAGCACGAATTGAACCTCCGGAAGCTGACAGAGTACAGCTACTACAGCCCGGAAATGGATGATCCGGACTTCCTGACGGTGAAAAGGTCGGATCTTCCGAAGGCGGTCCATTTCGAAGTTGTCGGCGCTCGCGGCGTGCTCGGGGAGCAGGAAAGAAACGAAAAAGTGACCGCCGTCACCGTATTTGCGTCCGGCAATCCGCTGTTTGCGCCCCTGCTTGAGCCGCGCGACATCCTGACGCAGATGTACCAGGACGCGGGCGCGAAGAACGCCGAGACGTTCGTGAAGCGTGAGGGCTCGGAAGACCCAGCCGCGCTGAAGGCGCAACTCGGTCAGGCGACGAAAGCCGTGCAGCAACTCGGCCAGGAACTCCAGCAGGAGAAATCAGGCAACGCCGCAAAGATGGCGAAGGTACAGGCCGACGCAGCAGCGAAGCAGGCGAAGCTCGAACAGGACGCCGCAATCGCGTCCGCAAAGATTCAGGCCGACTACGAGACGAAGATGGCTCAGATTCAGGCCGACGCAAAAGCCGAAGGCATGCGCGTGTTTCATGAACATCTTGCGACCCTGCGCGAAAACGACTTGAAAACCGCGCAGGCCGCGCACGCAGCGCGCTTGGAGGAAGAAAAGCTCGCCCAGGCAAACGCTGAATCGCAGGCCAAAGAAAAGGAGGCGAAACAAAAAGCGCTGGCCGAGCGTGATTCGAAAAGCGACGAGGTTCTGAAGGCGGTTCGTGAGACGCACGAATTGCTGAAAAAGCCGCGCATCAAGCGCGCCAAAAAGCTCGGCCCCCATGAGTGGGAAATGACCGAGACGATCGCGCCATGAGAATCGCAGCCGGAAACCAGTTGAGTCCGACGCAGAACCTGATTGCGAATGGCGATCAGGCGAGTACGCGGAACGCTGCAAGCGGGCCGCCTCCTAGCTACACAGGCCCGCTCGATGTGGTTCCCGGCGCGGTAGTGGCCTACGGTCAACGCGCAATGGCAGCGGCGAATCTGGGCTCGCCTGTCTACACGATACGCAGGGACAGCGACGACGCAACGCAAGCGTTCAACTCGGATGCGACTACGGGCGCGGTTGATCCTGCGGCGATTGCTGCATTCATCGGCGGCGGCAATGGCTTCATTACGACTTGGAACGACTACGGCACGGCTGGCGAGGATGGGGTGCAGGCGACGAATGGGAGTCAGCCTGCATGGACCGCTTCAGTATTCGGTTCTGTTCCTGCTCTTTCCGGTGATGGCTCAGACGATTTCCTTGCGACTGCCGGAAACATTGTTCTTGCCAATGGCGCGTTTACCTACGTCTTTGTAATCGACTCGTCCAGCATTGGCGGTGCCTTGGCCGGGATCAATTCGGACCAAGTTTCGGGGGCTGGTGAATACATCGGGGCTGGTTTATTTGGTGTAGGTCTAGGGCCGACAGATTTCAAGTTCTTCTGCGACGCAAGCTCGGACGGAGCGAACACAAATGAAGCTGGCGGCACATCCCATAACGCCACGGTTGCCGCAAGCAATGTGGTTGTCATTCGGTGGGATGGCACGAATACCAGCTATCGCATCAACGGCGTGGATGTGACGCCGAATCTGTCTTTCGACTTCGGGACTGTTGGTTCTATTACCGGGCCGCTCGCTTTATTCGCGGCGGACGCCGTGCCCGCGTCTTTCCTACTCGGGAAAATAGGCGAGGGGCTGATTTACGACACCTACCTTTCGGACGGCGATACCACATCGCTTGAGGCAAACATTTCCACTTACTACGGGATATGACCATGAGCGACCAAGACGAAACCGATCCGGGCATGGAAAAGTTGCCAGATGGCAGCATCATCATCGGCCCCGCATCCGTGCGAGCGCAACTGAAAAAGCAATCGCAAGAGGCTTTGGAGAACGCGCAGAAAGTTGTTAAGGGCATAAACAAGGAAACCGAAGATCCGAACGCAAAGGCTCCGGGCAGCGAGGAGTAATCTATGCACCAGTACGGCACCCTCGGGGACACCCTCTATTTCGGCTTCGCGTCGAACCTGACCAGCGGCGCTGCGGGCGATGGTGCCTCGCCTACGTTTCAGGTGCGGCAATGCGGCGCGGCATCTAACGCTGCCCCGATTCTGACCGGGACGCCGACGCTACTTACAAATGCCGGGCATGTTGACGGCTCCTACGAGGTCGCAATCGCCGCCACAGCGGGCAATGGATTCGTAGCTGGCAATGTGTATCTCGTATTCGCAGGACTCACAATATCTGCGGTCATCCCGAATAGCTGCATCGGCAGCCTGACGCTCGCGCCAGTGCCGGCAGATGCCGTGAAGATGAACGGATCTACGATCAACGGCACCGGCACATCGGGCGACCTGTGGAGGGGAGCGTGAGCGCGTTCGCAAGGGCCGCGCTCAGCGTTTCCGCATTTAGCGTTGGCGCGTTTGCGTTCGATTCCGCTCCGATTCCGCCCGCTCCTGCACCAACCGGGTCAGGCGGCGGTCGCTATTACTCTCCCGGAAAACTCGACGAAGACCTCGAAAAACTACGCCTCGAAGCAGAGCACGCGGAACAGGTGCGCGAGGCGGTCGTCGAGGCCGTAACGCAGAACTACTACGCGCCAGAAAAAGTCGCGAAACGTGACGCGCTTGCGAAACTCTCAGAGATCGCAGCGTTCCTGCAATTCCGCGTGACGAAGGCTGACCGCGAACTTCTCGCGCTCGAAGTGATGATCTTAAAAATGGAGCAGGACGATGACGACGACGCAATTGCCATCCTCCTCCAGTGATGGATAAGGGAGTGAAAGCGGCGGTGAACGATCTCTCGGGGAACTTCTCCTTCGGCGTCGTCGTCGCGCAAATCGAAAAACTCGCCCCCCTCGTGCCTGACTACAAGCCGGACGAGAACAACGTCGAAGAAATGAAATTCAGGTCGGCGCAGAAACAACTGCACGACCTCGTGATGGCAATCCTCAAACCAAAGGAGCAATAACGTGGAAACCGCAACGCCCGACGCGAGCGCCCCTGCCGCTGAAGCAACCCAACAACCCGCACCCGAACCGACGCTCGAGGACGTTTACAAGAGCGCCGCCGCCGATTTTCAACTCGCAGCGCCAGTCGCACCCGTAGCGCCGCCCCAACCGGCCATCGCACCATCTGCGCCAGCCGCGCCAATCATCCCGGACCCCTACGACACGGAGGCCCACAAGGCGTATCTCGCACAGCTGGCCAAGGGTCAGACAGAAACGCAGGAAGCACTGAGGCAAGTCGCCGGATTCCTTACTCAGCAACAGCAGAAGGAAGCCAAGGCTGCACTCGACGCCGATATCAAAAGTGCCGTTGACACCGTGAACGAGGTCGTCGGCCACCCGAAACCGAAAGTCATCGAAGCGATGCTCGATGCGAAGGCCAGAGAAGACGTTCGTTTCAAGGCGCTGTTCGAAAACCGGGCGAAGAACCCGGCCGCCTGGAGCAACGCCCTGAAGGCCGTTTCGCGCGAGATCGCCGCCGATCTGTCGGTCAAGGTGGACCCGGCTTTGCAAGCGTCGCAACGGGCACGAAAGATTGCCCAGCAACAAATGGCGACCACCGAAGCCCCGAAGTCAGAAACGGAAGAGTGGGAATCGCTCTCCGTCGAGGAACAGCAAGCGAAGATGAATCGCATGCTGAACCAAGCAATGATGGGCTGAACGCTGGACGCCGTGACCTGAAGCGCCGAGAGGCGAAAGGAAAAACATCATGGCTGCAATTGTCACCACAAACGGAACCTTCCTCACCCAGCCCGTCAACTACGTGCTGATGAAGGGACTGCTCCAGGCTGCACGCAAGAAACTCCCGTATTTCAACGGCACGCTGCCGGGAGAACTCATCAAGAACGGCGGATCGTCCGCCGTGAAGTGGGAGCGAATCAACAACCTCGCCGCCGTCAGCACGGCGCTGGGTGAATTCGTCGGCACTTCGGCGTTCCTGTTCGGACGCGCCCTGGTCACGCCGACCTATTCGTCCGTGACCGCGACCGCCGCCAAGTACGGCAACGCGATCCAGGTCACCGAGGAAGTCGACCTGTTCAACGTCAACACCCGTTCGCTCAAGCTGATGGACACGCTGGGCGCGAACGCGGGCGAGTCGCTGAACACCGTCCTGAAGGCCGAGTACGACAATGCGACGCAGATCCGCTATTGCAATGCAGCGGCCGGCGGCGCGACGAAGACCTCGGACGTCGCATCGAAGATGATCCTCCTGGACATCTCCTACGCGGTGAACAAGATCAATGCCGGTTCCGGGATGCCATTTACGCCGATGGCGACTGGTTCGCGTGACATCGGCACCACGCCGATCCGCGCGTCCTACTACGGCATCTGCCATGTGGACGTCGAAGAGGACATCCGCGGGCTGACCGGGTTCTCGCCCGTCGAGGTCTATGGCGGCTACACCGAAACGATGCCGTTCGAATTCGGCGCCGTCGGCGGTGTGCGCTGGTGCAGCACGCAGGTCTCGACGATCCAGTTGTCGGCCGGCAAAAAGACCGCCACCGGTTATCGGGGCTCGACCACGATCCTGAACAACGTGTACTCGTCCTACATCTACGGCCGGGAAGCGATCGGCACGGTGGGCCTGGGCAACATGCACGCCGCGAACTCCTACGAAATGTACAACCCGAAGACCCCGCCCGCAGTCGAGGCGATCTTCAAGCCGGTCGGGAGTGCCGGCGCGGGCGACCCGTACAACGAGATCGCGTCGTTGGCGTGGAAAGCCTGGTTCGTCGGGAAGATCCTGAACTCGACCTGGATCGTGAAGCTCAAGTGCCTCGCGACCAACCTGTAACGCAGTAGCGATGAACGGGCGGGGCCAATAACCCCGCCCGCTTCGAAAGATGAACAGCGTAAAGATTGAAATGAATATCGGCGGCAGGGAGTTCGAACTGTCGTATGACATTCCCGATGCGATCGGCGAAATAAGCCCGACGGATTTGAACGCCACCTGGCTCGACGAGCGCTTTCGCGTCGCGCTGCGGGCGATTGTCGGACGGCCTGTTCTCCGGATGCGCGCCGAAGCGCCGACTCCGATCCTCGTCAAACCCGCGGCGAAACGCGTGACGGCTGCCGGAGCGCTCTGAAATGACTTTCATCGACCTCGTAAACCGGATGCTTCGGCAAAACGGAATTATCAGGGGCGATACCGATGTCCTGACCACGTTCTCGGACACGAGTCACAACAGCACGTCGCAGATCGCGCAGATTGCAGTGCAGAGCGAGATTTCGGAACTCTCCTCGCGCGGGCTGCTTCCCTATCAGCACACGATTCAGGCCGCGCTCACGATGGCGACCTCGACGCGCAGCTATTCTCTTCCGGACGCGTTTATTCAAATGTGGGGCGACCCGCCGTTCTTCCTCGACACGACGCAGAACTATCGGATATTCGAATATCCGGGCGGCGAGGATCAGCTTCGCAATGACATTCTCACCTATCGGACCCAGGCCGGGGCGCCGATATGGTTTTACTTCGAGCTCGGCACGACGCAGAAAGTGTCGTTCTTCCCGGTCCCTGACGCGACGATCAACGGGCGCGTGCTGAATTACGACTATGAGGCGTCGGTGAACGTGATCCTTTCTTCGGACACGATCCCGCTGCCGACAGTCGACCAGCAATACGCGTTCTGCGACATGGTTTGCCGTCGGTTCAAGCTGCTGTTCGAGGGCAAGATCGACACGCCGGTCGACACCGACCCGATCTACCGCGAAGCCCGCGCGCGTCTCTATGCGCTCATCAAGGGAAAGCAGCCCTCCGGTAGCTATGGCTCCGTTTACATGGGGGCCGCGCAGCCTTGAACAACGTCGTCGCCCCGTCGGATCAGTTTGCGACGGACGCCCCTGTTCCGCGCGCAATAATTTCGTTTGCGGCGGGGCTCAATGAGAACACGACTCCGGATATCCAGGAGTGCAGCGCCGGGTTCAATTTCGACCTCACGCTTAATCAAACCTCGTTAATACCGCGCAAGCCGTTCGACCTCAAGGGGACGGCAACGAACGCCGGAGAACTGACCAGCATCATGCAACTGGTCACGCGCGCGAACGCCCAAACGACTCTGACGGTGAATGGGAACCAGGTGTATCTGTGGGACGGTGGATCGACGTTTACGTCGAAGGCAACCGTTACCGCCCCGGCCGCCCTTCGGGACGCGTACTGGTCGCTGAACGACGAACTCATCATCACCGATGTAAACCTGAACAATGTCGTCGCAAAGTGGGACGGGACGACCTACGCGAACTTGACGACCGGACTCGCGCAGCCGCTGAAAGCAAAGTACGTGATTGTCCATCTGAACCGCGTCTGGCTGTTCAACATCACGTACAACAGCGTGAATTACCCGCACATGATTCTCGTGTCCGCGTTCGAGAATCGCCAGAATTACGATATCTCCACGCGCGGGGGCCCGACGACCGTCGGCGGCGGCGTGTTCCCGACCGGGCTGGAGGCGTTTTATCTGCTGGTGCCTGACCTGAAGCCGATCAACGGCGTAACGCTTTTTCAGAACACGCTCCTCATTTCTACGCTCGAGGGACGCACCTGGAAACTGACGGGCTCCTCGCCGCTAGATTTCCAGTTTGGCGACTTTTTCGACACCGAACCCGCGATAGGTTCGGAGAACATCACCGATATAGGAAACGACGTGCTATTCGTCGGGAGGGGCGGAAACATTCAGCTGCTTTCCGCGACGCAGACATACGGCGACGTGCGCTCATTCAGTCTGTCGCGCTGGCTGCCGAATACCACCGCAAACCTGTCGACGGTGAACCGAATCGTCTATGACCGCCTCGGCCAGCGCGTTCTGCTGTTCACCCCGAGCAAGGTGCTGGTGCTGTTCAAGAATATGCTGAAGCAGAATCGTTATCAGGCGAGCGAAGGTCTGTCTCCGTGGTCGGTCTACACCACGCAGGATTCGGCGTCATTCAATACGCAGTTTGCGAAGTACATGCTGATCCCCGGCACGACGAATTTCAGCGTGTTCTTCGGCGATTCGGCTGGGCGAATGTTCGACTTAAATGGTGTTGGCTCTGGGGATGCCGGCGCGAGCCAGATTCTCGTGTCTCGCCGCACCAGGCACATCGGCCCGGAAATCGTGCAGCCGTGGCCGTGGGACACCGAGAACATTACCGGGCATTTGCGCTATCGGCGCCTGACGCCGCTCGACTTTACGGTATCGCTCGACTGGGACGATGAGTACAACACCGGGGCAAACGTCCTTTCGCTCAAAGGCCCTGCGGCGAACGATCCGGCGCCATATTGGAACGGAGGGTTTTACTGGAACGGCTCGAGTTACTGGAATCAAGGCTTTGCGTTTGCATCGCGCGTGTCGAGCATGAACATAGACCCGGGCGGCAAGGGTCCTGGCTTCTATCTGACGGTATCGACTGCCGCGAATGCCCCATTTCAGCTCGACGCTGTGGAGTTTGATTGATGTCGGCGACCCTGAAAACAATGAAACAGCGTCGCGAGCGGTTGTTTGGCGCCTCGCGCCCGCTGGTGCGCCCATTCGACCCGCAGACGGATATGTGGGTCATGTGGGCGGCGTATGACCTCGGCTCGTTCCCCGCAATTCCGCAGGGACTCACGATCAAGGAATTCGGCGCGCTAGTGATGGCGCAGGTTGGCTCGCGCTCGTCATGCCTTGTGATCGAGGACGACTGCAAATACTTCAAATCCGGCCGCGGGCCCGCGTGCTTCGTGGCCGTGGACAACTACGGCTGGCGGATCGAGCCGCACGCCGATTTCTTCATGTGGTCGACCAAGCGCATGACGCTGCGTTGCGTGGTGGCGTTCCTGCAAATGGCCCGATACAGCAAGGAAATTGGGGTCTGCGTGGTCAGGTCACTCGCGAAATCGACCAATCTTTTCAAGCATGCGCAGCGGTACGTGATGTTGAAGGACTGCGGGCGGATCGAAATGGGCGATGCGCGCGGGGATGAGTTTCTTTTCAGCATCAAGGGCAGCAGGCAATCAGCAATTCTAGGAGCGAAAAATGCCGGGACTGATGGGATTGGACGCGGGACAGGGAGCGGGCTTCAACGGGAGCGTGATGGTGGACGGTCAGCCCCTCCAGGTGAAGAACGGGATAGCGAATTTTCGAGGGATTCCGTTTCGGGTGAGCGCGGAGGGGAGGGTGACGGCGCCGAACGGTCAGCCAGTCGGGGAAATCCGCGAGGGCGCGTTCGTGCCGCTGCCGCCCGAGAAACTGAAGCAGGGGTTGAGGCCGCAGGCGCAACCGCCGGGGTGATGTGATGGCGCTCCTCGACGACATCATGGCCGCGCAAGCCGAGAACGGCATTTACAACAACTACGACATTGGCTCGAACGGTTGGGGTGTCTACAACGGCAAAACGTACATCTTCAGCCCGAATGCGAAGGTGCCCCCTGATGTCGTCGCGCAGTACCCGATCGCGAGCGGTCAGGAGTTTTACAACCTGACGAGCCCGAACGCGCCCGGAAACGGGAATGGCGCGGGCGGTTTGGGGTCGGTTCTTACCGATCCTGACTCGCTGAAGCTCCTCGGCGTCATGGCTGGCGGCATTGGAGCGGCGGGGGGCTTCGGCTCTCTGTTCGGGGGAGCGACGCCCGCAGCCAGTTCTGGCGGCCTCGTAAGTAGCCCCTGGGCCGCAACAGCGCCCGGAATCGGCGCATCGCCCCTGACCGGCATGGCAGGCAGCGTATTGGACACGGTAGCGCCGGCAGCGACCGGATGGGGTTCGGGAATCGGTGCAGGAACAGCAGCGGCGGGAGCCGGCGCGGGAGGCAGTATGAGCGGAGTTTTCGATTTATTGGACGGCGGCGGCGTCGACATGACCGGTTTCATGGGGAATGGCCCGGTCGACCCTTGGGGCGCTGGCAGCCCAGTTCTCGGCAGCGCGGACCCGTACGGCTCGCTCGGCGGGCTGAATTACGGCTCGGTCGGCGCCGACCCCTACGGCCTCGGCTGGGGGCCAATGACGGCAACCGGCAACGCAAGCTGGGACGCCCTGCTCTCCGGAGGGGCCAACCTACCCGCAGGAGGGCCGTGGAACGATTACTCGCTCAACCCGTATGGAAGCGGGCTCTCTACCGGGTTGAACGTCCCAAGCGCGCTGAAACAACTTCTGAGCGGGCCGACAGGCTCCGCAAAAGGCGTCGGCGGCCTATTCAACCCTGACGGCTCTCTAAATCTCGGCGCGCTTGGCAGTCTGGCGGGTAGCGCGCTTCCCGGCATCGCCGCGCTCACCTACGCCAATAGTCAGCCAGGAATCAATGTTTCGCCGTTGACTTCGACCATCGACCAGATCGGCGGCATGAACGCGGACTCGCAGCAAAGCGTGTTGCAAAGGATGCAGGACGCGGGGGCGAGCCAGGCGGCGAACGCGCCCCTGTTCGTGCAGGCGGCCGTCGACCCCGTGCAGCGGAACATTGCGGCTGGATATGGGGCCCTCCAGCAATCGCAGGCGTTGCGCGGGCTCGGGGGATCGAGCTTCGGCGACACGTCCCTCGCCAACTACATGGACCAGGGCAACCGGACTCTGGCGAACGCCGGGGCGACCGCGGCGCAGGCGGCCGGGCAATTGCAAAACCAGAACCTTGGGCTGCAGGGCACGCTCTCGAGCGGGATCTACAACTCCCAGCTGGCGCGGTTGCTCGGGCAGGGGGGATTGCAGCAACAAGTGATCAGCCTGCAGAACCAGGCGCAAAAGAACAAAAACGACCTATTCGGGCGTGCATTCAGCGCGTTCGGGCGCTCGGCCGGCGGTGGCGGGCTCGGAAACGGGCTCAATCTCAGCGCACTCGGACTGCCTTAAGGAGACTGACATGGCTGGATTTGGCGAAGGTTTCCTCGGGTCCCTCGGGCAGGGACTGCAAAACGCAGGCGCGATCCTGTCGCCCGCGGTCGATGAGCAGCAGGCGAAGGAGCGGGCCGACTTCCTGCCGAACGTGCTGCGGTCCCTCCAGGTCCGCAAGGAAATGCGCACGCTCGACGCTGACCAGCGATTCAGCGAGGCGGTCGGCGGCCTGCAACCCAGCGAAATGACCGATTCGGCCTCGATCCTCGACCGGCTGAAAAAGGTTCCGCTCGACGTACTGGCCGAAAGCCCGCGCGCACAACAGACGTTCAAGATCGCGGGCGATCTGCAGGCGAAAGAGGCGGCGCAGCAGGCCCGGAAAGACGCCCTGCAAATGCGTTACGACCAGATGGAGCAGCAGGCAGAGGTTGCGCGTCAGCGGTCGGAGGACACGCGGCTCGGCATCCAGGAGCGAGCGGCGGCTGACCGACGCCACGCCGAGCTCCAGCAGGCAACATTGCTGATGCGGGAGCAAATGGCGCGCGAAGGCTTCGCCTTGCGGCGCGAGATTGCGTCCGGGAACCAGGCGCTTCGCCGCGACATGATGGACGAGCGCCGCCAGCAGCGCGAGGACTCGCTGCTCACTCCGGAGGAGGCCCGCTTCATGGCGAAGCAGGCATGGACCGGCGATACATCCGTCTTCAACAACGTCGGCCGAGGCGCGCAGGGATCGCAGAACATCAAGATTCTCCGCTCTGCGATTATGGAAGTCGGCAAGGAAACAGGGAAAACCCCGGAGCAACTGGCCGCGAAAAATGCCGAGTTTTTCGGCACGAAAGCGGGCCAGCGCACCATCGGGACGCGCACAGCGAATATCGAAATGGCGGTGTCCGAGGCTCAGAACGTCATGCCGATTGCGCTAGCGGCGTCCGAGGCTGTAGACCGCACGAAGTACCCGAAACTAAACGACGTGTTGCTCGCCGTGCAGAAGGGGTCCGGCGACGAGAACGTCGTGAAACTCGGGACGGCGGTAAACGCACTCATCAACATTTACTCGCGCGCCATTGCGCCAAGCGGCGTGCCGACCGTCAGCGACAAGGATCACGCGCGAGACATCATCGCGGCGGCGTATTCGAAAGGGCAATTCCGCGCGGTTACCGACATCATGAATCAGGAAATGGAAGCGGCGAAGAAATCGCCAGGGCAGGTCCGGGACGCGATGCGCCGTGAGATTACCGGCGAGGAGAGGCCGACTGCGCCTGCGGCATCCGCACCGAAAGTCGTGAAGTGGGGCGATCTGAGGCCATAAACATGGACGTTGAACTTCCAGATGGAACCGTAGTGCAGGGCGTGCCGGAAAACATCACCCGGCCGCAACTGGCAATGCGCCTTTCGGCGAACGGCATGAAGGTTCCCGCCGAGTGGATGCGCCCTGATAAACCCGAGGCCGACGCAGCCAGCGGCGCTGTGCAGGCTGGGCTATCAATGCTGTCCAGCGCGACGACGGGCCTCCTCGGGCGCGCTGGCGGGACCATCGGCGGCATCGCGGGCTCTATCGCTTCCGGGAAGTTCGGAACGCAGGAAGGCGCGCAATTGGCCGGGGATATCGCGAACGAAACCGCGCGCAAGTTCACATACCAGCCGGAAAGCGAAGCCGGGAAGTCGGCCCTGGAGTCGATTGGAAGGCTATTCGAGGCGTCTAAACTAGGCGGCCTGGGACCGGCCGAAACCTTCGCTCTGGGCGGCATCGCGCCGGCCGCGCGCCCTGCGGTCCCGCAAGTGCGCGCAGCGGTGACGAGGGCGCTTGCGAAGGACATCCCCGACGAAGCAATGGGCGTGGTCAGTGGAGTCCCAGCAAATACCCGCTTCGGAACGGTCGGCGGTGCTGGGGTAGCCGAAGACACGCTGCGCCGCACTCAGGCCGCGTCGCTGCCGGTTCCGGTGAAACTCACGAAAGGCCAGGCGACGCGAGACTTCGCCGACCAACAATTCGAGCGCGAGACCGCGAAGAATCCGACCGTCGGCGAGCCTCTACGTCAGCGATTCGCAGAGCAGAACCAGCAAATCCTGCAGAACTTCGACGCCTGGCTCGACAAGACGGGCGCCGAAGCTGGAAGCCTGCGGGCAACCGGCGAGGCAGTTTCGAAGGCGGTCGTCGAGAAATCGAATAAGGCAAAAAGCGAGATCCGCGCGGCGTACAAGCGCGCTGCGGAGACCGGGGCAATGTCCGAGGAAATCGACCTCGCGCCGCTCCGAACCTACCTCGAAGAGCATAAGCCGGAAGCAATCAATGCGACCGTACTCGCAACCGCCGAGGCGAAATTGGACCAACTTTCCGGCGGCCGGCCGACGATGCCCATCGGAGCGCTCGAGGAGGTCCGCAAGGCGGTCGGGAAAGTGTCAGGAAAGGACGCCACGAACGCGACTTTCGGGGCCGAAGTAAAGAACGTAATCGACGGACTCACTGATGGAAAAGGCGGTGAAGCCTACAAGCAGGCGCGCGCCATGCGTTTCCGGTATGGCGAAGAATTCGAGCGCCAGGGCGTAGTCGACAAACTGCTCTCGAAGAAACCCGGCACGAACGACCGCGCCGTCGCCTTCGAGGACGTTTTCGATCACAGCATCCTGAAGGGAAGCCTCGATGACGTGCGCGCGATGCGAAAGACGCTCCAGACAGCCGGGCCGGAAGGTCAACAGGCGTGGCGCGAGCTCCAAGGTGCGACGATCAAACACCTAAAGGACGAGATTACAAAGAGCGTCGCACCGGACATCAACGGGAATCAGGTCGTATCTCCGGCCCGTCTAAACGCGCTGGTGACTGCGCTCGACAAGGACGGGAAGCTAGATTTCATCTTCGGCAAGCAGGGCGCCCAGCAGATCCGCGACGTGAACGGGATCGCAAAAGACGTATTCACATCGCCCCCCGGGTCAGTGAACCACTCGAACACGACGAGCGTTCTCGTCATGATGCTGGACAAACTGGCCGGCAAGACGACGGGGATTCCTGGACTTGGATGGGCGACGGGGGCAGCGGCGAAGGAGGTTCAAAACGCAGGGCTGCGCAAACGCGTCCGCGAATCCCTTGCGGAGCCCCCGCCATGACCGGCGTGAACTACGTCCCCCGTGTACCGAACGCTGCCGATTTCAAATATGAGAACGGGACGTGGCCGATCTGCGTCGACTCGACGACGGGCGATGTATACGTGATTCTTACCGGCGTTGCGCCGTACAACGAAATAGTGAAGGTGGCGCAAGTTATTCCATAGCGCCAAATTAAATAGACCGTCGGGATGACGGACAGGAGCAGAAGATGGGATCGAAGTACACGAGCCAGACGCAATCGGGATACAACGCCAGCCCACCGCCTGACGACGGCAGCGTTCAGGCGTCGAACAAGGTTTCATGGTCGACGATGGTAAAGGCGAAGATCGGAGACCCGGTGCTCGCTTTGGCGCAGGCAATCAACTCCGCTCTGGTGACGTTCACGAACTTCGGCTCTCGCGCAGTCACCGCCACTGATTCGGTGGCCGCCGCCGATCACATGAAAACGATTGAGGCGAGCGGCACGTTCACCGAGTCTCTACCGGACGCCGCTGCGACGGGCGCGGGATTCATTGTGACGGTGAAGAATATCGGCACGGGAGTGATAACTGTTGCGCTGACTACGGCGGCAGACACACTCGACACAACGGTAAACGGGACGCTCAAACTCCCTCAAAAGTGTGTTGCACGATTCAAGATAAATGACGCCGCGACTGGATACATCATTGATTCGTATTCAACGGAATATTCAGATTCCTATACGCCGACCATCGGGGATACAAACAACATCACCTCGTCAACAGCGCGGGTAACTGGCTACAGCCGCGTCGGAAATAGCGTCACCCTGGCCGGTGGAGCACTCCTGAATCTTACATCGACCGGAGATACGTACTTTTCTATCACCCTCCCGGTCGGCGGAAACTTTGTCAATACGTTCGACGCCGGCGGCCAGATAAGCGTTGCCGGGACAACCTTTTCGGACGCCGGAAGTGGGGCTGGAATAGTGTCGAGCGCAAAGATACTTTTCCGATATTTCGCAAGCGTATCCGGGGTGCAGGCAGTTTCTTTCAGCGCGACATATCAGGTTCTTTAGAGGCTATGGAAGAATCATCCTCCAGCGGCCAAACAATCACGCCCACGCCGCAGAACCTTGCGCTGTTCACATTGAAGGGCGGCAAGGTGTGGGACGTTGCCGCGAGTTTCTCGGTGGAAAATGTTAACGGCAATTCCTGGATTCAATTCGGTATCAGCCAGGCGAGCCAAAACATCACCGGAGCGGCCGGCAAGGATTGGCTTCGCGCCAATTGCAGCGGGGCGAACGCTGTCTGCGGAGGGAGCATTCCTAGAGTAAGAATTACTCTACCGCAAGACGCTCCGATCTATTTCGTCCTCAAAAGCGACTCCTGCAACACGGGCGCGAATGCATCGGCGTATTTATCGGCGGTCGAAGTTCTTGAGCCGCGCAGCACGATTACCTGCCACGGAGACTCACTGACGCAGGGAGTAGGAGTAACGCCGTGGCCGACCACGCTTGCCAGCCTGCTCGGGCGCACCGTGGAGAACAAGGCTTTGAGCGGACGCCTATCCAAGCATATCGCCGGGAACATGGGCGCGGCAGCGCTGCTGCTGTCCGTCACTGGAGACACGATTCCCGCGAGCGGTGCGGTTATAGCCACGTTCAACCCGGCAGCGGCGAACCTGTTCAGCAACTCGAACATGGGAACGATCAGCTACACCGGATCGCTTTATGGCATTCGCGGCACGCTGGCGGTTTCCTACACCGGGCCTGATACAGGGACTGCCACCTTCACGCGCACGGCAGCGGGTTGCCCGGAAATCATCCCGCCCGATACGCCTTTCATCATCGACACGGCCGGGCACGAGTTCAATACGACGGTCATTTGGGCGGGGAAAAACGACCAGATCACCAATCCGACGACTGCGGTTGCCGACATTCTTGCCAACGTCGCGCGGATGGTTGCTTTCCTCAAGCCGGTGGACAAGCGGTTCATCGTCATGGGGATTCACGCAGCGCGATACGAGCCAATCGGCAGCGGGTATCAGACAGTCATCAATGCGATCAACCAGGCACTGCGGATAGCGTACCCGAACAACTTCCTCGACATTGGGCGCATCCTGGTCAACGCCTACGACCCGAGCGTGGCGCAGGACGTAACCGACCACGGGAATCTCGTCATTCCGTCCACGCTGGTTGTCGACGGGATGCTGCATCCGAACACACTGGCAAACACGACCGTCATCGCCCCCGCGGTGCAGGCGTTCATCAGTCAAAGGGGATGGTAAATGGACGCGAAAAGGTTTCATCCAGAGGACATTGAGGCAATGGCTCTGGCCTTTGCTCGCGCCATACAACAGGCGAGAAGCGTGTCAGACAGCGAACACTTCGACCATCACCGATGGGTGAGCAAGAGAATTCTTGCCGAGCAAGCGCGAGAGGCGTTCTGGAAACAAATGTCCGAGCACGCAGCGAAGTGGGGAATGATTTGCGTGCTGAGTGCTGGATTCTATGCCCTGTACCTCGGGGCGCGATTCATGCTGAAGCTGCCGGTATGAGAGCAACCGATGCCGCGTTGATGATCGTCGCGCTCTGCGTGGCATGGAGCTTCTACCGTGCCCATCGTAACGCCGCGTTCACCTTCAACCTGTTCGATCTCATCATGGACAACGGCCGGGTTTCGCGCTTGGCCTGCGTGTTCCTAGGCTCATTCCTCGTCACGTCCTGGATCATGGTTCGCCTGACGCTCGACGGAAAGATGACCGAGGGCTACATGACCGCATTCGGGGCGCTGTGGATTATCCCGATCACGGCCAAGCTATTCAGCCCTGCGCCGATCACGCCGAACAATCCCCCGGGGACACCATGACCGATCCTGATGACACGCTGCCGGGCATCCCGCAGATCACTCTCGAGCAGCTCGAGGCCATCGTCCCGCACGCCAGTCCGGGGCGCTTGCAGGGGTTCGTTGACCCGATAAACGCGGCCATCCGGGAATTCGGTATCCAGAAGGTCCCCGAGTTCCTCGCCCAGACCGCCCACGAATCCGAGGGGTTTCTCTACCTGCGCGAGATTTGGGGACCGACGCCTGAGCAGGCGCGCTACGAAGGCCGCGCCGACCTCGGCAACAACCGACCCGGCGACGGAAGCCGCTACCGCGGCCGCGGCTTGATTCAGGTCACCGGCCGGGCCAACTACGCCGCCTGCGGGGATGCGCTCAACCTGCCGCTCCTTGAGCAGCCCGAGTTGCTCGAGCACCCGGAGGGCGCCTGCCGCTCGGCCGGCTGGTTTTGGAAAGAGCGCGGGCTGGACGCAATCGACGATTTCGAGCGCATGACCAGGCGGATCAATGGGGGCACCAACGGCCTAGCCGATCGGTTCGCCTACCTCGGCCGAGCAAGGGAGGCGCTCGCATGAATCTCCTGCTCTACGGGGTTGTGGCCTTGGCCATCATCGGCGCTCTGGGTGGCATTGGCTACAAGGTCCGCGAATCCGGATACGACGCCTGCAAGCTCGAATGGCAGGAAGCGGAGGCCGAGCGAATGAAGGACGAGGTAGGGAAAAACTTCCTTGCCTCTACAAAACTGGAGAAAGGCAATGCAGATGCGAAAGTCGTTTATCGCACCATCACCCGGGACGTGGACAAAGTGGTTGATCGTGTGGAGTACCGCGATGTGTGCTTCGATGATGATGGGCTGCGCCTCGCCAACGACGCCCTCCGGGGCACGCGCACCCCTGTCGGCGGACCTGACCTCACCCTGCCCGGACCTGGAGCCGCTGGAAGCGGGATCAAGAGCGGCGGTGCTGCGAAAGGTCGTTGAGGTGAGCGAGTCGTACTATGAGTGCCAGCGGCGCCACCGGGCTCTAGCCGAAGCGGTGAAGTGAACGCCCTGACCGACAAGCTGACCGAGCACGAGCGGCAGATACTCGTCGGTCTCTGCAACGGCCTTTCATTCCCCGACATCGCCGACGTGATGCGGCTGCAGGCCCACGCCGTCCGGGTTGCCGGCTGGCGGATGTACCCGAAGATCGGGGCGGCAAATTCGGTGCAGGCGGCCTACCTGTGGGGGTGCGCGGAGGAGCGGCCGGCGGATCGCAGGCTCGCGGCCGACATCGCCAAGGCGGCGGCCGGGATCGCGCTGGGCAGGATCATGCGGCGGGCGTAGCCCTGGGGAGATTTTCCCCGCCCTTTCCCCACCCGGAGCCGATTTGGGCGGTATTGGGCCTCGGCTGGCTGCTGCCGTCATAGGGAAGCGCGGGATGTCCGGGCACGCCAACCGCACTTGAAAACCGGCAAGGCGCAAGCCTTCGTGGGTTCGAATCCCACCCCTTCCGCCCTCTGAAAACAGGGATTTACGCTTTTTTCCTCGAAATAGTCTTTCCCCGCCCTTTCCCCACCCTGCCGAGCCTTGGAAGGGCGCTCACGGCATCCCGCAGGTGCGCCGGCGCAAGGTGAGCGTATCGGTTCGTGACCCCCAAAGACGAGTGCCCGAGCAGATCCCGGACGGCGGTGAGCGGCTTGCCGGCCTGCACCAGCCAAGAGGCGTAGGTATGCCGGATGTCATGCCAGCGCACATGCTCGAGCCCGGCCGCGCTACGGGCCTCCAGGAAGCGCGCGCGCAGTAGGGAGTGGCTGACCCCCCAAGGAAGGCGCTTGCGTGCAATGGTGGCGGCCTGCGGCGGCAGCGGGATAGCGCGTGGCCGGCCGCTTTTCGTCTGCGCGTCGAGCAGCACGGCACGGTTCCTGACCTGTTCGGGCCTCAGGGCGAGCATTTCCCCGCGGCGCAACCCGGTCAGGGCGGCGAACTGGATCATGTCCGAGGTCAGCGGGTCGGCCTTCCCGCAAAGCCGGTCAATCTCCTGCCGGGTAAGGTAGACGTGGCGCTCGGAGTTTTCCGGGAGAAGCTGGATCCGCCTGCCCAGGGGTAAGTCCGTCCAGCCCCAGCGCTCGGCCAGGTTGCCGACATGCCGCAGGAGGGCGACATAACGGTTCGTGGCGGCCGGGGAAAGCCCCTCCTTCGCGCCGTCCCGTTTGATGCGATCGGCAACGTCAACGATGCCTTCGAGCTCGGTGGTGCCGGCGTACCGCAGGAGGACCGGGACCCGGAATTTCAGGTCGCGCTTCCAGCTTTTCAGGCCCCGGGCGGCGGTTTCAACCCAGCGGTGGATTGCCGCCGAAATCAGGTGTCTTTCAGGGCGACCAATCGCAGAGTCGATCTGTTCGCGGCGGACCAGAGCCTCGAGCGCTTTCGCGTCGGCTCGGGTTGAACCGGGCGGCAATGTTCGCTCAACACGCGCACCACCGCCGATGCGGACGCGGACCTGCCAGCGTTTGCCGATTTGACGGACGGACATAGGACCCCTTGGGCGGCAATGTAGCGGTCGAGTTCGGTTCGCGCAACCAGGCGGCGCCGGCGCACCATGACGAGCGCCAGTTTCCCCTCGCGGTGCTCGCGCTCAAGCGTGCGCACGGACACACGCAATTCTGTGGCGGCTTCGGAGAGGAGTAGCAGGCTCAAAATGGTCCGCTCAGGTTAGGGGGTTGACGCGAGCCATGCGAAGGTCAGGAACAGTGCCGTGAAGTGCAGAGCCTGATCCGCGCCGATTACCACGAAGAACCAATGGCGTTCGCCAGCCTGATACAGCTTCGTGGTCAAGCGCGAACTGATGTAATCGGTCACGAAATGCGCCAGCCAATTCACACCCAAGAACATGCTCGCCTGATGCGGGGTGAAATACCAAAGAGCGAAGGGAATAAAAGTCGCTATGTAGATCGTCACATGCAGGACTAAAACCTTGTTGTCCTTCCCTTTAGCGAGCGCAACCTTGTCGGCCTGAAAGATGAAGTCCGCGAGGAAGTGAATCCAGACCAGCAGCAGCGCGACAGTGAGAGTCATTCTGAATGGTCCGTGTTTGAGGTCGTGTCCAACCAGATGCTGATCTCTCGCAAGAAAATCCCGTAGGCGATTTCGCGCTTGTCAAACTTCGACAGCGGAACGGGCGGAATATCGCGCATCAGCGGCACGTTGTAGGTGACTTTGGCGTAGCCGTTCAGGGTGGGGGCCACTAGTTTGCCTCCCCATCCGAATGAAAGACAAAGCGCACGCCGTTTTCCTCCCACCGACACATCAAGGTTCCCGGTTCGGTAAGTTCCCGAGTCTCGATTAGGCATCCGCCGCCGTTTTTCTTGCACATAGCGATGAGTGCGGCGCGGTACATATTCAGCGTCGATTCACGAATTTGCGTCATGTCGTCGTCCGCTTCCAGAGAACGGGACACTCTAGACCTCAAGCCTTGCGCGAGCATTGACGATTGCGCGGGTCGTTACTTCAACGCGCTCCGCGAGATTACGGATGCGGTTCGCAACCGGGACCATAATCTCGGCCACAGGCGCAACCTCCTTCGCGGGCGAAGGCGGCTCATTGAGCGATACATCCGATAGCGCATCTATCATGTTGCCAACCTCGCGCTCCAGCATTTCAATCGCCGCATCCAAATGCGCAATTTGCGAATTGACTTGGGTGCTGCGTTCCGGCGCGACCGCTGTTGCCTGTCCTGCTCCTGAGTATCCAGCCATTTCTATTTCTCCTTGTGTAAACCGCTTGTGGTGAACGGCGCAACCACGAATTTAACGGGTCGGTGTGCGCCGGATAATCTGCCAGGAATGGCCCTACGAAACCCGAGCGCGGCGGCAACCTTCGGCGTCAAGGCACACTTCCCCTTGAGAACGTGGTACGTCAGGCGCGCTGGCAATCCGAGCGCCCGGTCGGTCGCCAGATAGTTCCCGCCGTTCTTCTCAACCTCGGCGCGAAGTAGGCGCTGCAAATGCGCCTCGTCAAATTCACGCATCGCGTCTACCGTTTGCGTCGAGCGGACCATACTGAACGAGCCTGAAAATATCGCACGGGTTATTGTTCTTCCACATTTTCAGAACGTCGCGCCCATTGGCCCGGTCAAGCGCGATCCCGACAGTCGGCTCCCATTCCCTGTTTTCGGTATTGAGCATTTCGACAATCCAGATCATCGACGGCTCGACTGAGGTTGGGGCGCACGATGTTCCGCGATCAACTGGAGCAGTCCTTCTGTCCGATACTCCTTGCAGCAGAACGGGCAAAAGACACTCGGCCATTCCGGGTCGAGCCGGTAGTCGCAGCAGGTCGGCCAGCCCTTTGCATCCAGAACGGCAGGCATCACGCCTCCTTGTGAGGTAGCGAGTTCATATAGAGACGATAGCCAACTATGTCCCTACCGTATGGCTCTCGGTCGTGATTCCAAGAAAAACTGTCAGGCCAGCCAATCATCGTAGTGCCGTCCCGAAGCATCACTTCAACCATCGGAAGGGGGCATTTGCCGCCCGTCCATTCAATCCATGTGTCCTTTTCTTCCGGTCGTGACTCCACTGGCAGCGGGCACCATTCGCTGACGCAGCCTAAGTCTTGGTCGGGCGTGTGAAGCCATTTGCCTCTTTCGTAGTGAGCGAATCCAAGCTGCCCATCTGCATCGCGCACGATATAAAGATCGTCGGCGGTGGGAGAATCATCGCGCAGCCGCCATCCTGTAGTCCGTGTTGCGGAAGCGGACGATGCGCGCTTGATCGCGGCGATTACCTCATCGTCGGAAACGTCAGTGCGTCCCTGCGTCGAGTCCTTCACGATGGCATACCCGCATGGCTCGCCTAAGGTGAGTGGATCGCCGCCGCCAGGGACGCAGGGGTATGGGTTGTCGAAGGCCCAATACTCCGGCCTTCCGTCAACAAAGTTCTTCCAGAGCCATAGGCGCTTCGGCGCCTCCGTCTCCGACGGAGGCTCCATCATTCCGAAGATGATGCTCGACAGTGCGAGGTTGCACAGCTTCTCAAATCCCTCTTTCGTCGGAATCCAATAGCGGCCATCGCCCATGCCATAGTCGTCAATCGACGCAAGCCAATCTTCGATCTGGCCACGAGTGAGTGGTACGCTTGGGGCAGGGGGTTGACGATCATTCATGCTTTTGTCCATCGAGCCTTAGCCCCTTGCTTTGCTATTTCCTTCTTGCGCTCCGGCGACAATTTTGCGGCCCGAGCATTGCCGCCTTTCTGTTTGCCTGGGGATTTGAGCGTCACGATAAGATTCATGTGCCCTGTATGCTTCACTGGAGATTCGGCAATTAACCTGCCGAGGTGGTCTAGGTCGATGGCGCACCGATACGCCAATGTGCCAATCATTCCTGCTGATCCCTTAACTCCCTCTGCGAATTCAGCGCATCTCTTCCCGAACGCGGATACTTCCTCACTAGTCGGATAGGGGACAAAACCTTTCGGCATTTTCTCTTTCATTTTTTCCCTTTGTTGGCGCGCCCGGAAGGAATCGAACCTCCGGCCTTGCGGTTCGGAACCGCCTGCTCTTTCCCCTGAGCTACGGGCGCTAGTATGCGAAGTGCCTCATCGAACCCCATCTGCGGGATGCCGTTTCGATAGCAGCGCGGAAATTCAACCGCCTTCCCGCTCTTGTCGATGCGCGTGAATGAGAGTTTAGGATTGCTTTTCATTGTCAGCCGTGTAGCTGTAAATCACCATTCAGCGAATCCTCGTTCTGAGCATTTCGTCCATGCGCGGCGAAACATCCTTCAGCCGCACAATGTCGGAAGCCTTGAGTTCAAGCCCCTGCACTTTCTCCACATCGTTTCCGACATAGCGGGCCTGTGTAGATGCGATGTTGTGCGAAAGGCACCACGCGATGAAATCCTTGTAGGTTCCACCAGCGACAACCTTTTTCCTGAACACAAGTTTGGCGTCCCTATCAGTCATCGCTGCCACGCGAGGTACGCTTTGACGACTTCCGCGGCAAGCTCCGCAACGATTGCATTGCCGTAACCCCGCAGTCGTCCCACACGCTCGGCAGCCCCATGAGCCAGCGGGAATGTGCCGGGTTCAACTGGCCGCGCTTTCCCGTCTGTGCAGGGGAGCCAGTCGCACTCGCGCCAGAAACCGTTAGTTGGGCCTGCCTGGGCAATTGATCCACACGCCGGCGCTCCGATCCGTCCGGGTTCGTCCCCGTCGTCGCCATGCCCGCCGTGTCCTTCCAGTCCCTCGCGCTTGGCGTCGCCCAACTCGCCACCACGGACAGGTTCTCGCTGACCCCGGTGTCCGCGGTCTGGGGCGTCGGCCACGAACCACGTTCTGTGCCGACCGTGCGGGGCACCGATGCCCGCAGCAGGCACAACGATCGGCCCGAAGGCATAGCCACACGCTTCCAGGTCAGTTTGTACAAGGTCGAGCCACACTCGCGCACCCGCGCTCGCAACCTGTTCTCCAAACACGACGCAAGGCTCGCGCTGCTCGATGAGATGGAACCATGCGGGCCAAAGGTGCCGCTCGTCAGCAAACCCAAGTCCTTTGCCTGCTTCGCTGTAAGGCTGGCACGGACAGGATCCGGTCCACCCTGGGCGCGAATCAGGCCACCCGGCGAGCCGGAGGGCGTAACTCCAGACTCCAACGCCGGCGAAGAAGTGGCACTGGCTGAATCCTGCAAGGTCGGCAGGTCGAATATCGACAATTGACCGCTCATCGACTTCCCCCGGAGCAATGACGCCGGCGCGGATCAACTCCCGCAACCAGGCGGCGGCTTTGGGGTCGATTTCGTTGTAGTAGGCGCATGGCATTACGCTGTGGCGTACCCGTCGAAGGAACGGTAGAAGTGGGGTGCGGCTGGCTGTGCAGGTGTTGTCATGGACTCTCCGGGGCACCTTTTGCCCGTTTTTCAGACTCGGCCACAGCCAAGACATTCCGACGACGATAATATCGGGACAGGTGCTTGCGACCGAGCTTCAACGTTGTCCATTCCGCTCCCGCGTTAAAAGACACGCGGGCACGCCTATGGCGTTTTCCAGCCTCTCGTTCCTGCCGTCCCGGATTACCAAATCTACGCGCCGTCATGTGGACTGTTCCCTCATCGTCCTACTCTACGTCTGCCAACCGCACTTCACTTCTACCGTTTACCTAAAAAAGACTAGTCATCGTTCATGCAATGGCACGGCAACTGAGCGCCGCCGCAATGCACGCAGTAGTGATAGAAGGCCTCAAGGCGCGCTTCCTCGCTCATCATGCCGAGCAACACTTGCACGGCCTCCAGCGGCGTGTGCCGAATCTCGGTGGATGTGGATTTGTTTGTCTCCACCCAAATCTCCACTCGAATTTCCCTGATCTGTTCCATGCGCCGTTTTACCTATAGGGCGGATTCGACATACTCAGCAATCGCGCCGAAATCCTTGCCATGGTTGTCATTCATGTCGATCAGGGTTTTTTCGGTTTCCAGCGATATATCGAAATCCTTTCTTAGCGAATCTAAATCGCCTTCGCACGAAACGAGCGGATCGCCGTCATAACCCCACTCAACAACGTACAGGCCTTCCGCAGCCCATTCGCCCTTGTTGGATATATCGAGCAATACCCCCAAGCAGCAAAACGCGCCTTCATCGCTTCTAAGCGTGTTCGTGGCTTGCTTGTAGTTGCCGCTCCGCAGCGCCGCCACCCACTTCGATTTGAGTTCTTTGTCCATATCGTCCCTATTCCTAGCGCGGCCTACGCAGGAAACATCTCTTTGATGATCGCGGCGAACTGCGACTTGCGGCGCTCCAGCAGGGCGCGTTCGTCCAGTGCCGAAATGAGGCTGTCGAACTTGATCGGGTAGACGGAGCAGAGTTCCTGGATCTTGCTGTCGTGTTCGACCATCTTGCCGTCGATCTTGGCGATCTCCAGTTCGGCCTGCTTCTTCATCTCCAGCGCACGGAGCGGCGCGAGGGCTTCCTGAATGGCTTCCTTGCCGAGTTTCAGGACTTTCGCGTAAGGGGTCAGCTTCATACATCCTCCAGAAGTAAAAGTACGGGGTTGGGTTTGGGTGTTACTTGCGCAGCGGCGATTGCTCCACCTTGAATCTGTCCGAGGGCCGCGCTTGAAATCGTTGTTACGCCTAAGTTTTGGTACTGGAGCAGGTTTGTCATCGCGTCATTTTTTGCGCGCTCGTAGGCTTGTTTTTCCCGCCAGCGCATTTCTTCCTCTATACGTTGGCGGTCAATGTATGGGTTAAAGTTCATTGCCATTTTTCTCTCCTGTGTCGGACCTATTGGCGACGAGGGCTACTCTGCCGCCGTCTCGACCTTCACCCCGGCCGGCGCCAGGCGCATCGCGTCGTCGACCGTGGCGCGATCGACGCTGATCGTGTCGCTGACGACGTGCTTGATGGCTGCAGCCTCGTTCTTCGCGCGCACAATGCGCTCGCGCTGCACGGCGGGTTTCGTGGCGTCCGCGGCGGGGACGGTTGTGCGGATCAGGTAATCAGGCATTCGGTTGCTCCGGGGTTGTGGTTTGTGCTTCTTCGAGGAATTTCTCGCCGAGGTCGACGAGTTCGGTTTCTAGTTTTACGGCCGCACGAAATTCGGCCTCTTGCTGCGGCTGGGTTTTCGGCTTGCGATGCAAATCCCGCGCGCGCAGGCGGGCATAGGTACGCATCAACACGCCGGGAGTCTTGTGCCCTGTCAGCACCATCGTTTCGGCGACGCTGTACTTCTCGCCGTTCAGGGTGCCCTCTAGGGCCCGGCTCGCGCATTCGGCGCGGTTGTCGTGCAGACGAAGATCCTCGATGCCGAGTTTCTTTTTCGCGCGCGCATAGTTCGCGCTAACGGACTTCGCGATGTACGGGAAGATCCGCTCGTTCGGGTCATCGGTAAGGCGCGGCTGCGCCATCACAATGTCCCAGGCGCGACCGAGCAGGGGGAATTCGTGGTCGTTGCCTTTCTTGTTCTTCGGGTCCTTCATGTCCCGGACGATGCAGGTCATGTCCGCGCCGTTCACGTCGCCCCATTTCAGGCGGCATGTTTCACCGATGCGCCGGGCCGACCAGAGCGAAAATTCCACGATGGCGAGCATGGGAATCTTCTGTTTCGTGCGGGTGCGGTAATACTCGAACAGGCGCTCGAGCTCGTTCTCGGTCGGTCGGCGCTCCCGCGGACGCCCTTTCCCGACAAGCTGGAACTTCTCGAGGATCGGCGCGGCGTCGATCAGCGCTTGGTCGGAGATACCCTTCAGCCCGAATCCGAATTTCGCGTATTTCAGGGGTCCCCGCAGATAGGTAAGGTCCTGGCGCACCGTGGCGGCGCATACCGCCTTTTTGCCGATCGTGCCGGCGCGCCGCGCTTTGCAATGGGTGATGAGGTGGTGGGGGCCGAGCTCAGTCGCCATGACCTTCCCGGTGGGCCAGCCTTGCCAATTGCGAAGGGTGTACAGGTGCGACGCCCCGAGTTCCTTCCCGGGCATCCCCTCGATTTCCTCGATGTACATCTGGACCAGCCAGGCAATCGTCCCGACGGTGAAGTCGGCCAGCGTGGGCACGGCGTCGCTCAGAGTGCACCCCCGGCCGGCGGCGTCGTGAGGGCCTTTTTGCGGTCGTCCTTGGCCGACTCGTATTTCTTCTTGTCCCCGACCGGGATCCGGCCCCAGACCGTCGCCAGCCCTTCCGGAGTCGAGGCTTTCTTGATTTCCTCGGCCCAGTCCGGGACCGCGCCGGCCGACCACAGGGCCAGCTGCGCGCCGGTATCCTCGTCGAGCGGCTGACCAGCCTTGAACATCTGCACATGGCTGTTCGCCCGCTTGGGCACACCGAGTTTGAACGAGTCCTCGGACCAGTCAGGCACCCCGCCAGCGCCCGGCAGGAGCAGGCACCGGACGGTCATTTCGAACACGAATTCCTCGCCGGCAATGGCCTGCCAGCCAAGCTGTACTGGGTCCTTGCCCTTGACGATCTTCAGCTTCTCTTTCGCGCGGAAGCAGAAAACGAACGCGCAATTGATCTGCAGCAGGCGGTTGATGAGGTTGCGGCGCCGCGCGACGGGTTTGTTCCAGGCCGGGATGCTGGCGGCGTATTCGTTCCGGAACCCGCCGTCCTTGATGAGCCGGGCGACTTCGGTGTCGTGAAACTCGAGGTATCCCCCGGCGCCCTCGTGCTCGTGGCTCATGCTGTCGACGATGACAACCCCGCCGGCCGCGGCCTCCGCAGCGGCTTCAAGGGCCTCGGCGTAGCGGTCCGAGCCGAACGGCGGGGTGAACGGGCAGTGGATGAACGCGTGCTCGTCGGCGTAGTGCAGCATCCGGTTCGCCTCGGTGTCGAGGGCGGCGATCTTCCCGCCGCGGACCTTCTGGATGCCCTCGGCCAGGCGCAGCGCGGATTTCGTCTTGCCGCTGCCGGAGGGCCCAGTCAGGCCGATCAGGAGCGGGGTGGCCTCGCGGATCGCGGGCCGGAATTGGAATGTCATGCTGCCTCCTGAAGTCTGAGTTCGTGGTCGCGCATCTGCCAGGTCGCGGGCACGGTCCAGTGAATGCGCCCGCCGTAGGACGGCCAGTCGTTTTTCTTCATGCACTCGCGCCAGATGCCGATCGCGCGCTCGACCTCGGCGTCGGCTATCTCCTGCAGGGCCGGATCGCAGGCGTGGAGCGTGCATTCGTGGGGGGGCTCGATGGACTGCGCGAGGAACACGAAGGCGGGGCTGCGGCCGGCGAGGGCGGCGCATCCGCGGCGATAGAACGCCTCCTGGATGTGGTATCCCATCCGGACGATCTGCCGCGAGAATCCGTCAGGCGAGGCGTCGGTGGTCGACTTGTAGTCGAGCATGAGGCGCCGGTCGGTCGTGTGCCAGTCCGGGCGGGCGCGGCACCACACGGTGCCTTCCTGCCAGATCATCGTCTGCTCGGGTTTGCCGTCATCGAATACGACCGCGAGCTCGGACGTCGCGAGGAAGTCCTTTGCGGCGTCGGCCATCGCCTTGATGAGAACGTGGTCCCACGGCAGGATCGGCGTCAGGCCGTGTGCGCGGGCCTCCTCGCGTGCGGCACGAATTGCGTTGTTCGTCCATCCCTTCGGGATCGCACCGTCCGGGTTGTTCTTGTCCGGTTTGCTGCGATAGTCCTCTGGCTTGATGACGCAGATGCGCGGCGTGCCGCCCTCAAGGATCAGATCATGCGCGGCCGTGCCGAGGTCGAATTCTGCGGACTCTTTCGGCTTGTAATTCTTGTTCAGCCGGGGGTGCGAAAACGCAGCCTTGCGCGGCGACTCTCCGAGCAGGATTTGAACGAGCGAATTCGACAGCGACGGCTCCGGGCACGGATCGGCGTGATACGCCTCTGCGGTGATGGTGTGAAATCCTGGCGTCATGCTTTCCTCGGTTCGGTGATTGCTTTCGCGTGGTATTCCAGCGCCATGCGCACCAGCGGAATCGCCAGCGCCTTTTCGTAGGTGATGCCCATTTCTGCGAGCCGCGTCTGTTCGTAGGCGCAGCGCAAGGGAGGGGCACCGGTAACGGTGAGAGGCAATGCGTGTTGACTCGCCGCGCTCACCGGAAAACCCCCGCCATCCAGGCATAGAATTGGTCGAGGAAGGAACCGGCGACCACAAGCGCCATCAGTAAAATGCACAGCGCGGCTGCTTTAAGGCTTGCCTCTTCGCTGCGCGAACTGCGGCCTTGGCCGAGGTTACGGTCTTGCGTCACAGCGCAGCCACTATCAAGCCGAGCACGATCCAGAACGGCAGCGACAAGGCGAGGCCGATTACTATTCCTCGGATGGCGCGGTCCTCGCTCACTGGATCGCCTTCCTCATCGGCACGACTGAGGAGCGAACCTTGTCCCGCTCGGCGTTTTCGGCTTCCGCTTCAGTCCATGCGCGGACGAGCGCGCGGATCGCTTTCTGTTCCTCCGAGCGCATCTTTGCGAAACGCTTTCTCAGGTCAGTCGAATGGCTCGGGATGTAGACGAACGACTTGTCGGTCAGGCGCGGCATTACTCGTCCTCCGGGTCAATGACGCAGGCAGCGGCATATGCCTTACTCATCGCGGCCAGCGCTCGTTCCATGTCGGTGCGGCAAAAATTCGGGTTCCGCATCGCGTCGGCGCACAGTTGAACGACTTGGCAGCACTGTTCGCGGATGATTTCGGATTGCTTGCGCTCGACCTCGCGGCGCCGTGCGGCTTCGGCGTGTTGGCCGTGGAACATTTCGACTGGGGCGCGCGCGTTCATGTGCCGGGCTTCAGTACGCGGCCGAACGCGTCGTGTTCCTCGGCGTTCGGGTAGCTGCGGTCGGGTTTGTTGGTGCCGGTCATGCAGAGCGGACAGCCGAGGCAGGACGGCTGGTGTTGCTGGCGCTTCTCAATGTCGACGGGGAGATTCACTGCAGCACCGGGGCGATTGCCCACAGGACCAGCAGAAGAAACAGAACCGCGCCGCGCGCCTCGGCCGGCGTGATGACTTGGAACGCGTCGATGTAGTCGGCGGCGCGGAAATTCTTCATGTCGACGGGCGTTTTCATGCGACCACCATTTCATTGCCCTTGGCGTCCCATACGCGACCGTTATAGGAAATCTTCGCGACGATCCTTTTGCCTTGGCGCACGATGCCGCCATTGCCGACTTCGGAGCATCCGCCGCCGCCCATTTCGCTTTCACGCCGCACGAACTCGTTCCACTTGGCGCGTGCATCGGCGATGGATTCGACAATGGCGGCGGGGTGACGAGCGATCTTGAAAGTCAAGACTTCGCCCTTCTCGATCCGCGCCGTCTTGATGACTTCGACCATGCGGTGCTGCAGGGTCAAGTCGCCAGCGGTAAGGGTGCCCTTGGCGATCTGCCGCTCATGCGCTGCGAGCATCCGCGCCCGCACCATCGCCATGCCTGCCTTGCGCTGTTCCGGTGTGCTGGGGTATTCCATCGCTTTCTCCCTCGTGCTGGTTAGCATTGGAGAAAGCGTAACCGAACTCGGTTGCTAGTGTCAACCGATATCGGTTATAAATGGACGAACGAGCGCAACCGATTGAGTAAAAAGGGGCTTATTCCGGGCGGGTTAGAACGAGCAGCGGGACGTGCAGAGTTGGTACTGATATCCGCGCGCCGTGCAGTCCTGAACGCACCGATAGTCGATTTGTGTAGGCGCCGCCCCGGACGGCGGGGACTGGAGTATCTGACCAGCTGCGCCGAAGCCTTGGCCTAGGCTTCGCAGAAAATTGTTCGCGCTTTCTGCGCCTCGCCTCGTCGACTCTACCTTGGCGACGATGCAGTCGATCTCAACCTGCCGCAGGGAAGAGCGAGCCCGAATAATGTCAGCCGGCACATCGCACTCAGGCCCATATCGGGCGACGACCTGCCACAGACGCTCTTCGTCTGATAGCGGGGGACTGGTCGCGCACCCCGCTATGAAAATAAGCAAAAATGCGACGCGTGCGCTCATTTTTTCTCCTTGCTCGTCGCCACCTTTTCAAACGCTTCCCGCAGCCGTTCGTGAAACTCCCGCTCGGCCTGTGATAGAGGCATTAAAGCCGGCGGATTGGCCGGGTTCATGCCCGGAACGAATAGCTGCCATATTTCCAATTCATAGACTTTCGCGATTTTCTCGATTTTTTCGATCTTCGCGCCGTTCCCCGCCAGGATACGGTCTACCGTTGCCTGACCGATCTTTGCTTCTGCCTTGAGCGCATGGACTGTCGATGGGCCGGCCTTCATAGCTAGGCAGGCTTTTACGTTTTGGCGCAGCACCTCTTTGACTTCATAGTCCTTTCTGTCCATTACCCGAGTTTGATATCCAGTTGCAACCGAGTGCGGTTGACACGAACAACCGATATCGGTTACTTTGGCGGCCATGCTGAACGAAGAGACCATGCTTAATTACGTCCGCCAGAGACTTCCGGCGCCCAATGACCGTGAGCGGCTCGAGGAAATTTCAAGCGGGGCAAACGTCCCATATCACACGCTCCTGAAGATTGCGAAGGGCGAAACCGTCGATCCGCGCGTGAGTACCGTCGAGGCGTTGAGCAGGTATTTCCGCGCGGCAAGGAAATCAAAGGGAAAAAAGGCGGCTTGATTCATGACCGCAGTCTCTTTTTTTTCTCCGAATCTCTCCTTACGAACGCTTACGAACATTTCGCAGAGGTTCGCATGACCCAACAAGAATCTCTCTTTTACGAGGACGTATACGACGTTCTCAAGGCGATGGTGCAGGCGGCCGGCGGGACGAAAGCGATTGCGTCGCGCCTGTGGCCGCACAAACCAATCGCCGAAGCCCAGCGCGAATTGCTCGATGCGCTTAATCGCGACCGGCCTCGCAAATTGGATCCAGAAGAAACGCTGGCGATCATGCGCTTCTCTCGTGAGGCCGGCTTCCACGGCGGGAAGCACTGGATAGATGCAGACATCGGATATCAGCCCACTGCGCCGGCAGACCCAAAGATTGAGCGCGATCGACTAGCCGATGAGTTGGCCCGCGCCGCGGACAACTTCAAGAATCTGCAACGCGCCGTGGAAAGGATGGCTGCGCTGCGCGCAGTGGAAAAAGCCTGAAAAACCGTTGGACCCTGGCGCTGCTCTGGTGGCGCGGGCAATACATTTTTTGGTCGTGGTGGCACGACCGGAGACAACAAAAGAATGAGACCGGTGCTAAAGCGACCGCCAAAGCTGCGCGATGTGCTCGCGAAGAATAATGCCTCTGACCGGTTTCTGGCGTCGATGGCTGGCAAGGCTCCAATGGCCCAGTCCGTCATAGCGCCGAAGCGCGCATATACAAAGCCCGATCTCGAGGATACCGAGGCGCCCGTCCTGGCCGCTGTCGGCGAGCTTCTCCACTATCACCCCCAGGTTCTGCTCGCGATCCGCCAGAACTCCGGAGCCGCGCAAACCGAGACCGGCGCGCCGATATGGTTTTTCAAGGTGTTCCGCAGTCCGCCGGAATTCACGCTGACGGATTACTGGGGGTTTTTGCGCGACGGGCGCCCGTTTGCCTTCGAATGCAAGAGGCCATCCTTCACGACGCCTCGCACGGAGCGCGAACTGAAACAACAGTCCCACATTCACCTGATCGAATCAATCGGCGGAATTAGCGGCTTCGTCAGGAGCGCACAGGAGGCCCAGTGCTTATTGCCATGAACATCGCACCGACACGCTGGTATGACGAAGGGCCGTTCCGAATTCTCCAGCATCCACTGCACGGCAATCCGTACTGGGCGACGCATTGGATCTATCGCACCGGGCGCTTGATCGGGAAGCTGCTCAGCGTACCCAGCCTCGCCGATTGCGAACTGCTCGAGCGCCAGGCCCCGCCGATCCCGTCCTATGAACGACCGAAGGCCGCACTCCGCGGCGTGGCAAAGCAGCGCAAGCGCGCGTAGGCCAAATCCTTGTCGATCGACGTGGAGGGCCTGAAGGCCCGCATTGACCTCGTTGCCGTTGTCGGCAGCTATGTATCGCTTAAAAAGCGCGCTGGGGAATACCTCGGCCTATGCCCATTTCACGCGGACAAAAACCCGAGTTTCTATGTCATCCCGCAAAAGGGATTCTGCAAGTGCTTTTCGTGCGGTTGGTCGGGCGACGTACTCGACTTCATGCAGGAAAAGAACGGCGTCGATTTCAAGGCCGCGGCCGAAATGCTCGGCGCAACCGACGAATGGAAGCCCGCGCCGATCACGCAATCCGCGCCGCCGCTGCCCGAACGCATCACCAGCAAGCCGCCGGCCGACGCGCCTGAGTGCCGGTTCACGCTGCGGCAGCTGGGCGAGCCGACGCGGGTGTGGCCGTATCTCGACACGGACGGCGGGCTCCTCGGATACGTGACTCGATACGACCCGCCGGAGGGTAAGCAGATCCGGGTGTGGTCGTGGGGCGCCCGCGGAGACGCGGCGCCCGCCTGGGGCTGCGGGCATTGGAACAAACCGCGCCCGCTATACGGGCTGGATAGGCTCGCGGCGCGCCCGAACGATCCGGTGATGGTCGTGGAGGGGGAGAAAGCCGCGGACGCTGCAGGCGTGCTCCTGCCGTCCTACGTATGCGTTTCATGGCCTGGAGGCGCGCAGGCGTGGCGGCACGTCGACTACAGCGCATTGCGCGGCCGGCGCGTGGACTTCTGGCCCGACAATGACACACCCGGGCGTGAGGCGATGGCTGGCATTGCCGCGCTGATTTCAGACCCACGCGGGCTCGACTGCCACGGTAAAACGATCAATCCTGATGGCATGCCCGACGGTTTTGATGCCGCGGACTGGACGCCCGAGCTCGGCGACATCGCGCAATGGGCGTCGCAGCGTATCTCCTGGTATCGCGAACAGAGTCCAGCGCCGCAGGCCGCGGCAGATAAGGCAAAACCCTCCGAGCCTGAGTCTGTTGCGCCTGCGGATGCTGGACCGTCTGGCGAGTCGCCGCCGCTCGAGGCGTATGCCGCAGATGTGATTCCGATCACGAAGAAATCGAAGCGCAAACCGCGCGCGCGATCCTTGGAAGGGAATGCCGCACCACATCCAGATCCGGACGAGACGCCGCTGCCGCAGGCGATGTCCGAGGACGCTTTGGCAAGCCATTTCGTCGATGAGCACGGCGACAACTGGCGCTTCGTGCGCCGCTGGGCGTCGTGGTTCGAATGGGATGGGGACGGTTGGCGGCAGGACGAAACCGGTAAGGTCGACTCGCTCGCTGTGATGGTGACGCGCCAATCGCTTTACTGGCCGGAAGCTGCTGCGCTGACCCCGAAAGAGCGGCGCCAGGTCAACAAGCGCTCTACAGCCGGCGCTGTGCGCGACATCGCCTCGAGCAACGCAAAGATTGCGGCCCGAATGGACCAATGGGATACCGATCCGTGGCTCTTGGGTTGCCCTGGGGGAGTTCTCGACCTCAAGTTCGGGAAGATGCTCGAAGCCGAGCGCGAGCAATACATCACGAAGCGCTGCGCGATCGCCCCCGCGACTGGTCAGCCGGCGCGCTGGCTCGAGTTCCTAAAGCGCGTGACCGGCGGCGACCAATCGCTGATTGACTACTTGCAGCGCTTTTCCGGGTATTCCCTGACCGGGGACATTGGCGAGCACAGTCTTGCGTTCCTGTACGGCACTGGCGCGAACGGCAAGACGGTTTTCCTGCAAACCCTGTCGGGGATCCTTGGCGATTATGCGGTCAGCGCCGGCATCGAAACCTTCACCGAGACGAAGAACGAGCGCCACTCGACCGAGATAGCGCGC